>Ga0335079_10005926_pt1 | contig 13981 bp, 13 predicted proteins | sample Lox_Sample_33_FD_206719 | JGI IMG/M metagenome (GOLD analysis project Ga0335079, IMG submission 206719) | Soil microbial communities from Loxahatchee National Wildlife Refuge, Florida, United States - Lox_Sample_3.3 | ecosystem: Environmental > Terrestrial > Soil > Wetlands | place: USA...
TTCGAGCCAAGGCAGCCCGCGGCGATCTCGATACGCTTCCTTCGCTTGTTCTACACCTCCCAACTTCATCAGCGCTTCACGGCGGGCTTGCCGTGGTGTCATTCCCGCGCGCAAATTGTCGTCAATATGCAGTTGCAGGTGGCTTTCCAGTTCTTCTGACAACTCAGCATCACTGGTCGTGCCGAACGCGTTGCACAGCCGAACCAGAAATGCACGCAGACTTCTCATGAGGTTTGCTCGCGGGCGCCAAGGAACTTGGCCAAGATCTCCTGCGTTTGCCGCCAATCGCGCGTCTCACGATCGAGTTGTTTCTTCCCTGCTCGGGTCAATTTATAGAACTTGGCCTTGCGATTGTTATCGGAAACGCCCCATTCGGAGTCGATATGCCCCTCCTGCTCCAATTTCAGCAGTGCCGGGTAGAGCGTGCCGTAATTCACGCTAAGGAGGTCGCCACTCGTCTGCTCGATACGCCTGGCAATTCCATATCCATGCAGGGGGCCCATGGCTTCCAGAGTCTTTAAGACCATGAGCGCTAGAGTTCCCTGCCAAACATCCGCTTTGTCGCCCACCCTTCGCCTCCTATGGCAAAGCCATAGGGAATGTCCCACAACTCCTATGGCTTAGCAATAGGAATGTAGGGGGTCTTAGCCGATAGGGATGGGGGTGGTTTCCCGCCAGCTGCAATTATCGACTACCTAACCGCGACGATTTTATTCTTAAGGTCCGTATCTAGTTGAACTGTTAGTATGTTACAATATATGTTGAACACGTTCACTTTTACATCGACAATCGACTGGCATTGATTCGATAATTTGAACATGTTCAATACAACAAAGCCTCAGCTTCGATCCCTCGAAACCCGCGATGCCATCCTTTCTACCGCCCTGTCCTTGTTCCGCCAGGACGGTCTGGACGCCACCACCATGCGCGACATCGCCGACCAGGCCGGAGTGGCGCTCGGTGCCGCCTACTACTACTACCCAAGCAAAGAGGCGATTCTCCAGGGCTATTACGATGGCGTGCAGGAGCAGCATCAGGCCCGAGTCGTGGAAGCGCTGACGAACGCCAAGGGACTTAATTTTGAGGACCGGCTCAAGTTGGTCTTTCACGCAAAACTCGACATCCTGCAGAAAGATCGAAGAATTCTGGGTGCTCTGTTTCGCTATGCAGGCGAGCCTACGCATCCGCTGTCCGCGCTTGGTCCAGCGACGCGCAGGAATCGCGACCGGGCAATCGCGACGTTCGCGTTGGCAATTCAGGACGAAAAAGTGCCGGATGACATTCGCGGCATTCTGCCCGTCGCGCTGTGGACAGCACACATGGGAATGCTGCTCTATTTCATATACGACGAATCTCCGGAGCAAGTTCGTACCCGGAATCTCGTAAATGGAGCGATCAGTTTGTTCAGTTCCCTTTTGTTTCTGGTGAGCATGCCGTTGATCAAACCGTTCCGCGGCCAGCTGACCTCTTTATTGACTGAGGCTGGTCTTGTTCCAACCCTGAGCGGCAAACAGGAGTAATGTCATGACCAATTCGACGCCCGAACAACCGAAACGCAACGGATATAATCCGATCACCTTGGAAAATGTGCAGGGTCGGCAGCCGGATCCGTTTTTCCAAAACCTGGACACGCCGTCGAGCCGGACCGCCGGAGCCGTGTTGTTTCTGTTCATCTATTCGATGTCGGGCAATAGGGCGGTAGCCGCCCCCCTTATAACGCTGATTCTGCTGGCTTGCCTTCTGTTGCGAATGACACCCCGGCAACGCTCGCTCACGGCAGCGCCACTAACTTTCTCGGCTGTGCGTCTGGCATGGCAATTCGCGGGCCCACTGGGAATTTGGCAGTACGCCATGCCGGCAGTCCGGCTAACCGCAATCCCTCAGTGGCAGACTGGTTCAGTCTGGCTACCCCTGTTCCTCTCCACATATCTATTTTTCACTTCGTCGGTTGAAAGCTACACCGGGCGAATGGTTTTCTGGTATTCGATTGCGGTGTTGTTGTCCGGCCTGCTGCCCGGAGAAGGTTACGCCGTGGTCTGCGCAATGCTGTACTGCACGCTCTTCTTCGTTGTGCTGGTCACAATTTTAATTGACCTGAATGGCAGGCCGGACGCGCGTCCGGTGGCAATGCCACCGCAGCCAGCCGGGGCTTAACACGCGTGAAGTACGCCTGTGTACGTCGGGGATGTGAAGTTCACTGCGGGTACTGCTTGATGATCGTCACGCGCTCACCGGTAAAGTGCACGAACACCGTTTTTTCCGGCGGCCGACCATAGATCCAGTCTTCGGTATCGTTGCCGTTCGAATCGCGTTCGCGCACCTTGCGGTCCGGCTTACCGATAGCAGCAACCACTTCTTCGCGGTCCATGCCCACGACGGGCTTGCGGTCGGTGATGGCTTTCTTCATTTCCGGCGGCAGCGTATCGAACCATTGAACGGAAGCCGAGCGCTCCTTCGCAAAGTCCAGAAACGGAGCGAGCAGTGCCTTCAACTCGTCCGGCGTGAGGTCCGGGACGGCTTTGGCAAACTGTAGATAAATGGTGCCGCCATGCCCCTGCTGAAATCCAGGAGGCCCCTGGTCGTCATTCGGATTCGTTGACGTCGTCGAGGTCGTTGGCATAGGCGTGCCGCCCATTCCGATCTGAATGTGATCGCGCCAGTTCTTCTTGGGGCGGCCGCCGCCGTTCACATCGACAACGATTGTGTGTTCATGAAATTCCAACTTCGTAATCTGGGCTTTGTCTCCGGAATTGACGGCCGCTCCGTGGACACCAACCGCATGATTCAAGGCTTGCTCGTCGAGAGGCTTTTCGGCATACATTGTGATGCCGTCTTTGCCGCCGGGAATTGGCTTTTTGGCTTTTGCGAACTCCCCGGAAACGTAGCGAATGAGTTCGAGTTTCGAACTCTCCTGCAAAGTTGAACTTTTCTTGGCCGGGTTGGGCGGAGGGGCAGTGTTAGGTTGCTGGTCGGGTGGCGTCACCAGCGCCGGATAAAGGGGGATTCGATCTTCAGATGGAAAACTCTCGCCCGACAGCAAGCCCGACGTGCGCGCAGGCGACAGTCGCGGCACATCGGTATAAGCCATGAGCAAGATCGCTACCGGAACTGCAGCTTTGACGTGCATACCGTAGAGCCCGCTGAACGGGTCCCCTACATTTTATGACGCGGAAAGGCCGTTGAGTAGCGTGTTCCTCTAAAACTATTGGGCGACGACTTGAACCCCCTGCCGGTCGATGAACATCGGCAGAAGCTGTCCTCCGGCGTCCACAACCGCCTTCTCCACCCTTCCTCGCGCCTCTGGATCAATGAGCAGTACAACGCATCCCCCACCCCCGGCGCCGCAGACCTTGCCAGCCAGCGCACCCTTGCGCCGCGTCGAATCAATGATCCGGTCGATCACCTTCGTCGAGATAGTTGGCAAATTCCGCCGGCGGAATTGCCACTCGGTATGCATGAGCTTGCCCGTTTCTTTCCAATCGCCGGCTTCCAGCGCTGCCCGCATTTTCTGGGCGATTTGGGAGATCTTCTCAAGGTTGGTCTGCACAGGGCCCGTGTTGTCAATGTGAGCCTTGAAGACACCCCAATTGTTGATTGCGGATTGCCTTGGCTTGCCGGTATAGCAAACGACCAGCCGCCGCTCCAGTTCGTCAAGATTCACGTTAATCTCGATGCGCCGTTCGCCGCCGGGCATCAATTCGATCGCAGCCGCACCGCCAAACGCAGGTGGGTAGTGGTCCTGCATTCCCGTAGGTATGTGAATGACGATGGCCTCGGCATCCCGGCTGATGTGCACCCAGTCAACTTTGCTGCGACCAGCCCCGGTAAAGCGGTCCAACGCCGCACAGATTGCCACGGCCATCGCGCTGGAACCGCCGATACCCGCACCGGCAGGCGCCTCGGAATTGGTCGTCAGCGAAAAACCCCCTCGCGGCTTGAAGAACTTAACGATCTCCGCCAACAGCGGCAATTTATAGTGCTTTACCCGTCCGAGGTGCTCCAGCGATGAGAACGATTCGGCGCGGTTTGTGTCCAAAGAGACCAGTTTGATGCGGTCATCGCCCGCCGGGTGCGTGTCGATGACGCAGGAGGCGTAGCGCGAAATCGCCGCATTGACAGTTACTGCTCCGGGATGAAAGAGATACAGAGGCCAAATGTCCAGCGTGCCACCGGCGAGGTCCACTCGTGTTGGTGCTTTCGATTCGATGCGCATAGTTTTCCTGGAATGTGAATTTGCGGAGCGAACTGAGGACAGTGTACTACTTCCCGTTACCCGCGGCGCGGGAGCGATACATCGCCTGGGTCGCAAGTTCCCGGCGCGCTTTTGCGGGATTCGGCTCAAAACAGCGGCGGCAACGAGCCTCATAGGAATCGCTGGCTCCCACCACAATCAGTTCTTCACTCTCCACCAGGCGTTGGGTATGCACCGCGGGATTTCCGCAACGAACACAGATGGCCAGCAACTTGGTGATCTCTTCGGCTACGGCCAGCAGCTTCGGCATGGGTTCGAACGGTCTGCCTCGGTAATCAGTATCCAAGCCCGCGACGATGACGCGCTTGCCGAGGTTGGCTAGCTTTGTACAAACCTCTTCCACTTCTTCGCCGAGGAACTGTGCCTCGTCGATCCCCACGACCTCGGTACGTGGTTGCAATTTGTCGAGGATCTCCGACGCCTTGCTCACATTGTCCGAGGAGATGCCTAGTCCGGAATGCGACACGATTTCATTCGCTTCATAACGGGCATCGATGGCCGGCTTGAAGATCTGCACGCGCTGCTGCGCGATTTCCGCGCGGCGTAGCCTGCGAATCAACTCTTCGCTCTTTCCGGAAAACATGGGGCCAACGATCACTTCGATCCAGCCCATATTCCCTTTCACGATGTCCACGGTGTCTCCTCGGGCTCAGCTACAAATCAGAATAACTCTGTGCCGGGTGTTTCGCATCATCCCGCTGCAGCCGAAACACGCTTATATATCGCAGCATTAAAAAACGGAGCGAACGCGGCAATGACCGCAGCGCGGAATGAATCCTGCCGCGAAATCAGGTTGCGCGACAGCACTCCCCAAGCGCCTTGTCCGTCACGAATGCCGACAGCCCCGGCGAAATCGTCGATCGCTTTCGCTAATTCCACCTTGTTCTTCAGAACTTCATCCGCCAATGCGACTGGAAGCTCAATGCTGCCGCCACAGCCGAAGTGACCGCGATGCCCATCACTCACATAGGCCCAACTTTGCAAGAACACCCGCCGCACTTCACCGTCGCCCACGACATCGAGGCCGCCCTCGACACCGACATAAAACGCGACGCAGTCGCCGTCGCTTCCCAGTTTTTCTTGGATCGACTTGGCTCTCTGACGAGCGCCGCGCATTAACTCTTCCCGCGAAAGGGGCGTGTGACTCACTCCTGTCTCCACCTCGTAACCCATCACTTCGCAGTTGGCTTCAGGCCCAAAATGAGCCGCAAATAGTCCGGCGGCTTCCCGGACGGCATTCAGCTTTGGTCGTCGGACGCTGCCTACGGCGATTTGCAATGTGGTCACTGGGTAAGACAAACCTTATCGGAAATTCTAACCTGAGTTTTGCGATCATTCGCTCAGTTTTCCACGCCCTGAGGAAAACGTGCCCTGTCGTCGAGAGGTTTAGGGCGGTGATCAAACTTCGAAGAGCATGGCGGGATTCTGGCAGGTAACGAAAGGTAGGAACGAAGGTCTAGTCGGTGGCGAGACTAGCAGATTCGTCTGGGTGCAGGGAATCGGGAGGATTAACTTGCTCCGGTCTATCGCGGTCGACGTGAGGTTCGCGGTATTCGGGCACGATCTCCTTAATTTTCGCCTTGATCGGGCCGGCCCCGTCGACGTAAAGTGCGCCGCGAAGTTCTTCCAGCTTGAAACACAGCCGGCTCCAGTCTGGCTTCTTGTACCCATTAATGCGCTTGATCTTGTCGTAGGTCGTAGGCAGCACCTTTTCATTCCCGTAGAACAGCTCTTCTTCCAGTTTTTCTCCATCGCGCAGGCCTGTGAAAAGGAATTTCACGGAGGTTTCCGCTTTGCCCGACAGCCGCACCAGTGTCTTCGCCATGTCCACAATCCGGATCGCCGTCCCCATCTCCAAGACTAAAATGTCGCCGTCGACGCCGATGGTCGAAGCTTGCAGCACCAGCGACACGGCCTCTTGCGTGGTCATGAAATACCGCCGGATCTCCGGGTGGGTAATGGTCAATGGAAGCCCTTGCCGGATTTGCTCCTGGAAGATTGGCACGACGCTGCCATTCGAGCCCAGCACATTACCGAAACGCACGGAAACGCAACGCATGCCCTGCTTCGGGCGCGCCGCCAACATCAATTCGCAAATGCGTTTGCTTGATCCCATGATGCTGGTGGGGTTCACGGCCTTGTCCGACGAGATCAGCACAAACGATTTACATCCTTTCTGCTCGGCGATATCCAAGAGCGTTCTGAGTGCGAATACGTTGTTCCGAATCGCCTCGGCGGCATTTTCCTCCATGATCGGCACATGCTTATACGCCGCCGCGTGAAAAGTGTGCTCCACGCGGAAATCGTCGAAATGGCGGCGCATCCGGTCGGCGTCCGATATATCCGCGACGCAGCAAATTAACTGAGTGCCACGATTAACCCGCATAAGTTCCTGGCGCAGGTAAAACATCCCAGTCTCGTTCTGATCAACGCAAACAAGGATCCGCGGTCCGTATTCCAGGATTTGGCGGCAAAGTTCAGATCCAATCGAGCCAGCAGCACCGGTGACCATTACAGATTTCCCGCACAATTCGCGCCGCACTGCTTCCAAATCGATTTGAACGGGGTCTCGTCCCAGGAGATCTTCGAGACTGACGTCGCGGACTTGCAGGACGCGATTTTCATTCAAGAGGTTGTCGCGAAGCGCAGGCACGGTCCGGCAGGGTATCTTCGCCCCTGAGCAGATCTCCACGAACCTCCGCATCTGTGCACCCGTTGCGGAGGGCACCGTAATTAGGACTTCGTCGGCCGGCTCCGCCTTCAAGACTTCCGGCAACTGGTCCACGGTGCCAAGGACACGAACGTTGTGAATCCGGATGTTCAGTTTTGACCGATTGTCGTCTAGACACCCCACGGCCATGTACTTCCCACCTGGCCTGTGGATCTCGCGAAGGATGGTCTGCGCCGCCGACCCGGCGCCAATAAGGATCACTCGTTTGCGAGTAGTGTTTTCTCGTACTGATTCGGCCACAAGTCGCGACAGGACCCGTATTCCGCCAAGCATTCCAGCAGTAAGAAACGCCTCTAGTAGATAAACAGTGCGCGGGAAACTGTACACTCTGATTCCGAAGCGCAGAACGATATAGAAGGCCAACGAGCCGACAGAAACCGCCTTCACAATGTCCATGGCGTCCCGAATGCCCACATATTTCCACCAGCCCCGCAGCAGCCCGAAATAGGCCAGGGCAACGAGCCTAATGACCAGAAGAACAGGAAGCGAATAGAAGAGAACGCGGCGATTCGGCAAAGTGAAATCAAAGCGCAACATCCAAGCGACGATCAACGAACATGCCACCACCCAGGCCTGAAACGTCACAATAAACCATGGTCTGTGTTGTAGGAGGAATTGCGGAGTTTTCTGACTCATTCGACTCGTTCTCATTTCTGGCGAGTTGGGATGGGGCCGATCCGGGCTCGGCTGGGCTGACTGGCAGCAGCGTTGCTAGTGACTGATGCCGTCGCGTCGCAAGACACTCCACAACGTGAGAAACAGAATCTTCAAATCCATTCCGTAGCTCTGCTTTTGCAGGTATTCGTAGTCGTAGATGACCTTCGTTGAAATGTTCAGCTCGTCTCGGCCATGAATCTGTGCCCAGCCGGTGAGTCCTGGGGCCAATTCGTGAATTCCGAATTTCGTGCGCAACGCAATCAGATCGTGCTGGTTGTAGAGCGCAGGACGAGGTCCCACAAAACTGAGATCACCAATTAAAATGCTGAAGAGTTGGGGAAGCTCATCGAGGCTCGTTTTTCGCAGGAACGCACCGACCTTCGTGATCTGGCTTTCCGGCCTATCGAGAAGATGCGTGGCCACCTCCGGGGCACCGAGGTTCATGGTGCGGAACTTGGGCATGCGAAAAACCCGATTGTTAAGACCGATCCGGTCCGACCAATAAACTGCGGGTCCCCTAGATGTCAGCTTCACAAGAATTGCGACCAACAACATCGGAATTAGAAACACCGGGAGCAGCAATGCTGCCAGCACCAGATCCGTTAATCGCTTCAAAACTCCATAGGTGACATTCACCCGGCGAACAACGCGGAGGAAAGGTTTTGGCAAACTAGAATTGGAAATGGCCATGGTGTTTCCGATTTCGGCGTGTGGCGGGCTTGATTCTCAGGCGCACTCAGGCGAATTGGCGATTCGCGTGTCTCGCGAGAGATACCCGTGGGCGGTCTGCCGCAACGCTTCGATCATCGAATAGGGCGGGTGCCAGCCCAGCATCGTCCGGATTTTGCTGCTATCGATGACCACCGGTTTAAGGAGCGTTTCAACCTGCTGGCTCTTTCCGCTGAGACAGCCCAAAAGCCGTAGCATCGCCACTGGCATCGAGAATAATTGGGCGCGGCGACGCAAAGCTCTCGCGCATTGCCTGATGAATTCGGTGGTCGAAATGTCTTCCGCATCCCTCACCAGAAATATTTCGCCGGTCGCCGCTGGATGGGTGGCGCAAGTCACAATGGCGTCCGCCAAATTTCGTACGTAAATAAAACTCCTAGTGGCACGTAGCGAACCAAAAGGGAGTGGTAAACCTCTCGTTATCACGGTCAGAAGCGCCGCGAAATTTCCCGGCGCGTCGGTTCCGTAGACGAGCGGTGGACGAATGATGGAGAACTCCAACCGTTCTGCCGCCGCTAATCGTTGCAGCTCTATTTCGGCTTGCCATTTCGAATGGGTGTAGGGATCGTGCGGACGCGGCGTATCGTCTTCTGAAAAAGGCCGGTTAATCTCAGATCTGCCATACACTCCCGCGGAACTGACAAAAACAAATCGACGAACTGCCTTCCGCGCCGCCGCTTGTGCCAACTTGGCCGTGCCAACTGCATTAACACGGTGAAACTCTCCCGCTTCTTGCTCGCTCTCATTCATCACATGAACGTGGGCTGCCGCGTGGACAACCACGTCGACGCCATCCAGCGCAGCGGACCAGTCACTTCTCTCCAGATCCTCGATGAAACAAGTCTCTTGTCCGGTACACTCACGTGGCACGACGATCGGTCGCCGTACGGCGCGGCGAGTGGCAATTCCCGCCCGGGCCAAGGCTAAGCAGATTTCGCGGCCAATAAACCCGCTTGCCCCCGTGACCAATATTTTCGTTGGCCGAAGCGCTTCCATGAAGGTGCTGCTCGTCAAGTCAACCTCGCTTCCGCAACTCGCTCGGCAGCAGCCCCTCGTGCCATCACCGAATACATGTTCAAGGTCTTGTCAATTGTCGATTGCCAGCCCATTTGCCCTACGCGCGCCTTTCCCCGATCGATTAAAACTCGCCTCAGCGCATCATCATTGAGAACGCGCACCATGGCCGCACCGATTGCGTGGGGCGAAGAGGGGTCGAGCAAAATAGCCGCGTCGCCCGCGATCTCTGGCACTGAGGTGCAATTCGAACTGATCACCGGCGTGCCGCACGCCATCGCCTCCAGGATGGGAAAGCCAAACCCTTCGTAGAAGGTGGGATAGAGAAAACACTTGGCCTGCGAGTACAACCAAGCGAGGTTCTCTTCGGAAACATACCCAGTAAACAGGACGTCATTGCTCAAATTGAGTTTCTGGACCAGGCGAAATGCTTCCGAGTGGCGCCAATCTCGCATTCCGGCAATCACCAGTTTTTCGCGTCCTGGCAGGCTCTCACGGGCCGCCGCATACGCGCGGATCACCCCGACCGTATTCTTCCGTGGGTCGCCGGCTCCAAGTGCCAAGACGAACGGACTATCCAGCTTAGTAGCGCCGATTTGCCGGACTGCCGCAGCTTCGCGGCTGGAGAGCGATGCGAAATCGGCACTTACTCCCTCGTAGACAACTTGCACCCGCTCTTTTTCGATGTGCAGATATTCGCAAATCTGCCGCTTCGAGAATTCCGAAACAGTGATAACGGCATCCGCTCGTTGCACAACCCGCGGCACGATGAAGCGCCGATAGGCGTTTCCAAGTTGTTGTCTCATCACTTTGGATGGCTGCAAAGTCTGCCTTGGCAGCAAGTACATGACGTCATGAATCGTCAGGAGCAGGCGAATGTGGCGATTCATCACCAGTGGGCCTGTGTTGGCCGGGCAGTGGAGAATTTCGACCTGATCCTTAAGCACCCACTCCGGCAATACAAATTGCTCCCAGATCGGGTATGTGATTCCCTTCGGATCACGAAACCGAACCCGCTCGCACCCGCTCAACTCACGAAATTTGAACGCATCTCCGTAAATCACATACTCGTTCGACGGATCCGCACTCACCAATCCACGAACCAACTGCACGACGTACTTTCCGATGCCGCGCAATTCGTACGAAGCGAAATAGGCATCAATTCCGAAACGCATCTTGGACTCGCCTTACACTCCGGCTCAGCAACTCTTCGTAGAACGTTTCAAGCTGCTCAGTCGTCCGCTCCCAGCTGTATTGTTCGGAGATCAATTGCTTCCCCCGCTCCCCCAACTTGGTTGCCAATTCCCGATCTTCAACGAGCCGGCGAACGGCCTGTACATACTCGTATTCATCGTTTGCGACGAGAAAATTTTCTTCCGGCTTGCCAGGGACGCCAGTCATGTGCGATGAAACCACCACCGGCGTGCCGCAAGCCATCGCCTCCAGTGCTTTGCAGTGCATTCCAGCACCTCCAGAACGAATCGGCGCGATGGCCACGTCTGCCTCGAGCAAGTATTTTCGAAGGTCGGGAACGAAGCCGGTCACCTCGACATCCGCGAAGGGGTGCGCAGCCTGACGGACACGCTCACTTGGACCGCTGCCAACGATCTTCAGTTGCGCCTTGGGCAGCATCTTGCGTAACCGTGGCCAAATACCCTGGATAAGGAAGAGCGCAGCGTCTTCGTTGGGGCCGTATGCCAAATTGCCGCTAAAAATCACGATTCTGTGCCCGTTTGGCGAGGGCTTGGGTTGCATGGCCAGGTCTGCGCCTACTGGCACCACGCGCACATTTTCCGAGCGCAATTGTTGACGATCGACTTCGGATACAACGACTACGCCATCGAATTGGCGGCAGATCTCATCCTCGAACTTGCGCATGCGTCGCTCTTCCATGCGCCAGAACCACCGCGCCGGGCCCGCGGCGGCGTCCGCTTTCCGTTTCATCGTGAGTGACAACGTGTCGATCATCTCGCAGACTTTGACCGGGCCGGAAAGGCGTACGACATGATTTGCCGGGCGCGCCAAGATGGTGTGTATTACATCAAAGTTGTCTCTGGCCAGAATTTCCGTCAGTCGTCTCCGATAGAGTTGCGAGTCGTAATACGCAACTTGCAATGGCAAGGATGTAAAGATGTTCTTCGGAATGTTGGCATACGCTTGCCACCGTGTTAGTGGAACAACATGTATTTGCTCGCAGTGTTTTCGCAGTTCTTCGATCCACTCGAGTTCCTGGCGACTTTCCACGAACGACAGCAGCGTGATCTCGTGCTTTCGCGCCAAAAGGCGCATCCGGGAAAAAGGCACCAGTTGATCCCCGCGCAGCGGGGGATACGGCAGTCGTGCCGTCGTGTACAAGATTTTCATGGAAGTCCGCCGATGTTAAGTGGCATTCACGTCCAAGCGTGAAGCATCACTGGGCGGGGGAAATTGTCATTGTACGAAAGGCCCTTTACGCGAAAGCGATACGCCGGCACAAGGCGCTTCAAGAAAGACATCATCTGCTTCCAATCATTTCCGGGGTGATACACGGTAAAAGCGATTTTCGGCTTATCGCGCTGGATAAGGTTTACCGCTCCTTGCAGAACTTCGAATTCGTAAGACTCCAGATCGCCTTTCAAGTAGTCAACGCGAGTGCCCGCGCAGGCTGACCATGCGTCGATGGTCGTAACGTCAATGGGAATTCCGCCCTCTGCTCGAACCACTCCATATAGCGAGCCCCCGTCGAGAAACGCCTTCCCCTCTTTACTGCCCAACGCCGCAGGCACAACGGTTGCGGACCGCATGTTGCCGAAGGTGCGCGCTAGGCTGGAGCGAAAATCCGGTGATGGCTCGAATAGGACCACCTTACCTGCACGCTCCGCTACGCTTAAGGCGAAAATTCCTTCGGCGGCACCGCAGTCCAAAACCACATCGCCTCTTTTTACGGTCGTTTCGGGAACCTCATAGTGATGCCAGTCGTCGGGATGCAAACAGTCTGTGGCGGCTTTGTACAAATCAAATCGGCCAATGGCTTTCGGCCAGTAGAGAGGCGGGCAAATGTTCCGGAAATGTACTTTTTCGTATTCGCCCGCATCTTCGATCCGCGCGATATAACGGGCGCCAATTGTCGAACATGTGGGCTTCAGCACGCCCTTACGCACCGTCTCTGCCAGTCCGATGGAGAAATTCCGTTCCGCAGCAAAATAACCGCTCAGCAGGCCCGTCCGGTTGCGGAGTTGCCTAAATGGCATGACCATTTCCGATCTTCGTGGGCGACTTCCACTCCGGCACTGTAATGATCATCAAAGCCACAATCGCTGGAAGAAAGTAGTACAACCCGTACGTGGTTGCTGCATTGAAATCATTTCTCAGCCATGAGAACAGCACCACGAGCAGGCTAAGGTAGAGGAGGATTCGACCAAATTCATTCGTTGCCCACAATGCCCGATACGCCACTCCGTTTGCAGCGCCAGTGAGTGCCATGCCCAGAATTAAGCCGAGCCACGAGAAGTTTAGGTACCACTCGCCCCACGCCCCCAGCGCGGTTACCAGCCCATTGTCGTAAGCTGCCGGCGAAGTCTGTTGTGTAAAGAGAGCCGATGCCCCAAGTGGCTTGCTCGCCATAATGGCGCGCGGTATCGGCTTCAACAGGATTGGTGTGAATGTGGACCCGATCTGGTAAGGCAGATCTCGTGGGGCCATCTGAATGACGTCGCACAAATTGCCGAGTTCTTCGAGGTTGGCCACTACATAGCGGAGCACCAGTCCATCCTGTTGTCCGGCCACCTCTGCCAAGTCCTTGGTTTCTTCCAGCGTGTGTCCGGGCGAAATCCATTCGCGGTATACTCCGGCCGCACCAAGGTATATGACCAACAGCCCGAGCAACATCGCCACCTGTGAAAGCCGAATCTTACTCTTCTTGTAGTGCCAACACAGCGCCAGCATCATCAGGAAGAGAACCGTGAAATAACGCGACAGAAAAAACGTCGACGCCATCGCCAACAAGCAATAGCTTGCCGTCCAGACCTTTTTCTTTCCCGTTTTTAGCCAAATTCCCACCTGGATGAGCGCGCCCATCTGGATCAGAAGGCAAACCCACAAAAGATAGTAGAACCATGGGCTGATAGCTTCCGGGGATTTCACTTCGGGATCAAGCGTGATGAAGTAGAACAGGGACTCCCCGAACGAGATCATTACGGCATAGCCGGCCAGTCCGCACGCGAGAAAGATCAGGCTGACCAGCGTGGCCTTCTGTGGATCCCATTCCCGATCCAGCCAATTCCGATGGAGTCCAATGGAACTCCGCTGGCCGAATTTGTAGCCCAATGCGAAACAAATGTACCCCAGCAGCGCGGCCGACAAACCAATCCACGGACCTCTTTGGTTCGGATCGAACCAAGATTCGTCCAGGAACACAGCAAACAGAGCCCGAATCGGATAGAAAACCAAGAACAGTGCAAACGCCAAGTGCACAGGCTCGAACGGGTCGAATTTCTTTTGCACCCGGCAAATCCGGGTAAGCGCCGCGGTACCGACAATCATCAGAATGGAGTAAGTAACCATTCTCTCTGTCGGCATATCCGGGCCACTTCGCACGGATTCAAGAAACGCACTCGCAA
>Ga0335079_10005927_pt1 | contig 13980 bp, 9 predicted proteins | sample Lox_Sample_33_FD_206719 | JGI IMG/M metagenome (GOLD analysis project Ga0335079, IMG submission 206719) | Soil microbial communities from Loxahatchee National Wildlife Refuge, Florida, United States - Lox_Sample_3.3 | ecosystem: Environmental > Terrestrial > Soil > Wetlands | place: USA: Florida...
AGTATCCCACCCCTGTTGCGCCAGCCAGATCGTATTCCGCCCCTGTCCCATTGAAACGTCGAGCGCCCTTCCGGGTTTTCTCCCCTTCACCATCTCCACCAAAAACGCGTTGGGCTGCGCGTTAACCCAATCCCTTCGTTCGCTCACTAAGTATTTATTCCAGAACTCGGCGTCTTCGGCTGGGCCGCGCATCTTTAGCAACTCCACCTGCTTGGACACGTCAGTCGCGCTGGAGCCGCCTTCCGCCAGCCAGGCCGCATACTTCGCCAGCAGCGTGGCCTGCGCCGCCTCCGGAGTCATTCCCGCCGGCTTCAGTTCGCTCGGAGCTAATCTGGATGTCCAAAACCGGAATCGTTCGAAAGCTCTCTGGTCTTCGGGAAGCGATGCAACGCGCCGCTCAACTTCCGCGCGGGTCGGGGCCTGACCAGCGCACGGATACACTGCCCACAAGATCCCAGTCAGCGCGACTGCGGCGATGCGCGCTGCGGTTTCAGCTCTCATCTTTACCCCCGGAAGGCGGAGTTCCACCTGTCCCATCATCGTGCTGCTCAGCAACCCGATTTGGCAACGCGGCAAATTGCCGCACCTTCCGCTTCCCGCAATAAAGTATCCTGTCGCGATAGCCCATGGTCGATAGTGAAAACCGCCTGGCCCGTAAATTTGGCTTGTCAAGTTCCACCGCGATCGTGATCTCCAGCATGATCGGCACCGGGATCTTCACTACTACAGGTTTCCTGGCTGGCGATCTTGGCAGCGCGGGCCTCATCCTCGCGATCTGGGCGGCCGGCGCCGCATCGGCGTTGCTCGGCTCGCTTTGCTATGCCGAACTCGGCGTCAACCTGGCGGAATCGGGCGGCGAATACATCTACTTGCGTGAAGCCTGGGGCTCGGTTTGGGCCTTCCTCTCCGGGTGGGTGTCGTTCTTTGCGGGGTTCTCCGCGCCTATCGCCGTCGCCGCGCTCGCATTTGCGGAGTACGTCGGCCAAGCTGCTCCGGCGCTTGCTGGCATTCAGGGAACCACATGGCTCGATATCGGTTCCGGCGCCATTCGCATCGGCCCAGTGCAACTGGTCGCCGCGCTCTTGGTCGTGATTCTGACCGTTCTGTGTCTCTCCGGAGTGCGGCTATCGGCCTCGGCGCAGAACACCCTTACGGCCATCAAGCTGGTCATCCTGGTTCTCTTCGTCGTCCTGGCATTTACCATCGGCAATGGGGATTGGCGTCACTTCGCTCTTGGCACGGCCCGCACTTCCAGCACTCCGATCCCCCGACAGTTTGCGATCAGCCTTTTCTACATCTACCTTTCTTACAGCGGGTGGAACGCCGCCACCTATGTCGCCGGCGAAATTCGCAACCCGGAAAAAACGCTTCCGCGCGCGCTCTTCGGCGGGACTGCCCTGGTCACCGCTTTCTATCTGCTGCTCAACATCGTCTTCATTTATGGCGCGCCGCTCACTGCACTCAAAGGCCAGGTTGCAGTGGGCGCGATTACTGCTTCTCACCTATTTGGCTCCGGAGTGGGGCACGCTTTCGCCGCACTAATGGCTCTGTCGTTGGTTGCCTCAGTCAACGCCCAGACCATCACCGGCCCGCGGGTCTATTTCGCCATGGCCGCCGATGGAGCCTTCTTCGCGCCCGCCGCGCGAATCCACAGCCGCTTCGGAACGCCCTGGATTGCGATCCTCGCCCAGGGCGCTTGTACACTCCTCATGATCGTCACCCCGCTGCCCGATTTGCTCCAATACATCGGCTTCACCCTCAGCGTCTTCACCGCGCTCGGCGTGGGATCCCTATTCGTATTGCGCCGCCGCGCCGGCTGGAGACGCCTGCCGGCTGTCAGCTTCGCCTGGCCTCTCATCCCGGCGCTCTTCCTTCTGCCCGAGCTGTGGATCGTCTTCTGGGGCGCGCAGCTTCGGCCCGTGATCACGCTGTGGACCACCGTTACCATAGCGGCCGGCGCCGTCGTTTACGCGCTCTCCTGCCGCTTGCGCTCCGTTTCGGATTGAGATTCAATCCCATAAGGCCGCCTATGTTCCGCTATACAACTCTCCTGACCGCGCTGCTTCTCACGGGAGCACGCGCCCAACAACCTGCGCAGCACCCCGATCACATGGAGCATCGCTTCGACAACCCCGCTGAGTTGGCGAAGCAGTTCGACGATCCCGCCCGCGACGCTTGGCAGATGCCCGATCGCGTCATCGCCGCTCTCGCTCTGAAGCCGGGCGCGAAGGTCGCCGACATCGGCTCCGGAACCGGCTATTTCTCCGTTCGGCTCGCCCGCTCCGCAGCGCACCCTACGGTGTACGGATCGGATATTGAGGACGCCATGGTGAGTTACCTCAAAGAGCGCGCCGAAAAGGAACATCTGCCCAACATCATTTCGGTGAAAGCTTCGGCCGATTCCCCGAATCTGACAGAGCCGGTGGACCTCGTCCTCATCGTCGATACCTGGCATCACGTTGGGAGCCGCACCGAGTACGTCAAACATCTGGCCACGTCGCTTCGCCCTGGCGGACGCATCGCTATCGTGGACTTCCGAGCCGATTCCCCCGAAGGTCCTCCGAAGGAATTCCGGCTATCACCCGGTCAGGTGGACGCTGAGATGAAGAAGGGCGGCTACCATCTTGTCGCCTCATACGATTTTTTGCCGCGCCAGTTCTTTGTGATCTTTGCGCGATAGGTCTCCTCACGACAAGAGACGGCCCGCAGACGAGGCGGGTTGTGCCGTAGCAGAGGGCGCCTTGGGCTGGCTAACGACCCGCTGCCGGGGCTACAACGTAGACGTACTCCAGCATATTCTTGCTTGTGTTGGAAACATTGTGTCTTGTGTTGGCTGGGATATAGGCGAATGCCGGTGCAGTGAAAGATTGCTTCTCGTGGCCATCGATCAGAGCCTCGCCTTGCCCGTGAATAATGATGAGAGCCTCCTCATTGTGCCCGGTTGTATGCCATCCAACCGTGGCGCCCGGCTTCAACCGTACGAAGCCGCTGCGCATGCCGTTCGTCCGAGGCGCGCCCTGCAGCAAGGGACAATCCCCTTCGGGACACTCCAAGGGACGAGCAAACGGCTGAGGCCCGGGCGCCTGCGAAATCAGTGGGAACCCGAGCGGCACCAACAGTAGGAAGAAACCCGAACTCCGGGTGATCGAGACGCCCCTCATCGCTGGCCACCCAATCGGGAACGCTCCCATCGAGTCAAAGCACGCCTCACTCCTGGGCCAACCCGCAGCGCGGTCAATGTCGCTCGTCCCATCCCGCTCATCATTCCTTCGGAGCCTCTTTTGTGTCTTTTCCCAGAAGAACGTCACCGATCAGCACATGAAGTACGTTGGCCTGTTCGGTAAAGTCACGGTCCCCGGCGCCGTAGCCGCTGGCCCGCACGGTCATCGGGGGCAAGGATCCGAAGCTCGAAGCAAGGCAGGCCAAGGCTGCGCCCGTCGGCGTGGTCAATTCGACGCGCGGGCCGCTCGTGTAAATGGGCTTGTCCTGCAGTAGGCGCGCGGTCGCGGGCGCCGGAACCGGAAGCGGTCCGTGCTCCGTTTCGACGGTCCCGGCGCCTACATTGAAGGGAGAGCAAGCGAACTCTTCGATGTCAAGAAGCTCGAGAGCGACGCAGGCCCCGACGATATCGGCGATGGAGTCAGCGGCTCCCACTTCGTGGAAATGAACCTTCTCGATCGGCACCTGATGCACGCCGGCTTCAGCCCGGCCGAGATGCTCAAAGGCAGCAACAGCACGCGTCTTCGCGCGAGACGGCGCGTCGCAGGCTTCGATCATCTTAACGATGGCAGGTAGATGGCGATGGCGCTTCGTTTCTGCAGCGGTGACACGGAACTTCATCGCGCCAATGCCCCGGCGCTTGACCTTAACAAATTCAAACGATGCCCCGAAACCCAGGCTCTCAAGCGTCTGAACGATCGCGGCCTGGTCTGCGCCCGCGTCGGCCAAGGCTCCGACGGTCATGTCGCCGCTCATTCCCGAAAAGGCGTGGAAGTAGCAAATTCTCCCCATATCACCTGGCCATCAAAATGTTCTTCTCAATCCGAATCGCACCTGCAGCGGTTCGACGGGATGGAAAACGTCTGTGAACGCCGCATCGGCCGTCGGCTTTATGCGGGAGGTATAGGCGTAGTCGATGTCGTGATCCTTGCGCTTCAGCAAGTTCAAGGCTTCGACGACAAAGCTCCATTTTGGGGTAAGCCGGTAACGGACCTCCGCGTTGAGCAAAACTGTCGCCTTCGATTGGTAAAGGCCATCGGAGGTCAGGTCGCGCGGGCCGAAGGCCCGCAGGCGCAGGCTCGCGGAAAAGCGATTGTAATCGTGCATCGTGGCGCCCGCGGACGCCACCAGTCCCACCGCTTCCGGTACGCGCGTCCCGCCCGGGCTGCCGGGCGCGGCGTCGTCCGGATCGACTTCGGTGAAGAAGGCTCGGGAATCCGCAAGGTCGAAATCGAAAGCCCAATGTTCCAGGGGCGTGCAGTAGTTCGCCCATTCGATGCCGTAGCGATTGCTCGGCGACAACGATGCAACGGTGCCGCCGGTGTCGCCCGACTGCAGCAGTTCGGATTGGCTATGGAGATACCAGAGCGACAACGTGCTTTGCAGATGGGGCAGGGCCGTCGTTCGCACCCCGACTTCGGACCCCTTCGTCTGGATGAGCGCGGGTATTCTCGACGTGGCCGCAGGAAACGGATTGTCGGGCGAAATCGGCTCTTGTGTTTGCGTGGCGCCGCGCGCGTCGTTGCTGTGAAAGCTGAAGCCGCCTTGCACATAGAACTCCGTTTTGCGCCAAGGGCCGAAAATCAGGCTCGCTTTCGGTTCAGGCATGAACTGGGTGACTGTGCCCGAATTGGCGGCCGCAAAGTTGACCACCGGCGCGCCCGGCAACTCGGTCGCGGTATAACTCGGCGCTAGGCTGGTGACGGCATCTCTGACCTCGTCGCCGCGGAAGGCCAGGACGGTACGGAAGTGTTCCGCCCACTGGACCTTGTTCTCGACATAAAAGCCGAACATCGTCTCGGTAAATCTGTTCACATCGGTGGCCGCCGGCAGGACGGCCGTCAGGTTCGGATCGGCAGAGCAGGCGTCAATGGGATCGTCGTTGCACGCGTTGATATCGTTCTTGTCCGTGCGCACGCGATTTTCGGAGCGGTAAAGGCCGTTGTGTACCCAATCGTTGCGGATCTGCAGCCCGAACGTGTTTTCCACCCTGCGGCCGAACCAGTTGTTGAAAACCGTGTGGCGGATGTCGGTTCCCAGCACGAAGCGTTTGTCCTGCTGCTCGAACTGATCGCCCTTCACCGGGTCGTCCAGGTAGTAAGTGAAATCGGAAAACAGATTGAGGTAATAGTAAAACCCGTAGGCCATGATCTGCGTCCGGGAACGATCGCTCTGGCGATGCCATTCCGCCTGCAGGCTGTGGCGCTGCGAATTGCCGCCGTCCGTGGGGTTCAGCGTGCCGAAGAAGCCGACCTGTGGCACGGCAGTGATCGGGATCTGGTCGCTCGAATTCCAATTCCCGTGATAAGCGTGGGCCGTGATGCTGAAACCATTAGCCTCGTCGCCGTGGCTGTACGTCAGAAGGCCGTTTAACTTGGAATAATTATCCGAATGCGTCCAGGGACCGTCGTCGTGATAGAACTCTCCGCCGAAGAGCAGACTACCCGAGCCAACCTTCTCCGATACGCCGAAGACAGCCCTCTCATAGCCGTACATGCCGCCTTCCAGCTGGAAGAAGTTCTCGGGCAGCGTCTTGTAGAATTCGAGATGGGCCGAGCCGGCTGAGCCGTAATCGCCGACATCGGCGTAGTAGGGACCTTTCTCGTAATTGACCCGCCGTACAAGCTCCGGGATGACGACGTTCATGTCCGAGTACCCCTCGCCGTGCGCATGCGACGGCAAGTTCAGCGGCATGCCGTCGAGGAATACGGCAAAGTCCGTGCCGTGGTCGAGATTGAAGCCGCGAAGAAAATACTGGTTGGCCTTGCCGCCGCCGGCGTGCTGCGTGATGATGACGCCGGGAACGGTCTCCAGGACCTCCCCGGAACGAAGAATGGGACGATCTTGCAGTTCCTTCTGGCCCACCGTTCCCTGGGTAGCGGATTGGGCGATGCCGGTAAGATCGTCCTCGCGGCCCTGTACGGTGACAGTGCTGCTCACGGATGGCAAAGCCAGCGAGATGCGGAACGGAGCGGGGGCCTCTGCGCCTATCGTGACGGGTATTTCCTTGGTTGCAAAATCGGCGTGAGAGACCACGAGCCGATAATTGCCGGCCGGAAGTCCGGAAATTGTGAAGGCGCCGTTCGTATCCGACTCGGTCGTTCTGAGCACGGTGCGGTTCGCGCTCTGAACCTCCACTGCGGCCCCGCCAAGCGCGGCGCCGGAAGCATCGACGACGGTTCCCGAGACAACCACGTCCGCGGCCCAGGCACACCACATGGTTGCGAAGAGAATCAACGCGATGACGACCGGGCGTCGGGACATAGGCTCCTTTCATGTGTGCTACAGAAGTGCAGAACGTGCTACTGGCCTAAAATGGTAGCACTAAACTTTAAAAGGTGCTACGCACCAGGGGCTTCGAATTTCTGCCCCGTCGGACAGGAGCCCGAAATGGCTGAGTTGGCGCGCATTGGAATCGCAATCCCCGACGATCTTTTAGAGGAGTTCGACCGGTTGATCGAGAAACGGGGGTATGCAACACGCTCGGAAGCGGTGCGGGACCTGGTCCGGAAAGAACTCGTCGACGAAATCTCCGCTTCCCCAAACGCGGAGGTCTACGGCACGGTGACGCTGATATACGACCACCATGCGCGGCTGCTGCTGGATAAGCTGACGGAAATCCAGCATCAATATCACGAGGCGATCATATCGAGCCTGCATGTCCATCTCGACCACGACAACTGCCTCGAAGTCATCCTGGTGCGCGGCAAGTCGCCTTTGGTGCAGAAGCTCGCGAACGCGCTGATCGCTACGAAGGGCGTGAAGCACGGCCGCTTTATGTTGACAACATCGGGGCGGGATTTGCCCTGAGGGCAAAAATCAACCAGTCTTGCCACTCAGTTCTCCAAGGGCGTACGATGTTAATTTGCGGCGCGGTGTATCACTTTTGCTTCTGGCGGTGATGAGCTCCCCGATTGTTGGGTTGCTCCTCGCCGCTAGCCCGGAATCCAACCTGCCAGCGTGTTGCCGGCGCAACGGAGAACACCATTGCGCGATGATGTCCTCTGAACCCGAGGTGTCGTCCGGTCCTTCTTTACATTCTCGCCGGTGCCCAGTATATCCGAATCTCAATTTCCAGCTCGGAAGCGGCTACGTTTGCTTCGTTCCGCCGTCGCACGCATCCTTCAGTCCACACATCCCACGCCCTGCTCTATTACCGATAGAGCGATTATTCCGGGACGAGAGTTCCAGCCGTTCTCGTCCGAAGCGCGGTCCTCCTACAGTCCTTTCCTAACGACATCTGCAGCAGCACTCGCCCGTGGTCTGCGTCTTCCCCGAGGGGTGATTGCGGCATTTTGTCGGACGTGCACTCAACGGAGAAGGGACGCTCGAGAGAGGTGGGTCACCGTGCATCAAATTGTTATCGACACTGAAGGCACTTTTTCCAGAAGTAAAACATTTCTGCGCGCCGGGAGAATTCTTCCGCTCTTCTTACTTCTTCTTGCAGCCTCCTCCGGCAACGCTCAAGAGGCGAGCAAAGCCGGAACGATTAACGGAAAGGTCAGCGACCAATCGAATGCCGTCCTCCAGGATGCCGCAGTCATCCTGCTGAATAGCTCCGCATCAGTCCGTTTGCAGCAGACCAAGACGGGACCTGACGGCACTTTTTCGTTTCAAAATGTTCCTCCTGGAGATTATGTCGTGGAAGTGCAGAGAACTGGGTTTACGCAAGCGGAGAAGAAGGTTTCGCTCACGGCTGCTGAGGCCTTGGAGTCAATCGCCATCCAGATGACGGTAGCCGGTCCGGGCCAGCAGGTGACCGTAAGTGCGGAGGTGAATTCGTTTCAGACAGACGAGTCTTCAACAGCGACTAAGATGAACATCCCGCTCAACGAAATTCCACAGGGCGTTGGTGTCGCAAACCAGGCTCTGATCCAGAGTCAACAGGACGTGTACTATGCTGATGCAGCGCAGAATATCAGTGGGGTCAATCGAGATGTTCTCCTAGCAGGCGATGCCGGGAACGCCCTCACCGTCCGCGGACTTCCGCTCGGGATTTTCAGCAACTACTACCGCGATGGCTTCGCTTTCGACGGCATGGTTCCTACGGATGCGACCGATGTCGATCGTGTGGAGATCCTCAAGGGGCCAGCCTCGGTCCTTTACGGCAGAGCAACGTCCAGCGGTATCCTCAACCTGATTACAAAGGAGCCTTTGCCGGCCACGCACTACACCTTCACATTGCAAGCCGACCGGTTCGGCGCCGTGCGCCCGACGTTCGACGTCACCGGCCCGATCGGTGGGAGCAACAAGCTGTTCTACAGGCTAAATGCGGAGTTGGCCGATACTTCCAGCTTTCGAAATTATTTTCATGATCGCCGCTATTTTCTTGCACCAGCGTTAACCTGGAAGCCACAAAAGTCCACCACCATTCGCTTCCTGATCGAATATCTACATGGCTCGACGACCACCGACTATGGTATCCCTGCCCTTGGCGACCGTCCTGCGCCGGTCTCGATCAACTCGTATTACGGCGAGCCATGGCAGCACTCCCATCTCCAAAACGAAACCGCAAGCGTGGATGTATCGCACAACTTGAGCTCCCGTTGGGTGGTCCGAAGCCGTTTTCGCGCAACGCTTACCGACTGGAATTATCTGGATACCAGTCTAGGTTACCTTCTCCCCGACAACCAGACATTCACTCGGTACGACGAGAACACCGCCTATCCGCTCCGGCTCTACGACTGGCAGACCGATGTCACCGGCATTTTCAAGACTGGCAGCATCGAGCACAACTTCCTAATGGGGTTCGAATATGGTTTCGAGTCGGTTGTGCAGCGCGGCGTCTTCAGTGATGCGCCGCCTATAAATCTGTATAACCCTGTCTACTTCAGTCCGACCACGCCCAGCGCGGCTGCGCTCGCCGCCAATTTCTTTAATCCAAACGACCCGGATTATTTCCCGATCAGCGGCACCACGAGGCTGATGACCCACGGCGGGTATCTGCAGGATCAGATCTCACTGTTGCCGAAGTTGAAAGTGCTCGCCGGCGTGCGATTCGAAGGGTTCACGCAGAAATACGACGAGCTGGATTACGACACCCACAACCGGCAGAGCAACGTCTCCGCTCTCCCGCGGGTCGGCATCACTTACCAAGCGTTTCAGCCGCTGTCGTTCTACGCTAGTTGGAGCCGGAGTTTCAGTCCTACTCTCGCGGCGCAGTTCGGACCCAACGGTCAGCCATTCGTGCCGGAGAAGGGCACCCAATACGAAGTCGGGGCGCGGACCTCCGAACTCCACGGAAGGTTGACATCATCCGTGGCGCTATATCGGATACGTTCATCCAACTTGCTCATAACCAATCCCGGGAATCCGCTGGCTTCAATTCAGCTTGGAGGGGTCGAGTCAAAGGGCATTGAACTGGACACTTCCGGACGACTCCTGCCGGGATGGAACGTGACTTTCGCATACGCGTTCAACGAAGCGACGATCGTCTCGGACCCTGTCTATACGATTGGCAACATTCTGCAGAACGCGCCGCGCCACAGTGGTAGCATTTGGACCGTATACGAGATCCAGCGCGGTGCGCTGCGCGGGTTGAGTTTCGGAGGAGGCATTCAGGCACGCAGTTATCGCTACGTCGATCCCGCGGACGACGTCATCCTGCCTGGGTACGCTCGCTTGGATGCTACAGCAAGTTACGCGTTTGGTCCTTCGCACAGTGAGCAAAAGCGCTATCGAATTGCCGTGAACCTTCAAAACCTGACAAACCGGCTCTATTATGTTTCCGGCAACACGCCGAACAGCATTTTCCCCGGTTCTCCCATTAACGCCATGATGGAGTTTCAAGTGCGTTACTGAAGTCGATTCCTCATGTCCACGCAAAAGGAAGGAGTACATTTGGCCAGGAGCTGGCCAGCATATCGCACGATCTGGCGCTGGCACTTTTACGCCGGCGTCATTGCAATACCATTCATTCTGTGGCTGGCAACTACCGGCTCAATTTACCTCTTCCGGCCGCAGATTGAGGCTTGGCTGGATCGCCCCTACGATCATCTCGCGATCACGGGCGCGCGGGCGAGCGCTCAGCGGCAGGTTTTTGCGGCGGTCGAAGCCGTCCCAGGATCAAACCTGCATGTCTATCAGCTACCAACCACTTCTCAATCGGCTGTCCAGATCATCGTGGGCCGCGGCTCCGACGAGTTTCGAGTGTACGTGCATCCGCAAACCGCGCACGTCATGCGTGTCGTCAACGAGAATTCTCGTCCGATGACGGTCATCTTTCATCTGCATGGCGAACTGCTAATGGGCGACCGCGGGTCGATGATCGTCGAGTTGGCGGCATCTTGGGCGATCGTTATGATTGCCACCGGAGTCTTTCTCTGGTGGCCACGCGGCACGAAGGGGCTCGGTGGAATCGTGTATCCGAGAGTCGGCCAGGGGCGGCGAATCTTCTGGCGCGATCTTCACGCTGTAACGGGAATATGGGTCTCAGGACTTGCCTTGTTCTTGTTGCTGACGGGTCTTCCCTGGGCAAGCAATTGGGGCAAATATCTGGAGATGATACGATCCTTGACGCACACATCTGGCAATCCCGATTGGACTTCGGGTCCGGCAGAAGAGGATGCCGCACGGCTTGCACGAAATCCGATCGGCATGGCTGGAATGCATGAGCACGGTAACGTGGTTCGAAGTGCAGCTCCGCTTTATGCCGGAATCGATAAGGTAGTTGCTGCCGTAGCCCCTTTACATCTTGCGTGGCCGGTACTGGTCGCTCCACCGGTTGTTAGCAACGGCCTGTGGACCGCGAAGTCTGGCGCTCAAAATCGCACGATTAGAACGAGTCTTCAGTTGGATTCAGCGGGCACCATCCTGAGGCGCGAGGACTTCGGCCAGCAGCAATGGATCGATCGGTGGGTTGAAACGGGCGTGGCTGCTCACGAGGGCCAACTGTTCGGCCTTGCCAATCAACTCCTCGGAGTGTTCACAGCGATCTGTCTTGTAACCTTGAGCGTGAGTGCGTTCGTGCTGTGGTGGGGCAGGCGCCCCGCGAATGTACTCGGGGCGCCGATATATCTGGCGCCGGAGAAACCGCTCGCCATCAGCTTCGTGCTGGTGTTAGTTCTTCTCTGCGTTTACCTTCCACTCCTAGGTGGCTCGATCGTTGCCGTCAGACTTGTCGAGGTTTTCGTGCTCCGCAGAGTCTCAGCCACGCGAAAGTGGCTCGGACTGGCGAACACGTAGAAGATTCGGATTTTGGCGGAATCCGTCGACGCATCAGTTAATTAATTTTGCATTCGCGCGACCACCCGAAGATAGACGGTAGAGTTTCGCCCGTGCAACCGCCCCGAAATTCGTCCATCCAGCTGCCTCATGAATTCGTACCCGATCGGCCCACGATGCCGGCGGGCTGCAAATGAAAGCGCGGTACTAACCCCATAGCGGTCGGCTCCCCAGAATTTGAACCTCCGTGCGCCGCGGGCGTGTTGCCCAGAGGGTTGGGCGGATGTTTAGGAACGACGAAATGTTCAACCTGGAAGAGCTCGGCGAGATCGACACTACCCAATTGCCCACCCACATCGCGCTCTGCTTAGCGGAAATCCGCGGGCCAGTGAGCCGACAACTAGCGCGGCGAAGATCCGCCCGGTTTGAGCGCCGCCGCAAAAGCAGGTGCGCGTCGGAGCCCGCAGGGCAATGGAATCATTAGGTTGCAAGAACCGGATTCGCGTCACGCTTTTTGTTGCCCTACCGAGCCCCGCTATTGCTACTTTGGCATCTTGGCCAAGCGGCCGTAACTGATTGATATCGCGGCTCCTACGTTTTGACACGGTCCGGGATCCCAAATCGCGTTTTGTCACGGTTTTGGCACGGTAACGGGGAGACGCCCTTGCATCGCTGTTAGAAGTGGTTTAGAATCAAATACGTAGAATGTCGGGGCGTAGCGCAGCCTGGTAGCGCACCTGCCTTGGGCGCATCCCATCCCCTTCTAACGGCTCTAATAATTCTCCACACTTCTCCGTGTTTTCAACAATTTGGGGAATCTGCTTTTCGCTCAAGGCTAACCCCAAAGGCTTCAACGCGACGAGTTTGGACACGGTTTTGACACGGTTCGGGTTAATCACCGCAGGGTCGACTGGGAGTGAACTGTGTGCGGGAGGATCGGATCAAAGGTGAACGACAATCAGAGGGGATCAGAAGCCATGGAACGAGTGCCCGACAGTTATGGTCAATTTCTCGCAGAACTGAAGAGCAGGATTCAAGCGGCGCAGTCGCGGGCATCCCTCGCGGTTAACCGGGAACTCGTCCTGCTGTACTGGCAGATCGGTCGTGACATCCTCGATCGGCAGGAACGCGAGAAGTGGGGTGCGAAAGTGATCGATCGGCTGGCGACGGACCTGAAGCGATCCTTCCCCGACATGAAAGGATTCTCACCTCGCAACCTGAAGTACATGCGCGCCTTCGCAGAGGCGTGGCCGGAAGAGCCAATTGTGCAAGCGGTGCTTGCACAAATCACCTGGTACCACAACCTCGCCATCCTTGAAAAGCTGGATACGTCCGAGGATCGCATCTGGTACGCAAAGGCGTCAATTCAGCACGGCTGGAGCCGCAATGTCCTCGTGCTCCAAATCGAAGCTGGACGGATGCACCGGCAAGGCAGAGCGGTTGCGAATTTCGATCGCACGCTTCCGGCGCCACAATCTGACTTGGCACGGGACATTACGAAAGACCCTTACAATTTCGATTTCCTCACCTTGGGCGACGATGCCCATGAGCGCGACCTGGAGCGCGGTTTGCTCGATCACCTCCGACAGTTTCTGCTCGAACTCGGCGTCGGCTTCGCGTTCGTGGGGAGTCAGTATCGGCTCACCATCGGTAACGAGGACTTCTTCATCGATCTCCTCTTCTATCACCTCAAGCTGCGAGCTTTTGTCGTGGTGGATCTGAAAATGACGGCTTTTGAACCGGAGTTTGCCGGCAAGATGAACTTCTACCTCTCAGCCGTCAACGACCTCTTGCGTCATCCCGACGACCAGTCAAGTATCGGCATCATCCTTTGCAAGACGCGGGATCGCTTCGTCGCCGAGTACGCGCTTCGCGATATTAACAAGCCCATCGGCATATCCGAGTACCGGCTGGCCGAGAGCCTTCCAGAGAAATTGAAAGGCAGCCTGCCCACCATTGAAGAATTGGAAAGCGAACTTGGATCTGCCTCTGCAGAGGAGTCAGGGTGAACATCGAACGCCGTGACTTCGATGACGGGTATGGAGCCCGACGAAGCAACCCGTTTGGACTTCGCTGGAAGCCAAGCGGACCATGGCAATAAGCAACCGCGAAATTCGCGAGAGCGAACGCACTGGTTGCCGCAGACCCTTGTTCTCAAATTCAAGCCGCGCCGGAAAAGAAGCGGAAGAGGAAACATGAAGTAGGCCCCGCCCTCATGCTTCGTTGCGAACGAGTTTCAGACCTCTGCAGCGCGTTTGCTCGTCCGACTGTTGCGGCTCAACAAACGCGCAGAATTCAGAATATAAGTCATCTCCGAAGTGACATGGATAAAGGCTGCGAGCAAAGGCCCGAGAAGTCCAAAAGCCGCAAGACCCATGCCGAGCGCATCGACGGCAACGGTACCGACGAAGTTCTGCCAAATGGTGCGGCGAACCCGCCTAGCCACCCGCAGCGTTTCAACAAGCCGCGCCAGATCATTGCCCAACAGAACCACATCCGCGCTTTCCCGAGCAACGTCTGTGCCTGACCCCATCGCCACTCCCACACTGGCCTCTACCAATGCCGGCGCATCATTCCTCATTGCACCGGCGCCTGATA
>Ga0335079_10005929_pt1 | contig 13979 bp, 13 predicted proteins | sample Lox_Sample_33_FD_206719 | JGI IMG/M metagenome (GOLD analysis project Ga0335079, IMG submission 206719) | Soil microbial communities from Loxahatchee National Wildlife Refuge, Florida, United States - Lox_Sample_3.3 | ecosystem: Environmental > Terrestrial > Soil > Wetlands | place: USA...
TCGCCTGGCAGGGACGGGAGTTCATCGCCTTCTTTCACTTCGGGATGAATACGTTCACGAACAGGGAGTGGGGAACGGGCAGAGAAAGTCCCTCGCTGTTCAACCCGACTGACTTTGACGCGCGCCAGTGGGTGAGAGCGATCCGGGATGCGGGTATGCGCGGCGTGATCATCACGGCCAAGCACCACGACGGCTTTTGCCTCTGGCCGAGCAGGTACACGGACCACACGATCAGGAATTCCCCGTGGCGCGATGGGAAGGGCGACGTGGTCGGAGATGTCGCCTCCGCGTGCAGGGAATACGGGGTCGCATTCGGCTTCTACCTTTCCCCGTGGGACAGGCACGAGCCGACATACGGCGATTCGCCGAAATACAACGAATTCTTCCGGAACCAGCTCCGCGAGCTGCTGACATCGTACGGCCGGATCGCGGAGGTCTGGTTTGACGGGGCGTGCGGCGAGGGACCGAACGGGAAGCGGCAGGTGTACGACTGGCCTTCGTACTACCGCCTGGTCCGTGAGTTGCAGCCCGGAGCCGTCATCGCCGTCATGGGTCCCGATGTCCGCTGGGTGGGGACGGAATCAGGCTACGGGAGGGAGACGGAGTGGAGCGTTGTCCCCGACGTCGTGGTGAACCTCGACTCCATTGCCGCTTCATCGCAGCACCTTGCGCTCGAGCAGGGGTTCGTCCCGCGCGACCTGACAGCGGAGGACCTCGGGAGCAGGGAGAAGATCCTTCACGCGCGCTCGCTCCTCTGGTATCCCGCCGAGACGGACGTCTCGATACGGCCCGGGTGGTTCTACCATGCAGACCAGGACACGCAGGTCAAGTCCCCGGAAACGCTGGTCGATATCTACTACAGCTCCGTCGGCAGGAACAGCGTCCTCCTCCTGAACATTCCTCCGGATACGCGGGGCCGGATCACCGATGCGGATGTCAGGAGCCTGGCCGGGATGCGCAATATCCTTGACGCCACGTTTCGCACGAACCTGGCCGCGGACGCGCGCGTCACGACGACGAGCGCGCGCCCGGGACACGGCGGCTCGTGTGCGCTCGATCCCGGCGGCGGCGCACTCGATCCCGGCGGCGGGACGTACTGGATAACGGAGGAGGGCGTCTGCGGGGGAACGCTCACGTGCGCGCTCCCGGGGGAGAGGACGTTCGACCGCGCGATGCTCGGGGAGAATATCCGTATCGGTCAGCGGGTCGAGGAGTTTCACATCGATGCAATGGTCGGCGGCGCGTGGAGGCGCGTCGCCGGCGGGACGACGATCGGTTACAGGCGATTGCTCCGGTTTCCCGCGGTAACGACGTCGAACCTGCGCCTGGTCATCGACCGGGCGCGCTGGAGCCCCGCCATTTCCACGTTCGGCGTATACAGGGCGCCGGCCCGATAGACACCGGGGAGACAATGGATAAACTCGCAGATGGACTTCTCTGGTACGTGGCGTTCCTTTTCTCGACGACGCTCCACGAAGTGTGCCACGCCTTCGCGGCGTACCGCCTCGGCGACAGGACCGCCTACGAGGGGGGACTTCTTACGATGGACCCTGTCCCGCACATACGGCGGCAGCCGTTCGGCATGGTGGTGGTGCCGGTTATCTCGTTTCTCGCGGGGGGGTGGATGATCGGGTGGGCGAGCGTTCCCTACGACCCGCACTGGGCGTATGAGAACCCCCGCTCGTCGGCGAAGATGTCGGCGGCGGGGCCTGCGGCAAATCTCCTGCTGGCGCTGCTGGCGGCCATGGCAATCCGCCTGGGCATCCTGGGGGGCGTGTTTGCCGCACCTCAGTCGATAGATTTTGCGCACGTGATTGAAGGGACCCGCGGAGGGACGCTCGGGACCATCGTGGCATTCATCAACGTTGTATTCTCGCTGAACATCCTCCTCTTCATCTTCAACCTGCTCCCCGTTCCGCCGCTGGACGGCAGCGGGATTCTCCCGATGTTCCTCAGCAAGAGTGTTGCGCAAAAATACCTTGCCCTCGTCCGCAACCCCTCATTCTCCCTCGTCGGGATTCTGATCGCGTGGAAGCTATTTGACTTCGTGTACAGCCCGCTCCACCTCGTGATCATCAATCTCCTCTTTTACGGCGAGGCGGTCTACCACTAATCGCCCCCGCAGTCATTGCGAGCGAAGCGAAGCAATCTCAGGCCGATCCGTCACCCTCCGCTCTTCGCAAGGATCTGCCGCAGCACGTTCTTCGTCGATTCGGGAAAATCCCCCGCGAGCATCCACTCCGCGTACCCCGGGTCGTCGAGCACCGGTTTCCCCCTGTTCTTGCCGAACGCGTAAACGATCTCCCCCCGTTCGTTCCGCACCAGCTTCCGCGCATAGTCCACGATCATGTCGCTGTTGCTGTAACGGTGGAGGTCGTCGATCGTCGTGCCGATGTCGTCGTACCTCTCGAGCTGTTCACGGAACACCTCCATCGTGGCCCTCACGTCCGCCTCGGCGTCGTGCGCCCCCGAAAGGTTCTTGCTGCAGTAAAACTTGTACGCCGCCGCGAGCGTCCGTTCTTCCTTCCGGTGGTAGATGACCTGCACGTCGATGAGCTTTGTCCCGGGTTCGGGGAACGCGATCCCGCTCCTCCCGAACTCCTCGACCAGGATGGGGATGTCGAACCTGTTCGAGTTAAACCCGGCGATGTCGCTGTCGTGGAAAAACTCCGCCATCCCCCTCGCGATGTCACGGAATTTCGGTTCCGCCGCCACGTCCGCGTCCGCGATGTGATGGATCGCGGTCGCCGCGGCGGGGATGGGCGTTCCCGGGTTGATGAGCCGGGTCTTCACTTCCTCCCGCCCACCGGGGTGGAGCTTGAGCGCGGATATCTGTACGATCCTGTCGCGGGCAACGTCAGTGCCCGTCGTCTCCAGGTCGAAGAAGACGAGTGGTCTGTTCAGCGTGAGTGGCATGTGGTGGGGTTCGCGTGCGTCCGAATGTTCTCAATAGTACCCAACGCGCGGGTGAACCGCAACAAACGAAAGGGTTTTTCGGCGGAAACTCCCTATATTGAATTTGCACATCAGGAGGACTCCGCCTATGTCGTCGCGCTCCCAATCCCCGGCATGGAAGGCCCTGCGGTCCCACCACGCGGCGATGGCCGCAGTGCGTATGCGCGACCTGTTCGATGCGGACCAGGGGAGGTTCGACCGGTTCTCGATCCGGTGGGAAGACTTCCTGGTCGACTATTCCAAACACAGGACCACCGCGGAAACCCTGTCGCTCCTGGTGGCGCTGGCGCGCGGGGCGGGGGTCGAAGCGTGGCGCGACAGGATGTTCGCCGGCGAGAAGATCAACGTGACCGAGAACCGGTCCGTCCTCCACGTGGCGCTCCGGAACACGACGGGGGAACCCGTGCATGTGGACGGGGCGGACGTGATGCCCGCCGTCCGTCGCGTCCTCGGCCACATGAGGGAGTTCAGCGACGCCCTCCGCAGCGGCGCCTGGAAGGGGTACTCAGGCAAGCGGATCACGGACGTCGTGAACATCGGCATCGGGGGATCAGACCTCGGTCCCGTCATGGTGACCGAGGCGCTGAAACACTACGCGGCGGCCGTGCCGAGTGTCCACTTCGTTTCCAACGTGGACGGCACGCACATCGCCGAGACGCTCAAGCCGCTCGACCCCGCGACGACGCTCTTCATCATCGCTTCCAAGACGTTCACCACGCAGGAGACGATTGCCAACGCGGTCACCGCGCGGGAGTGGTTCCTGCAGGCTGCGCAGAATCCCGCGGCGGTCGCGAAGCACTTCGTAGCCCTCTCCACGAACGAGAACGAGGCGGTGAAGTTCGGCATCGACCCGGAGAACATGTTCGAATTCTGGGACTGGGTCGGCGGGCGCTATTCCCTCTGGTCCGCCATCGGGCTCACCATCGCCGTCGCGATCGGCATGGACAATTTCGGGGAGCTGCTCGCCGGGGCCCACGCGATGGACGTGCATTTCCGCACGGCCCCGCTGGAGCGGAACATCCCCGTCATCCTGGCGCTCCTCGGGGTCTGGTATTGCAACTTCTTCGGCGCCGAATCTCATGCCCTCCTGCCGTACGACCAATACCTTCACCGCTTCCCCGCCTATTTCCAGCAGGGGGACATGGAGAGCAACGGGAAGCGCGTCACGCGCGAGGGGGAGGTCGTCGACTACACGACCGGTCCCGTGATCTGGGGAGAGCCGGGCACAAACGGCCAGCACGCCTTCTACCAGCTCATTCACCAGGGGACGAGGCTCATCCCTGTGGATTTCATCGCGCCCCTGAAGACGCACAACCCCGTCGGGACGCACCACGCTCTCCTTCTCTCCAACGTGTTCGCGCAGGCCGAAGCCCTGATGCGGGGAAAGACCGCAGAGGAGGCGAGGGCCGAGCTGGCCGCCGCGGGGATGAAGGGGGAGTCGCTCGAACGTCTTCTCCCCCACAAGGTGTTTGAAGGGAACAGGCCGAGCACGACGATTCTCGTCAGGGAAATCACCCCCCGTTCGCTCGGGAAGCTCGTGGCGATGTACGAGCACAAGATTTTCGTGCAGGGGATCATCTGGAACATCAACTCGTTCGACCAGTGGGGCGTGGAGCTGGGAAAGCAGCTGGCCGGAAAGATACTTCCCGAAATGTCTTCGCCGAATCCCGTCACGACGCACGACAGCTCCACGCGCGGACTCATCAACTATTACAGGGAAAACAGGGCGTGATTCAACCGCCTCGAAGTCCGTTCTTTGGATCACGCCGCCTGCGGCGCCGCAGGCGCCGTTCTATGGCGTGACAATCTCATCGCCGGGTGACAATCTTGCCGATTTTCGCTATCTTGCATGTGCACCGCGAACCCGCCGCGGGACGATCACTCTCACTATCGTTCTTTGGTCAGCATGAACGCTCCGCTCACCGGGATTCCTGAAGGCGTCATCCCGCGGGATCCCAGCCTCTCCGAGCTCGATGAGCTCTGCATCAACACGATTCGCTGTCTCGCGATGGACGCGGTCCAGAAGGCAAAAGCCGGGCATCCCGGGATGCCGATGGGCATGGCGCCTGCGGCGTACGTCCTCTGGACCGAGGTCATGCGCTACAACCCGGCCAACCCGAAGTGGGCCAATCGCGACCGCTTCGTCCTCTCGGCGGGGCACGGCTGCATGCTCCTCTATTCTCTCCTGCATCTCACCGGGTACGATCTCGCACTTGACGAGCTGAAAAACTTCCGGCAGTGGGGAAGCCGCACGCCGGGGCACCCCGAATACGGCCATACGCCCGGTGTGGAAGTCACCACGGGACCACTCGGCCAGGGAATCTCCAATGCCGTGGGGATGGCGATCGCGGGGAAGTACCTTGCCCATCGCTACAACCGGGAGGACTTCCGGCTCCTCAGCTACAGAATCTATGTGGTCGCCGGTGACGGCTGCATGATGGAGGGGGTGTCCTCCGAGGCCTGTTCGCTCGCGGGCCACCTGAAGTTGGACAACCTCATCGTCGTCTACGACGACAACCACATCAGCATCGACGGGAGTACCTCGATCGCCTTCAGCGAGGACGTCGCGAAGCGGTTCGAGGCCTACGGCTGGTTCGTGCAGACGGTGGGAGGGGACGGGAACGACATGCGCGCGTTCCGGAACGCCGTGGGGGCGGCAAAGAAGGAGCATGGCCGCCCGTCGCTCATCAAGCTCAGGACGCACATCGGGTTCGGGAGCCCGCACAAGCAGGACACCGCGGAGGCGCACGGGCAGCCCCTGGGGGATGAAGAAATCGCCCTCACCAAGAAGCGGTACGGATGGGACCCGGAGAAGAAATTCTACGTTCCCCCGGAAGTCGCAAGCTTCATGGGGGGACGGAAAGCGAAGGGGGAGGCGCTCGAGAAGGAGTGGAACGACCTCTTCGCGCGGTATGCTTCCCGCTACCCGGCGGAGGCGGAAGAGTTTCGCAGGGCCGCCTCACGACAGCTCCCGGCCGACTGGGAGAAGACCTGGCGCGAATCGGTCCCCGCGTTTGACCCCGCATCCCCCATCGCGACACGCGAGGCGCAGGGAAAGCTCCTCGATCAGCTCATGCCGAAGCTTCCGCTGGTGATCGGCGGCTCGGCGGACCTGACGCCGTCGAACAACACGCGGTTCAAGGGGGCCGTGGACTTCACCCCCGAGCACCTTGAGGGGCGATACGTCCGCTACGGCGTGCGCGAGCACGCGATGGGCGCGGTCATGAACGGGATCGCGGTGAGCGACATGCTGATCCCGTACGGCGGCACGTTTTTCGTCTTCAGCGATTACATGCGGCCGACTGTCCGCCTGGCGGCCCTGTCGAAATACCCGGTGATCTTCGATTACACGCACGACTCGATCGGCCTCGGGGAGGACGGCCCCACGCACCAGGCGGTCGAGCATCTGGCCGCACTCCGGGCGATGCCCGGCCTCGTCATGCTCCGTCCCTCGGACGCCACCGAGACCGTTGCGGCGTGGAAGTTCGCGCTCGAGCACCGTTCCGGACCCGTGGCGATCGCGCTCACGCGCCAGAAAGTCCCCGTGATCGACCGCTCAAAGTATCCCGCGGCCGACAACCTCGCGAAAGGCGCGTACGTCCTCTCGGGCCCGCCCAAACCGGCGGTGATACTGATCGGGACGGGATCGGAGGTCTCTCTCGCGCTCGCTGCGGCGGGCGCGCTCACGGGCGCCGGGATCAGCGTCCGCGTGGTGAGCATGCCCTCGTGGGAGCTTTTCGAACAGCAGGACGCCGCGTACAGGGAGAGCGTCCTTCCCGCTGCGGTCAGGGCCCGCGTCGCCGTGGAGGCGGGGGTGCGCCTCGGATGGGACCGCTACATCGGCCCGCAGGGAGGATTCGTGGGGATGTCCTCCTACGGCGCCTCAGCGCCTGCCGAGGCGGCGTTCAAGGGGTTCGGCATCACCGCCGACGCGGTGATCGCCGCAGCGCGAAAGGCAATGCAATGACCGTCGCCCTTGCGGCTGACCATGCCGGGTACGACATGAAACAGCTCCTCGCCGCCGCACTCTCGGGCGACGGGCACACGATCATCGACCTGGGCACGAACAGCCGCGAGCCGGTCGACTACCCGGACTATGCCCTCGCCATCGGCGCTGCGATCAACGGGAGGAAGGCGGAGCGGGGGATCCTCGTGTGCGGGAGCGGTGTTGGCGCGTGTGTGGCGGCGAACAAGATCAGGGGCATCAGGGCGGGCACCTGCCACGACACGTATTCGGGCCACCAGGGGGTCGAACACGACGACATGAACGTCCTCTGCCTGGGCGCGCGCGTCATCGGCAGCGCTCCCGCGCTCGAGATCTGCAGGGCGTTCCTGGCGGCGCGCTTCTCCAACGAGGAGCGCCACGCCAGGCGCGTCGCGAAGACGCGGGCCATCGAACAGAACCAGGGGTAACCGGGGAGCAACGATGAACAAGGTGTTGAAGCTGATCAGCGATTTCGGGCAGAGCATCTGGTACGACAATATCAGCCGCTCGCTCGTCACGAGCGGCGAGCTGCGCCGGCTGGTGGACGAGGGACTGCTGGGAATGACCTCCAACCCGACAATCTTCGACAAGGCCATTACGGGGAGCACGGACTACGACGCCCAGCTCCGCGACGTCCTGAAATCGAAGCCGGGCATCGGCACCGCGGAGGTCATCCAGGCGCTGATGGTGAAGGACATCCAGATGGCCGCCGATGTGCTGCGTCCCGTGTTCGACCGCACCGCCGGACTGGACGGCTACGTGAGCGTGGAGGTGACCCCCTCGAAAGCGCGCGACACGGCGGCGACGATCGCCGAGGTGAGCCAGCTCGTGGGGATGATCGACAGGAAGAACCTGATGGTGAAGATCCCGGCGACCCGGGAGGGACTCCCGGCAATCACGAAATCGATTGCCGAGGGGCACAACATCAACGTGACGCTCATCTTCTCCCTCAAGCGCTACAGGGAGGTGGCCGAGGCCTTCGTGGCCGGCATGGAGCAGCGCGTGAACGGGGGAAAGCCGATCGACCATATCGCGTCCGTGGCCAGCGTCTTCGTCAGCCGCATCGACACGCTCGTGGACGACCTTCTCAAGAAGCGGATCGAAGAGATTGAAGATCCCACCGCGTACGCGCGCCTGAGCGGGCTGCAGGGAAAGGTGGCGGTCGCGAACACGAAGATGATCTACCAGGCGTTCAGGGAGATCTTCGAGAGCCCCCGCTTCGCCCCGCTGAAGGCGAAGGGTGCGCGGGTGCAGCGGCCGCTCTGGGGGAGCACGGGAACGAAAAACCCGTCCTACAGCGATCTGCTCTACGTCGAGACGTTGATCGGTCCCCACACCGTCAATACCGTTCCTCCCGCGACCTACGCCGCGATCATCGATCATTGCCGTCCCGCCTACTCGATCGAGAGCGATCTCGATGGGGCCCGCAGGGTGCTCCGCGACCTGGCCGCCTCGGGGATCGACATAGACGCGGTGACACGGAAGCTCGAGGAGGATGGGGTGGCCGCATTCGAGAAATCGTTCGACGGGCTCTACAAGAACCTCGAGGCCAAGAAAGCTCCGCTCGCCAGGTGACCATCGCCACATGGAACGTCAACGGCATCCGCGCCCGGGCCCCCGCATTTGAGCGGTGGGTCCTTGCCCACCGGCCCGACGTCCTCTGCCTGCAGGAAATCAAGGCTCATCCCGACCAGATCCCCGAGCCGCTCAGGGAGCTCAGGGGATACGTCTCCCGCTGGCACGGGGCGCGCGGGGGTTACAGCGGGGTCAGCATCCACGTCCGCGAGGAGTTCGGCACTGCCGCATTCGACGTCCCCTGGTTCGACGAGGAGACCCGTGCACTCCAGGCGCAGGTCGGCGGTTTCACCGTCGTGAATGTCTACACCCCCCTCGGGCAGAAGAGCTACGAGCAGAAGATCGAGTTTCTCCGCTCGCTCGTCCGGTATGTCGACGCGCTCACGGCGGAGGGGGAACAGGTGATCCTCTGCGGCGACCTCAACGTGGCGCACCGTGACGCTGACGTCCATCCCGAGATGTACGTCGAGGACATGCTCTGCACGCGCGCGGAAGAGCGCGCGATGATCGACGCGCTCCACGCGCTGGGGATGCGGGATCTCTTCCGCGTCCACCATCCGGACGACACGCGGGCCTATTCCTGGTGGCCCTACTGGGGCGGGGCCAGGGGACGAAACGTCGGATGGCGGATCGACTACATCATGGTCCCCGAGGCGGTTGCGCGCGCGTCCACGGGATGCTGGATACAGAAAGAGGAGGCCAGCTCGGATCACTCCCCGGTGATCGGCGATCTCCGCCCGCCCGGCGGGACTGGAGGCAGGCGATGAGCGGAGAGCGGGACGACCTCCTTGAGTTCTTCTACTTCGGGTTCCACCGTACGCTTGTACGCTTCCGTCGGCTCACCGTCCAGGGGTGGGGGGCGGCCGCGCTCGGCGTGGTGGGCCTGGCCTTTGCGTGGGGGAGGGGCGAAGGGCTCATTGCGTTTGCGGTCGCCGCGGGGGCTCTCGTGGCGGGACTCGCGCTCGTGCAGCAGGCCGTTGCGGCGCTCGACCAGTACGTGCGCATTCCGTACCCGCGGCCCGGACCCGGCGCGGCGCCCGAAACGCTTGCCGCGGCCGTGGAGGAGAGCGCCCGCCTGATGGGAGAAATCGAACGGGGAGGCTGGCAGGACGCCTTTGCCGCGATCGCCGTGCTCGAAACCATGGCCGTGCGGTTCGGGCTTCCCCCGGTTCCGTAGTGCGCGGGAGACATTCACTAACGGAGGGATTGCATCATGGGCAGCCGGGTGGAAGAGTTCAACGAGTTCCGCTCGAAGATGAACAAGCGGATTCTCGATGTCGATAACCGCGCGATCAAGCGGTTCTTCGGCGTCGACACGCTCACGTACGAGCCCGGCGCGCTCGACGCGAAAACCAAGGAGATGCTCGGCCTCGTGGCCTCGATGGTCCTTCGCTGCGACGATTGCATCTCGTACCACGTCCAGCAGTGCAAGCAGGAGGGAGTGACGGATCCCGAGATGTACGATATCTTCAGCGTCGCGCTCGTCGTCGGGGGATCGATCGTTGTCCCGCACCTGCGCAGGGCCGTCGCCTTCCTGGATGAGCTGAGCGAGCGGAGCGCGCGGTGACGCGTCGCATCCCCTCCTCGCTGGCATGGGTGGCCGTCTTTGCGGCTGCCTTTGCGCTTGTCGAGGCAAGCGTGGTGATCTATCTCCGCGCGCTCTACTACCCCGGGGGATTTGCGTTTCCCCTGCGCGATCTCCCGCCGGGTTTCCTGCGGCTTGAGGTCGCCCGCGAAGCGGCGACGCTCCTCATGCTCCTGGCCGTGGGAGCGATTGCCGGTCAGAAGCCCTGGGAGAGGTTCGGGTATTTCATTTTCGCGTTCGGGGCGTGGGACCTCCTTTTCTATTTCTGGCTCCTGGTGACGACGGGGTGGCCCGGCTCCCTCTTCGAGTGGGATATACTCTTCCTGATCCCGGTGCCCTGGATCGGCCCCGTGATCGCCCCCGTCCTGGTCTCGCTCCTGATGATCGCCTGCGGGGGGATCATCGCCATCCGGGGAGCGGCGGGGATGGGTTTTCGCCCGGGACTCATCTCCTGGTCGCTCGGGTGTGCGGCAACGATCCTCGTCCTCTGGTCGTTCGTGGCGGACACCGATGCCGGGTTCCGGGGATCGCTGCCCGCCGCGTATCATTATGAGCTTCTTGTTCTCGGGCTCCTCGCGTACATCGCCGGGTTCGTTCTCGCGTGCCGTACTTCCCCGGCGGACGCCGGCGCCCGCTGATCCTCACCCGTTCATTCCCTGACTGGAGTTACCATGAGCATCACGGATGCTCTCCCACGCTTATCATTGCGAGCGATGCCGGAGGCGTCGCGAAGCAATCTGGCAAATCTGCTTTTCCTTCTGCTTCTCTTCTCCGTCGCCTCTGCACTCGCGCAATCCCCCGACGGACCCTGGCTCGGCGAGATCCGCGTAATGGGCACGGAGCTGGGCATCATGGTGACGTTCGCATCGAAGGGAGATTCAGTCTCGGCCACGATCGATATCCCCCAGCAGATGGCGCTGGGGCTCGCGCTGAAGAACGTGTCGTGGAAGCCGCCGAAGGCCCACTTTGAGCTTCCGGCGGGGCCCGGGCTTGCGGTCTTTGACGGGAAGGTTGCCGGGGACAGCGTGACAGGCATGTTTACACAGGCCGGCATTATCGGGACGTTCCGGCTCGAGAAGGGAAAAACTGCCGGCCAGGCGGTGAAAACGCCGGCGCCCGAACCGGAGCCGCCTCCGTACGGCGAGGAGAACATCACGTATCAGTCAGGGGGTGTCACAATCGCGGGGACACTCACCGTGCCTCGAGGGAAGGGGACCCATCCGGCCGCTGTCCTCATCACGGGGAGCGGCGCCCATAACCGCGACGAAGAGCTCTTCAACTTCAGGCCGTTTCGTGTGATTGCGGATTACCTGACCCGACGGGGCATTGCGGTGCTCCGGTGCGACGACAGGGGTGTCGGGGGATCGGGGGGGAACAAGTCGGCATGCACGAGCACCGACCGCGCCCTGGACGTGCTTGCCGGGGTGAAGTTCCTGGAGGGGAGGGGAGACATCGACCCGAGGCGCATTGGCCTCATCGGGCACAGTGAAGGGGGGATCATCGCTCCCGTCGCCGCGGCGGAATCACGCGACGTCGCGTTCATCGTCCTGATGGCCGGGCCGTCGATCACGGGGGCGAGGCTCATCATGTATCAGATTGAATCGCAGATGCGCTTTGACGGCGCACCGGACGAAGAGATGCGCAACGAGCTCCACCGGCAGGAGCGGGTATTCAACTGCGTCCGCGCGGATACCGGCTGGGAGGGACTTTCAGAGCTTCTCATGCAGGATGCCGCCGAAAGGATCGCGGCGCTGCCGCGCGAACAGAGGGAGGGGATTGCTGACTCCGCGGCCTTCGTGAAGGCGAACGGGGAGGCGAGGCTCGCGGGCGTACGCACGCCCTGGTTCAGGCACTTTATCGATTTCGATCCCGCCCCGGCGCTCTCGGCCGTCCGGTGTCCCGTGCTTGCCGTATTCGGCGAGCTGGATCAGCAGGTTCCGGTTGCGCTCAACGTGGAGCCGATGGAAGCCGCTCTGAAGAGGGGATCGACGAAGGACTGGAAGATCCAGGTGATCCCGAAGGCAAACCACCTGTTCATTCCGGCGAAGACTGGCGCCCCCGCGGAATACCCGTCGCTCGAAAAGACGTTCGCCCCCGGGTTTCTCGACCTGGTCGGCGGCTGGATTACGAAGAGGGTAGCTGTTCCCGGCGGCGCGCGGGAATGACCGCGCCGGGGCCGATGCGGTGATGGTTGGCGGCGCCGGAGGGAGTGAGGTACATCGCTGCCAGCTCCCCGCGGATACCCATGCGGTGATCAAGACGGAACGGGCCTTTTCCCTGGGCCGATCCCTGCGGGAAGCACTCCCTGAACCAGTCTTCACCCACGCAGTAGAGGTTGCACAGGTGCCAGAGCACGCCCGGCTTCGGCACGCACTGGTTTTTCTCCCACCTCTCGACGCCCACCCACGTGTAGCCGATCATTGACGCGACTTCCTTGAGCGTATATCCCGCGGAAATCCGCGCGGCTCTCAGCCGGTCGCCGAATGTCCGGACATGAGCCCTCTCGTCGATAATGCTGTCCACGGCCTTTTCGATCTCGAGCGCTTTGGCGCTTGAAAGTATCGTCCTGTAGTGGACGATCTGCCACGCATATTGCCGCGACACGCCCAGCCGTTGCGCCAGGTACGAGAGCGTTATTCCCCACGGCTTCATCTTCTTCTGTATCCTCTGAACGATCTCGTCGACCTCCGGCACTCGCCTCATGACCACCGTCACTCCTTCTCGCCCACAAATGTGTTTTCTTAACGTCCCGTATTAGTTATACGCATGTTCTTTGGAAAAGTTGGAAGAGGTAAAACCTTCCCGATTGCCGCCTCCGGGGGTTAATCTGACGTTGTACTTTCTACAAACCTGTCCCCCGACTGTGTAGCATGTCTGGAAAAAGGGAATTTCTGCGCTTCCCAGCGCGGTAATCGGTGGTATGCTATTTGCACTTAGCCAAGTGCGGAATAAGAGTCGGACACGAAAAATGTGACAACGGGGTAGCCAATGGGACTCGGACAGACGATGATGACGGTCCTCGCGATGGGGATGCTCGCGACCGTGATGCTCACCGTCAACACGAACACGCAGGACAGCAACAATGCCGTCCAGATCTCCCAGTATCGGATCATGGCGGCGTCTCTGGCGACGTCGACGATCCAGCGCGCGACCGGCCTGGCGTTCGATCAGTCCACTGTCTCCAATAACGACACTTCACTCTCTCAGCTCACCGTGTCGCTGGGCCGGGAAACGGGCGAGGTGGACACGCTCGAGAACACGTTTAACGATTTCGACGACTACAACAACTGGCACAAATGGGTCAGGGGAGACACGGTCTTCTTCCGCTCCGCGGACTTCTATGTCTGGGCGAAGGTCGACTACGTGATAATTTCGGGAAACGCCATCATCACGTCTCCCGGGGGCGCGCCGACGTACAGCAAGCGCATGCAGGTGTGGGTGGCAAGTCCGTATATGACGGATACGATCTCTGCGTCCACCATCTACAGTTACTGGTACTTCCGGTAAGCACGGGGAGGCGCGGCAATGCAGACAGTGATTGATCTCATCGCGTCCACCGTCATCTTCGGCTGGCTGTTCCTCATCGGCCTGACGACGAAGACGGCGAACAACGAGGATTTCCAGACGAATCAGGGAGAGCTCCTCTGCCAGGAAAACCTCGTCGAGGTGACGAAGCTCCTGGAATACGATTTTCGGAAGATCGGCTACTGCAAGGAGCCCGACAAGCTTCCCGACCCGACGCTCGCATTTCTGCTCGCCGATTCGACGAGAATCAAGTTCCTTACGGACCTGGACCTCGACGGGACGGGTCCCGACGGCAATCTCGATTCGCTCTACTACTACCTCGGCCCGGCCGGGACGATGCCGAACAATCCGAAC
>Ga0335079_10005932_pt1 | contig 13973 bp, 12 predicted proteins | sample Lox_Sample_33_FD_206719 | JGI IMG/M metagenome (GOLD analysis project Ga0335079, IMG submission 206719) | Soil microbial communities from Loxahatchee National Wildlife Refuge, Florida, United States - Lox_Sample_3.3 | ecosystem: Environmental > Terrestrial > Soil > Wetlands | place: USA...
ATAGCGAAGAGGAGGCGAAGAGCGGTAATTCCCCAGACCAAGCTTTGCTTTGAGCTATGCCGATTTGTCAGCTATGTGCAGTACCGGTAACCCGACATCAGGCAAGTTGGATTACTTCCGAGTTCGCCGTGACTAAAGAAGAGTTTCTTCAATCTGCACCGGCAAACTTCCCACGGCGCGACTTATGGGGGCCAGAGCGCCGGTTCGTTCATAGTTGGACATTGCTATCGTTTCCTAGTTACGTGGACGCTGCCGAGCGCCTCGCGCAAGTGAATCAGCCCATTGCTAATCTGACTCTTGACTGTGCCGAGCGGTTTCGATAAGGCGGCGGCGATTTCGCTCTGCGTCATGCCTTCGAAGTAAGCAAGCTCGATGGCGCGTCGCTGCGGCTCGGGCAACTCATCCATGCAGGCGCGAACGCGCTCGGCGCAGCGAGCGCCATCGAGGAACAATTCGAGATTCGGTGTGGCGACGGAATCCGACATGTCGAAATCATATGAATGCTCGCGTCGGCGCTGCTTTTCGCGCTTTCGACGGAGATGATCGAGCGCACGATTCCGGGCCAAGGTGAAAAGCCATGGTTTGAGGGAGCCATATGAAGCCCGATAGCGTGCTGCGTTGCGCCAAAGCACGAGAAAAACGTCTTGAACGACCTCTTCTGCGGAGGCTGGCTGCTGCAAAATTCGCAATATGAGCGAATAAACCGCCAGGGCGTACCGGTCATACAGCGCCTCGAGCGCGCTGGAATCGCGGTGAGCGACGCGCTCCATCAGAGCGCCATCGGTCGAAGGCGCCGCTACGCTAAGATCATGAAAAGGGAACAACAGCACGATCGCTCGCTTTCTCCGCTCCATCCATCCGGCGATAGAGCGACTACCTGGGCTTTAGACGCCGGCGTATGTCGTTTGGCATCGTGCCGCCAGAAAGCCACCAATCAGGTCCACGATCTGATCTACGGCGGTGTCAAGCGCGAAATGGTCGGCGTCCAGAATGTGGATCTACGCCTGTGGCAGGTCGCGGCGGAGTGCCTCGCGAGGGGATTCACTTGCGCACCTCGATGCGCACAGGCCCCCGTGAAATTCGTGAATCTTTGCATTTTCAAATTGTTGGTTGCGCTCAGTTGCTTAAGCCCGCGCCGGAATCGCTCCCTGCGACATAGGAGTCTTAGCAAGAAAAGCGAGCATGGCCGCGCCAATCTCCTTTGCGTGCGTTTCGAGCGCGAAGTGGCCGGTGTCCAAAAATTGGATTTCCGCGTTCGGAATGTCACGGCGGTAGGCACCGGCGCCCGCGGGCAGAAAAAACGGGTCGTTCTTACCCCACATAGCTAGTAGAGGGGGCCGCTTTGCGCGGAAATATTCCTGGAACTTCGGGTAGAGTGCGACGTTGCTGGCATAATCCAGAAATAGGTCGAGCTGGATCTCATCGATGCCTGGACGGGCCAAAAGGGCGGAATCGAGTTGGTAGGCCTCTGGCGCTATTAACGTCTCGTCTTGAACGCCGTACATGTATTGCCACTTCGTTGCCTCTGGAGTCAGAAAGTCGCGGAGTGCCGCGCGATTCTGGTCGGTCGGGTCCTTCCAATATTTTTGGATCGGGTTCCAGCCTTCGCTGAGCCCTTCCTCATAGGCGTTGCCATTCTGCGAGAAAATCGCGGTGACTCGTTCGGGGTGCGTCAGGGCGAGCCGGAAGCCAACGGGAGCGCCGTAATTGAAAACGTAGATCGCGTACCGTTCGAGCCCAATGGTTCGAGTGAAGGCATCGATCGTTTTTGCGAGCTGCTCAAACGTGTAGCGGTAATTCTTGCGATCAGGAGAGTCTGAGAAGCCAAAGCCAGGCAGGTCAGGCGCGACCACATGATATCGTTCAGCCAGGATCGGAGTTAGATTTCGGAACATGTGTGATGATGTTGGAAATCCGTGCAGCAGGAGAATGGCTGGGGCAGTTGTGGGTCCGTCTTGCCGGTAGAAAATGTTGATGCCATCGACGGCAGCTCGCTGATACTTGGTCATAAAGAGCTCCTCCTTTAGGAAAGGTCAAAGGCCTGACTAACACCTCAAACCCCCCTTCCATGTTGACCGGGCCAAAAACCTTCACAGGTCATTGGAGACATTTGTGCCGCAAAAGTTTCAGGCACGAATTAAAAAGTCGCCATGCACGGCCGCAGGCAGAATGTATCCGCGATCGTGGGTAGTGGTCGCGGTTCCTCCCTACAAGTGAAGGCTAAAATTTAGTAGCTAAGTTCTAAGTAAGGGCGAGTCGCTGGGAGATGGCACTCTTATTCGCTGCGGTCCGTTCGGAGCTTCGCCATGACGCGTTCAATGATTGGGTCGGAGACGCATTGCGGCAACTCGAAGGAACTACTTTCGGTCACGATCTTTATAGTCTTGCGGGTAGAATCGCACAGCACCTGGCACGCGCGGCACTGGGAGAGATGCGACTCGAGCTCTTGACGGATCTCTGGAGAGACTCGATTCTCCAGATAATCACCGAACTCGGCGAGGAATTCCTCACATGTGATCATTGAACCGCTCCCCTGGTGCTGGCCGTAAAGTGAGGCGACAGCCACTCTCGCAACATGAGTCGCCCCCTCAGGAGCCGCGTCTTTACCGCAGGGATGCTTAGGCCCAACTGCCGAGCGACTTCATCCGTCGAAAGCTGCTCGATATCCCGGAGCATCACTACAACACGGAACTTGGTGGGTAAGGCCAAGATTCCCGCTTCGACGAGCTGGCGGATTTCCGTTTTCGAATGGCATTGCTCGGGGTTTTCCTGCCAAGCCCTCACTTGGCGAGGCCGGAAGTCCCGATCCTCCTTACATTCACCTTCGTCCAAACTCTCAACGTTCTTCCGGCCTCGCAAATGTTGCAGTGCAGTATTCCTGGCGATACTAACCAGCCAAGTGGAAAACTTCGAGCGGCCCTGGAACCCACTGATATGCTTGAATGCACTCAACAGAGTATCCTGCATGGCATCCTGTGCGTCGGCAGGATTGCCCAAGATTGCCATCAGAGTGCGATAAACCAACTGGGTGTGCCGGCGAACCAGCTCTTCGAAAGCCTCCAGGCTCCCGCCCTGCGCTTGGGAGACCAATTCAGCGTCCGCGTCCCGCAGTATATCGACCAGCTGCACAGCGCCCTCGCCCTGCATAGGAGTGGTGGCACCGCCCGAAAGTTGCACTTTATTTTGCTGGAAGACAGGGGGCGGCACGAAATCGGGCTCGATTCCGAGTCCCATCTGAAGAGTGTTCGCGAAATTATTGAGAGCCGTGACCACTTCGGTCTCTAATATCTGTTCGTCACTGAAACCAAGCGTTCGAAGATGGACAACGTCTTCGCGGGAAAACTCTGACGCGCGGGTTCCCAACTTGATCGCGAAATCCAGCAGCGCTTTGTCTGATGGCCCCAAGTCGGACGCATGGTAGTCCACTGCGATCTGGTCCCCTTCTTCCGAAGGCATACCCAGGCCTCGCAGCAAGTTGCAGTGCATCGCAACACAATAGGAGTTGAGATTCGCTGCCGATACAGCCAACAGAATGCATTCCTTTTGCACTCGCGTCAGGATGTCCTCGGGCTGCAGAATCCAGCCCGTTGCTTCCAGCTGCGCTTCTAGCAAATCCGGCCGTAAAGTCTGGGCGCGGAAAAAGTTAGGTAGGAATCCATGACTCTTCTCAATGATTGCAAAAGGTGCAAACGTTTTGGGACTCAAGTATGGAGCGGGCACATATGGCCCTTTTCTTCGCGCCCTGACATGACCGAACGGTAGCAATCTGTACGTTTTCTCACGTGCTGAGTTGCTTTTCGCAAAAGAGAGCTTTCGAGGGGCGAAATCTAACTCCGGGCTTAAACCTGCGGAAAGCGTGCAGCGATAAATAGCCAGGGCAGTCAATGCAACGCTTTCGAGTATCGCCTCGTCGTCGAAGCCATGCGCTCGCAGCTCTTCGACATCTTCTAATTGAATCGAAGGAGCGTCACGGGATAGCTTGAGGCAGAACTGTAGGGAGGCCAACTCGGCAGCCGACAGGTCCGCGCTAGGAAGGTGGTTCAACAGGTCATCGATTTGCTCATCCGGCACGCCAAGTGTGGACAGAACCGTATTGTCCATCGCTACGCAGTAGGCGTCTTGTCGATCAGCTGCAATGCTCAGAAGAATTCGCTCTTTCTGAATCCGCGAAATCGCTCCTGCGTTGAAACGCACGCCGTTTTCGAGCTTCGCCTGCGCCTCGATGAGGCGAGGCAACGAGCTCTGCGCGTGAAGAAGATTCGGAGTAAATCCAAGCGCCTCATGGAAAACGACAAACGGCCCGAACTCTCTCTCCAATTGGACTTCGCGGAGAAAGCTCATCCTTTCCTCTTCCCAACGTGGATGTAGGTAACCAAGTGTACGTCCTCAGATTCAGTGCGTGCAACTTGCGGGACCAGGTCAGATTCTCTGCACCCTTTTTCTCCGTCCGCCGTCTCATCCAGGGAACACACGTCGGGAACAACAGAGGGCGCGGAGGGACAGGCCAATCGTGATACGGGGAAATAACGAAGCGCAAACTGCTTCCGATTCGAATTCGACCGGCTGTGTTGGCCGGGCACCGGATCAGGCCGGTCACCAATTGGCCTGTACGGAGGTGTGGGGTGGTAACAATATCGCTGATGAGCTTCTGAAACTGCCGGCTTTGGTGGGATTGGTCCACTCAAAGCCCGTCGAACCCGCAACAAGCGGTGGTGACGTGTACTACGTGTCGGTCTGCGACAACCGTGAGCTCTCGCGTGTTGTGCTCGCGGATGTCGCGGGCCACGGTGAAGCCGTCGCGGAAATCTCTACGAGGTTGCGCATGCTGGTCAAGAAATACATCAATACTTTCGATCAATCAGCGCTGATGCGGGAGATAAATGAAGCGTTTTATAAGCAGAATGAGGATTGGGCGCAATACGCCACGGCGGTGGTGCTTAGTCATGACTGCAGGACAAACGAGTTGATATTCGCGAGCGCTGGCCATCCACCAACGCTTTGGTATCACGCAAGTCAGAAAGAATGGGATTGGCTACGCGCACGAACGCCCGATTCGGCCAAGACGTTCGAGGGTCTACCTCTTGGACTTGTCCACGGAACCGAATATGAACAGACGCGTGTGCGGCTTGCCGAAGGCGATCTGCTTGTCCTTTACACGGACGGAATCACGGAATGCGCAAACAAGACGGACAAAGAGCTGGGTTATGAAGGTTTACGCGAGGTGTTACGCAGTCTACCAGTGGAACCCTCTATCGCGACGGCATCCGCGCTAATAACCGCCGTGGGGGAGTTTAGAGGTTCAACTCCGTGTCCCGACGATCAGAGTGTAATCGTGTTGCAACAGATTACTGGGTGCCTTTCGTAAGCGAGTTCTTGGACTCATTTTGAATTGCCTACACCGAAACGGGTGAGTATAGAAGTCGAATATTCGTACAGACTCAATCGAGACGCAGGGCGGGAGAAATGTCTCATGCAAAACACAGCAGCAAAGCGGGTACTCATTCTCGGCGGAGGTTTTGCGGGGTTGACCGTCGCAATGGAGCTTGATAAGAAACTCGCACGTAATCGCGACGTCGAGATCATGCTGATCAATCGTGACAATTTCTTTCTGTTTACGCCCATGCTTCATGAGGTCGCGGCCAGCGACCTCGACCTCACCACGATCGTGAATCCTGTCCGCAAGATGCTGCAGCATGTCCGCTTCTTTGCGGGGGAGGTCGAAAACATCGATCTCGAGAAGCGGGCTATTATCGTTTCACACGGCTTTGATCGTCACCACCACACCCTCCCGTTCGACTTCCTCGTCCTCGGTCTCGGTTCCGTCACGAATCTTTACGGTATTTCCGGACTTGAGGAATATGCGCTGACAATGAAGTCGCTCGGTGACGCCATGCGTCTGCGGAACCACTTGATCGCTCATCTGGAAGAAGCGGACAGCGAGTGCTGTGAGGCAAAAGAGCCGCTGCTGACGTTTGTTGTGGCCGGTGGTGGGTTTGCGGGAGTCGAGACCGTCGCTGGAATCAACGATTTCGTGCAAAGAGCGATTGGTTCGTACCCCAACCTCGCGGAAGAGATGCTTCGCGTCGTCCTTGTCCACTCCGGACCTACAATCCTGCCCGAGCTAGGAGGCAGGCTAGGCGCGTATGCTCAGAAAAAACTCGCAAGCCGCAGAGTGGAAATTCGCTTGAACACAAAGGTCGAGGGCTTTTCTGGCAAAACGGTACGCTTTACGGACGGTACCACCATTCCAACAAACACGCTCGTGTGGACTGCTGGAACCTCTGCCAATCCTTTGCTCGAAGCGATTCCTTGCCCTAAAGAGGGTGGCCGACTGCTTGTCACAGAGTCACTTGAGATCCCGGACTGGCCAGGCGCCTGGGCTCTAGGCGATTGCGCGGCAATACCCGTTCGCCGGACTGGAGGATTTCATCCGCCAACGGCCCAGCACGCGTTACGTCAAGCGAAGATCGTGGCGCACAACATCGCCGCGGAAGTCATGGGGACAAATAAGATACGATTTGATTTTTCGACTATTGCGCAGCTGGCCGCAATTGGTCGGCGGACTGGCGTGGCGAACATCCTTGGAATCAACTTTTCGGGGTTTGTCGCGTGGTGGCTCTGGCGAACGATCTACCTTAGCAAGCTTCCGCGGTTCGAAAAGAAGCTCCGCGTGGCCTTCGACTGGACACTTGACTTGATCTTTTCTAAGGATCTCGTCCAGTTTCTGGATATCCGCGCGCCCATGGTTTCGAGCCCGGAGGTGGACAAATCGCAACAATCCAACGCCGTTGCGGCACGGAGCGTGTGACCCAGATCGCTGGGACGGTCACAGGCTATCGGCTCCCCTTGAGGGAGACGACGTCCAAAACTAGTTTGCATCCAGATCACAAGAGCCGCGACGGGTAGTTCGGATTCGCGAGACTACGATCAGCTGAGCTTTTGTCGGACACTGCTAAGGATTTCGTCGGAGAGTCGCGGATCCCGCACGGCGCGAGCCAGCACTACGCCACCGATCATCACCGCTAACCAAAAAATGGCTTCTTTGCGGCCTCCACGCTTCGCAGAGACAAAGTTCTCAAGTCCCTGCTCGAACGCGGCTTTGAGTTCAGGGGTCGAGCGAGCCACCTCCTGGGCGAGCGCGGCCATGGTGCAGCCGTCGCCGGGATTATCCCGGTGCCATCGGCTCAGGTACAGGTCAGCAAACGACGCTTTGCTCTTCTTGCTGTTGTTGTGCTGCATGCGCCCTAGCGAAACCTTCATGCCGTAGGCGACGGCAGCGACCTGCAGTTCTTCCTTCGAACCGAAATGGGCATAGAAAGCGCCATGCGTCAGGCCGGCAGCCTTCATCACTTCGCCCACGCTTGCGTTCTCAAACCCCCGTTCACGGAACAGGCGGGAAGCCTCCTTGACAATCCGTTCATGTTTTGCGGCGGTCTCTTTGGCGGGATAGCGCATGTTTTTTTGCATCCTTCCATCTATGAGGGTCATCACACAATAAGTATGACGGTCATCATATTTGATGCCCGTCCTGCAAAAAGGAGGCATTATGAAGCTCAGCGGCAAGAAGGCTCTTATTACCGGCGGCAACAGTGGCATCGGCTTGGCCACAGCCCGTCTTTTCATTGCGGAGGGCGGGCAGGTCGCCATTACGGGTCGCGATCAGAAGACGCTCGACGAGGCGGTCGCCGAACTCGGATCGAACGCGCGTGCCTACAGCGTTGACGTCACCATTGCCGAAGATCGCAAGCGGCTCTTCGCAGCCCTGGCCAAAGATTTCGGGAAGCTCGATATTGTCTTCGCCAATGCCGGCATCTCCGGCCGGACTCCTACCGGCTCGACCGAGGAGGCCATTTTTGAGAACGTGATCCATACCAACCTTACTGGCGCTTTCTTTACGGTGAATTCAGCGGCCCCTCTGCTCAACGACGGCGGCAGCATCATCTTTAATGGGTCGGTACACAACTATCTCGGCCAACCTGGCGTCGCCGCTTATGCAGCCACGAAGGGTGGAATCGTCTCGATGGCGCGTTCCATCGCCGCCGACCTTGCACCGCGCAACATTCGCGTGAATGTCGTCGCACCGGGCGCGACCAAGACTCCTATTTGGAAGCGCGGGCCCCGCGCCTCTGCTTCCGCAGAAGATTCCGCTAAGTTGGCGAAGTTCTTCTCTTCTGCGGTTCCGCAGGGCCGTTGGGGTGAGGCGGAAGAGGTTGCCAAAGCCGTGCTCTTTCTCGCGTCGGACGATTCCTCGTACGTCAACGCGGTCGAGCTGATGGTGGATGGCGGAGCCACGGGTGCCCCTTTCGGAGCTCCCGTTTTTCAGGACGCATTTAGGTCGTTCGGTAGCGAGGCGAAGTTGGCAAAAGCTCATGCGGAGTGAACCGCTATTTTGGAACGTCTTGCGGAGTGGATAACGAGCAACCCGGTAGTGACCCGTGCTTCCCCCGGATTAGTCCCGACGAACGCGCAAGCAGTGACCGATCAATCGCTGGCGAGAAGCCGACTTGTCGAGACCCATCGCCGGAAGGCTCCTGACTCTTGAAAGGGGAGCGCACCAGCCACATTCACGCCTAAGTGACAGCAACACGGGGCGCTGGGCAAGCAGGAACACAACGAGCAGCGGAACACGGATCCCAGGGCGCATCGAATTCGCGATTTTGGACTCTAATTCAAGGTGCTTCCATCGAGCGTCTGGATCCCGCGGAGTAGATTTGGTAACCCTCGGAGGGCGACCGGCATCTACTTAATTTCAGCCCTCCAATTCAATAAAGGATAGGGAGGAGCCTATGTACGTCATTACCGGCGCGACAGGACACACGGGAAACGAAGTAGCGGAAAAGTTGCTCGCAAAAGGTGAACAGGTGCGTGTTGTAGGCCGCAGCGCAAAGCGACTAGAACCATTCGTAAAGAAGGGCGCAGAGGCTTTCGTTGCGGACATCACCGACACGGGGGCGCTCGCTTGTATTGACTGGTCCACTTCTGGGGTATCGCGTCGGAAGATTGCGAATCTGCAAGACGCTGCGTTGTTAGCGTCCGTGGGGGGGCGCACATCGGCATGGCTAAGCCGGAGAAATTCTGGTTGCACAATAGTTGGACAAATACTCCCGAACAGCGGCTTTTCGCACAAAAATAGGGCATCTCTCCCGAACGTAACGTATTGATTCCGAACAGCAGGCAGTGGAAACGGGCAATTTGCTAAACCGTTTTGGGGGCCAAAACCTCCAACGGGGGTTCGAATCCCCCCTCTCCGCCATACCTTAAGTACAACCACCGTGAGAACTTACACGCTAGGCCCCTTTAGCGTATGAATTGCACAGTATAGATAAAGTGCCAGTAAATAATACGACGGTCTAGGGAACCGTTGTTTCGAGTTCCACTTCGACGAATTGCCAACAATTCGTCAAGGTCGCGCCGCGGGCGCCTGACGAAGCCGCTTCACAGAATCTGACTTAGAGCCTACATTACAGCCCAATCCACGACTGCCGGGCGAAGTCGCGGCTTCGATGAACCCGTTTTCGGATCTTAACTTTCGGATTGCGGGCAGACCATGGCAGTTGCGGCCCATGGACCCTAACGCGTTTGATCGAAGCGAGGATTAGGCGGGAACGGCAAGGACGATTTTCCCATATCCGCTTTTGTCACTGACTGCTCCACTGTGCGCGGTCGAAGCCTCGGTCGGAGGAACGGTGGTTTTAACGAATGCTCTAAGATGTCCAGCGTCAAGCGTGGTCTCAATAGATCGATGCAACACCAGCTGATATAGATCTTCTTTCCAAAGGTGGTGTTGCATGAGGCCAGGTCAACGGTTTGGACTTTCCGTGGTGCAGAAGAGCGAGCTGTGGCGTCGTTGGAAGGCGGGACAGTCGCTGCATGAGATTGGGCGTGCGTTCGGCAAGAGTCATGCTTCAATTCGCTGCGTGGTGGGTCGGTTCCGGCAGTCCGTCGTCGCTCGCTCCGGGCCCTCACCTGGCCGAACTCGCGGACCTACATCGAAACTACGTGGGTGGTGTCGGGCGTGGAGAACGAAACATCGCCCTACTCAATATCGTCGCCTTGGCTCGCGTTCTAAGAGTCCGGCCAAGCAAACTTATTGAAGTCATTTCTTAACTGGCGCCGCCGAGCGTATTGGATGGACCCCACAACGATTGCCGTATCAAATGGTGGCTGGATCTGGCTTCCCCTAAGTGCTTGATTTCGAATCTCCAGCGGTTGTGCTACGCACACGTATCAAAGGATTTGGTTTGATACCCTTGAGGAGACTTCGCGCGGCGGTTCTTGACGAGGGTTTTGGCGCTTCCCGTGACAGGGTGGCAGTTCGCTGGAAGTTAGTGATATCTGACGGTACTGACAATCCGTCATTAAATATTTCAAGGAACTCTTTCCAACACGTTTTTGGACCCTAATCGGACCCACTGCTCTGGCATTGTCCCTCTGGAATGTAAAGAAAGCCATTGCTCTCAGGCGTCGAAGTCCATAGTAATAAATGTCAGAGACTGTTTTCTGGCAACGCCCGGCGGCGTTGTTGACGATTGGAGAGGGGGGGCGGGTTCAGGCGGCACAATCTCTTTCATAGCCGCATTCAAACTCTTTATCTCACCTCGTTTGCCAGCATCAAGCTTTTCTGGACCCTCTTGCTTGAGCCTCTTAGCATCCTGAACAGAGCGAGGACTCACCTTCATAACATCGGCGGCTTTTTCACGGGCTTTGCCTTTCGGGCTGGGGTTGTGCCGACGGCGGTGCTTTTTGTCGCGATGGTGGAGGGGCTTGCCGGAGAGGAAGTGGAATGGAGCATCCGAACCACCTGCGCCGTCGCAGGCCCCGCCGATGACGTTGTAGTACTGGACCATGGCGTTGTTGGTGCCGTCGTTGCTGACGCCTGTTGTCCCAATGCCCTGGGTGCCGTCCAAATCAGGATCATCTTCACCAATGGCGGCCCCGGCAGCCCATTCGGTAGTGGCGATCTGGCCTGCAGTGGGATCTGTATTGTCCGTGGTGATGTACAAATTCGCGGAAAAACCCTGGAGGACGAGAGTAGTTGGATCGCCTTGGGGGTCAAAGCCCTCCGCGTAGATGGAGTCCAAGAGGCCCGCTTGAGTCGACAAGCTGGAGTCGATCGTCAAGGAGTTTGGAAGCCCAGCGGTAGTAGCAAAACAGGCGTTGCCGCTGAGCGTCGGATTGGCATTGAGGGAGACCGTTCCAGCAATTTGACCCAATACCGGGGGCGTGCTGTAGTTGATGGTCGCGGTCACGCTTGAGTCGAAGGGCGAGCCACCGTCGGTGTCTGTGCCGTCAAGCGAGCCGCTGGAAGAGCCCGAGGAGAGATCCGGCAAAAAGGTTGCCACAAAGTTGCCGGGGGATGCTTCCGTGGCGGTGCTGCAGGCGGAGGCATCGCCGACCGGGTAGTAAGTGCCGCTGATCGCCGGGATTTGCAGAGAGGAATCCCCCGGGACGGGCGTAGTCGCACTGTATGTACCGGTGTAAACGAAAGAGAAATTCGGCCCCAATCCGAAGTTGTTCACGGACATGGTGATCTGATAGGTGTTAGCGCCCAAATTGATCCAAGAGGGGACGACGCTGCTGCTCGTCTCATCGATCAAACAGATGGAATTGGAGGAGGTGCCGTAGGTATCGCCTGTGCCGTCGGCATAGAGATAGGTGGAAAAGCCGCCTGGATATAGGTTTGTTTGAGTCGAGTTATCACCGCTGGTGTGTACGATTTCCCAGCGGCCGACGGGAGTCTGGGCCTGAGCAATCGCCGGAACCAGAGAAACTGCGAACAACAAAGCTACGCCGAATTTGAGTCTCATCGTCTACTTCCCCCCTTGCCGCGTACTCTGATTAGGCCACAGCAGCGAATAAATACACAAGAACTAATATAACTGTATGTATATAAACAGTTAACTGTCCTAAAGACTGGGATAACATTTCTGCGTGTACTTACTCGCCGTCTAAACAGACGACGGCTGAGCCACGGCGAAGCTACATGAGCCGGGCAAGTACTCCTCGGATAGCGTTACAAGTCTCCCGCTTGCTCTTTCAACAGCCAGGGCCCCCCGGGGGTGAATGCCCATCCCCACCAGCCAGTCGCGCCCGGGAGGGACTGGTGGGCCGTCGATTACGCGCGATGCTGCACCATGTCTCCTCCGGAACGCTCAAGAAGATGCTCACAATTTCCGGGTCGAATTGACGACCGGATTCGCGACGAACCGTTTCTCGACCTACCTCCAAGGACGAAGCGCGACGATACGGTCGGTCAGACGTAATGGCATCGAGCGTATCGGCTACCGCAAAAATCCGCGCGCCCATTGGAATCCCCTGTGCGCGGAGGCCTCTGGGATAGCCACTTCCGTCGTAGCGCTCGTGATGCGCGAGGATAATCTCTGCCGCATCGGCGAGAAACGGGATACCTTTCACGAGCTCAAAGCCGATCTGGACATGTTGCTGCATCAGTTTTCGTTCATCCGAAGTGAGGGGACCAGGCTTGAGAAGAACGGAGTCAGGAATTCCGAGTTTTCCGATATCGTGGAGATAGCCGCCTTGCGCTATGACAGTCAGCTTTTCACTAGACAGACCTATGGCCCGCGCCATCTCGAGCGAGTATTGGCAAACCCGGTGCGAGTGCCCGGCAGTTTCGCTGTCGCGAAGGTCAATCGCCGAGGCCAAGGCTTTGAGCGTCTCCTCGTAGCTAGATTCGATTTTTCTAAGCGCGATTTGCAACTGGCCCGTGCGCTCCGAAACCATTTCTTCCAAATGCTGGCGATAGGACTCCACTTGCTGCTCAAGGTGCCGTTTCTGGAGGGCACGTTCGAGGCCTGCCACAACAGCGCTTTCCTGTAAGGGCTTAACCAAATAATCGTCCGCCCCCGACCGCATCGCTCGCACACCGACTTCGACGTCGTCCACTCCGGTCGTGACCAGGAATGCTACATGCGGATAGCGCCACCTGGCTTCGGAGAGTAATTCCATTCCGTCCATGCCTGGCATGCAAAGGTCAGAGATAATTGCATCGACTGGCTCCTGCTTGAGGGCCGACAGCGCCGCTTCACCTCCGCTCGCCGTCCGACAGCGAAACGCTGGTGGCCCGAGGATGATGGAAAGAAGTTTGCAAGCGGCAGGCTCGTCGTCGACGACCAGCACGCGAACGATCTGGCCTGACTCCTGACTGGGCGGGCCACCGAGATGGTCACCGGTTCGCAGGGTCACGCCGTTGCCCTTAGTCATACTCGCTCTCTACATTCCCGGACTCGCTCATATGCGGGCCGAAGAGTCCTATTTCAAAACCCACGGACCGGCCTTTTCGGTGAAGCGGCACCCGTAGCGGCGTACAGGCATACCCTCGGAGTCAGCGTGAACAACAGTTGCTTTCCCGACGTACTCCTCGTTTTCGCCGACCATATAGACTTCGATCACCGCATCCTTCGCAAGCTCGATGGTTGCGTCGCACAGAAATCCACTCAAACTCACGTTGTCAGTCATCGCGGCTTCGTCGAACGCATTCTCATGAATGTCCGTGCCGCGCAACCTGAGCGGAACCCGCAATCGCACGCGTACTTCACTTCGGGGAACATGACAGCTCGTCTTCGCGATCTCGTTTAAGCACATGCGGAGCGCGTCGAAGTCAACCGGTTTTTCAAAAAAACCTGCCGCACCGAGCTGTTTGCAGTGCTCCTTCGTTTGTGCACCCGCCTCGCCGCTCACTATCACCACCGGAATCGACTGGGTGCGACTGAACGATGTAAACGTTTGGCACAGCTCATAGCCGGAATACTTTGGCATGCGCAAATCGAGGAGAATGGCGTCGGGCTTGTGTTCTAACGCGAACGCCAGGCCTTGGTCCGGTTCACCGGAATCGATGATTTCGTAGGTGCTCTGCAATTCAAGGCGGAACAGTTTGCGCAATGCCTCGTCATCATCCACGATCAAGAGCTTCGCCATTACCTGGTTCTCCTATCAACTGGATCGGTCTGTGCTCC
>Ga0335079_10005933_pt1 | contig 13973 bp, 11 predicted proteins | sample Lox_Sample_33_FD_206719 | JGI IMG/M metagenome (GOLD analysis project Ga0335079, IMG submission 206719) | Soil microbial communities from Loxahatchee National Wildlife Refuge, Florida, United States - Lox_Sample_3.3 | ecosystem: Environmental > Terrestrial > Soil > Wetlands | place: USA...
GCATGCTAGACGAGATCGGCTCCAAAGACCGGGTGCCCGCCTACATCGAGCAGATCAAGGCCGGGCGCGGCAAGCTGATGGGCTTCGGGCACCGTGTCTACAAGAACTACGATCCGCGCGCGCGGATCATCAAGCAGGTCGCCGAGGAAGTGTTCGAGGTCACCGGCCGCAACCCGAAGCTGGATATCGCCCTCGAACTCGAGCGGATCGCACTCGAAGACGACTTCTTCGTCAAACGGAAGCTGTATCCCAACGTGGATTTCTACTCCGGGATCATCTATCAGGCCATGGGCTTCACGCCGGACATGTTCACGGTGCTGTTCGCCATTCCGCGGACCGTCGGCTGGCTGGCGCAGTGGCAGGAGATGTTGCAGGACAACGAGCAGAAGATCGCCCGGCCACGGCAGCTTTATACCGGCCAGCCGGTGCGTCAGGTCGCGGCGCGGGAAGAGCCGGCCGGGCGGGCCATGGCAGCGGGGGCGCGGTAGGATTTGGTGGTGCGGGCGTCCGGTGGGGGGCGGGCGCCCGCAGGCTGCGTCGTCCGCCCGCAGGGAGCCGCGGAGAGGCTGCGTCCTGCCAGCCCACTCTACCAGTAGCCTATAGCCTCGCGTGCTAAGATGTATTGCCAGACCTCCACAGAGCCTGTTTTCGCATGACCCAAGAGCAGCGGCCCCGCGTCGTCAACGTCGTAGTCGCCACCACCGTAATGCTGTCGTTCATCTCCTTCTGGAGGGCGGCAGCCATTGTCCTCAGCGATCTGGCTTCGTCGGCGTACTACGTGGGCGGCATCGCCGAGCATGCCATCGGCAAAGCGGCGCCGTGGTTCATTCTGGCGATCATGCTGTTCTCTTACGCGGTGCGCGCCCTCTACATCGAGAGCTGCAGCATGTTCGTGCGCGGCGGCGTGTACAAAGTCGTACACGAGGCGATGGGCGGCACCCTGGCCAAGTTTTCGGTCTCCGCACTGATGTTCGATTACGTTTTAACCGGTCCCATCAGCGCGGTCAGCGCGGGGCTCTACCTGGGCGGTTTGATCAATGAAGGCGGCGAGTATCTCAAGATGCCGGGCCTGCACGTGCATCCGCCGTACTTCGCGGCGGCGTTCGCCGCGGTGGTGACCGTTTACTTCTGGCGCAAGAACATCATCGGCATTCACGAATCGAGCGAGAAGGCCCTGCGCATCATGCAGGTCACCACCGTCATGGTGGTCATCCTGATCGCCTGGTGCCTGGTCACGATCTTCAAGAACGGGTACCAGCCGGTGCCTCTGCCAAGCCTGGCCAATCTGCATTTCAGCGAAGACGGCCTCGGCTGGTTGAAAGGGACGCTGGCGCCTTCCATTACGGCGATCGCGATCCTGATCGGGTTGGGCCATTCGCTGCTGGCCATGAGCGGAGAAGAGAGCCTCGCGCAGGTGAATCGCGAAATCGCGCATCCCAAGCTGAAAAACCTGGAGCGCGCCGGCTTCGTGATTTTCATCTACAGCATGCTGTTCACTTCGCTGGTCTCCTTTTTCGCGGTCATGATTATTCCGGACGCGCCGCGGCAGCAGGTCCTGAATAACCTCATTGGCGGACTGTCCATGTACCTGGTGGGGCCCGTTCCCCTGCGGCTGCTGTTCCACGGTTTCGTCGTGCTGGTGGGGACCTTGATCCTGGCCGGCGCCGTCAACACGGCGATTATCGGCTCCAACGGCGTGCTGAACCGGGTGGCCGAGGACGGCGTGCTGCCGGACTGGTTCCGCCATCCGCATCACAAGTTCGGGACCAGTTCCCGCATCATCAACCTGATCGCTCTCCTGCAGTTGGTCACCATCCTGATCAGCCGCGGCGACGTCTACATGCTCGGCGAAGCGTACGCTTTCGGCGTCGTGTGGAGCTTCGCCATGAAGGCCCTCTCGGTGCTGGTGCTGCGCTACAAACAGCCGGGCGGCCGCGAATGGAAAGTGCCGCTCAATTTCCGGATCAAGGGCACGGAAATCCCCGTGGGCCTTACCCTGATCACGGTCGCGCTCTTCGCGCTGGCCACCGTCAACGTGCTCACCAAGAAGGTGGCCACCATCTCCGGGGCCAGCTTCACGGTGGCGTTCTTCATCGTTTTTGAACTTTCGGAAAAGTACAACCGCCGGCACACGCTCGCGCACGCCGAAGACATGGAGAAGTTCCGGCTCGACATGAAGGAAGACGTGTCGATCGAGGCCGCCAAGGTGCGGCCCGGCAACGTGATCGTGGCGGTGCGCAACCCGAATCGTCTGGATCATCTCAAGCGCGTTTTGGACAAGACCGACCAGCGCCGCATCGACATCGTGGTGCTTTCGGTCCGCCAGGTCACGCAAGCCGGCTCGGGCGAACACGGCCTCGACCCCGGCCAGCTTTTCTCGCTGGACGAGACGCAGGTTTTCAGTAAAGTCGTTTCCCTGGCCGAGAAAGCGGGCAAGCACGTGGAGCTGATGGTGGTGCCTGGGGGCGATCCGAACGCCGCGATCATGCAAACCGCGCAGCGCCTGCAGTCGTCGCGCGTGGTCATGGGGCTTTCCCCGAAGATGAGCCCCGCCGAACAGGGGGCTGCGGTGGGCCGCGAATGGGAGAACCTGCCGGAACCGCGGCCGTCCCTATCGCTCGAGATCGTGACGCCGGGCGAGGAGGAATCCCTCTTCATCAATCTCGGCCCGCACCCGCCGCGGCTCTGGCCGGAAGATCTCGATTTGCTGCACGAGCTTTGGCTGGAACTGGCGGCGAAAGGCCCGGGCGCCAAGCTGCATCATCGGGACGTGGTGGGCGTCGCGTTGCGCCGCATGAAGCAGGAACTCCGATCCGGGCGATGCGAGGAAATCGTCGCCGACGTCACGCGCGAGGTTTCGAACGGAACCGGCAAGCCGCTGCAGAAGCATTGAGCGCTGCGCGGCGCTGAGGAGCAATGCGTTGCGCCGCAAGAGTAATGCGGCGCCAGCGGCAGCGTGACGCGGCGCACTTCCGTTCGCGGGGGACCGCCGGCTGAAGCCCGCAGCGGCACGCCAAGGCGTGCGCCACGCGGACCGCAATGATAGAATCCCCCCATGTCCTCCTCGCGTCGCATGTTTCTGGGAGCGGCCACCGCCGCATCCTACAAGCGGCTGATCGGCGCGAACGACCGCGTGCGGGTGGGCTTCATGGGCTACGGGCTGATCGGCCGCCAGCACGTCCACGATTTTCAGAATCAGAAAGACGCAGACCTGGCGGCGCTGTGCGAGGTCTACGAGCCGCGCCTGGAGGAGGGGCTGGCGGCCTGCGGACCGGGCGCCAAAGGCTACCGGGATTTTCGGAAGATGCTCGACGACCAGAGCATTCAGGCCGTGGTGATCTCCACGCCGGACCACTGGCACGCGCTCGCCACCATCATGGCTTGCGCGGCCGGTAAAGACGTATACGTGGAGAAGCCTCTCACACTCTTCATCCAGGAAGGCCGCTGGATGGTGGCGGCCGCGCGGCGCTACCGGCGCGTGGTTCAGGTGGGCACGCAGCAGCGCTCCGGGCTGCACTATCAGAAGGCCCGCGAACTGGTTCGCGCCGGCTATTTCGGCAAAGTGTTGAGCGCGCGCATGGGCACGTTTCGCAACGTGATGCCGGGTTTCGGAGCGCCGCCCGACGAGCCCCCGCCGCGCGATCTGGATTACGACCTGTGGCTCGGGCCCGCGCCCCGGCGGCCCTACAACCCGCATCGCGCGTTGTATCATTTCCGCTGGTTCTGGGATTACTCGGGCGGCCAGATGACCAACCTGGGCGCGCACGATATCGACATCGTGCAGTGGTTCACGGGCGCCAAAGGGCCGCTGGCCGTGTCGTCGAGCGGCGGGCGCTTTGCCCTCGAAGACAACGGCGAAACTCCGGACACGCAGGACGCGCTGTTCGAGTATCCCGGCTTCACCGCGCTATACTCCGTGCGCGAGGCGAGCGCGGGACGCCGCGCCGGAGTGGGATTGGAGTTCTTCGGCAGCAAGGGAAGCATGGTCGTTTCGCGGGCCGCGTACGAAGTGATCCCGGACCTGAAGATCGACCCGGAGAATGCCATCCCGCTTTTCCAGGGCCAGCCGGCCAGCGGACCGCACCGGTCCGAAACCAAAGCGGAGCCTTGGATCGCGCCGCTCAAAGCGCCGGGATCGTCCGCCGAACAGTTCGATCTGCACGTCCGGAATTTCCTGGATTGCGTCAAGACGCGCCAACAGCCGATCGCGGACGTGGAAGAAGGCCACCGGGCGGCGGCGCCTTGCCACCTGGCGAACATCTCGCTGCGGCTCGGCCGCAAGATCCGCTGGGACCCGGACAAGGAAGAGATCGCCGGCGACCGGGAAGCCTCCGCGCAACTGGAACGGCCGTATCGCCAACCCTGGGACGATGTGCTGCGGAGCTTCCGGCTATGAATCGTAGGACCTTCCTGCTGGCCGCCTCCGCGGCCTGCGCACCGGCTGCCGCGCCGCAGACGAAGATGGGAATCGCGGTCACTTCCTACCTGAGCTTCGCCCGGCCGGTCGACACGCTTGAATTCCTGGAGCACGCCCATACGCTCGGCGCGGGCGGCATCCAGATGCACCTGGCGTACCATGAGACCGGATACGCGCGGAAGCTGCGCGCGCGCGCCGAGCAGCTCGGCATGTACTTCGAGGCGATGGCCAGCCTGCCCGCCCGGGACGATTCGACCGCGTTCGAGCAAACCGCGGCAGCCGCCAGGGAAGCGGGCGCGCGGTGTATCCGGGTCAACTGTCTGCCCGGCCGGCGCTACGAGAATTTCACCAATCTGGCGGACTGGCGGCAGGCGGTGGCGCGGGGCCGCGCGGCGGTCGACGTGGCGCTGCGCATCGTGGAGCGGCTGCAGGTACCGCTGGCTATCGAGAACCACAAGGACTTCACCGCCGAAGAGATGGCCGCGCTCATGAAGGAAAAAGCCAGCCGCTGGCTGGGCGTTTGCCTCGATACGGGCAACAACATCGCGCTGCTGGACGATCCCATGGAGGCGGTGGAGACACTGGCGCCCTACGCGCTTTGCACGCACGTGAAGGATATGGGCGTTGAGCCGTACCCGGATGGCTTCCTGCTGTCGGAAATGCCGTTGGGGGAAGGCATGCTGGCGATGCGGCGAATCGTGGATACGATCCATCGGGCGCGGCCGGAGACGCGCTTCACCCTCGAGATGATCACGCGCGATCCGCTGAAGGTGGCTTGCTTGACGGACCGGTACTGGGCGACTTTTCCGGAGCGCCGCGAACGCAATCTGGCGCGCGCGATGCGAATGGTGCGCGAGCGGAAGGCCGTGCGGCCGTTGCCTGTCGTGAGCGGATTGCCGCGAGAGGCGCAATTGCGGCTGGAAGAGGAGAACGTCCGGCAGAGCTTGCGCTATGCTCAGGAGCGGCTGGGGTTGTAATCCGGCGCGAGCATTTCGAGGGCGCTCTGCTCCATTTCGTCCCCCACCTTGAGCGCGCCCAGGTTGGCCTGGAAGCCGTTCTTCGCCTGCAGGAGCGCGACCGCCTCGTCGCTCAACGAGACCTCGTCCTGAGGGGCGCCGGCCAGCAGCGGCAGACGCGCCAGCCGCGAGGCTGTGCGATCCAGGAGATCGTCGGCTTGTTGCAACCCTCCCAAGGCCGTGTACATTACTTGCATGCCTAGCTTATCGGCCGGGCGGGCGTCTTCCTGCGCGGGGCGCGCCGCCGTCCCCAAGCGCAGCCTCCGGGCCGTCTCCCCGGCGTGCAAAATATGGCCCGCTTCCCAGATGCCGCAGCTCCCGGGTGCGCGGTTCGCGGCGCGGGTAGTGACCTGAACACGCGACTCTGTGATCCGACCCGGCGCGGTCCTTTGTCCGGATGTGGTATATGGCAAGTAAGGGTGATTTTCCTTCTCATCGCGGCGCTGGTTTACGGCGCGATCTACCTGGTGGCGAACCGCTTCGTTTATCAGCCCAGCCGCTATCCCAAAGGCTGGTGGCACATGCAGGCGGAACTGGGCGCGCAGGATGTATGGCTGCGCGCGGGGGACGGCGTACGCCTGCACGCCTGGTGGCTGGAAGCGCCGGACAGTCCCTGGATCACGTTGTATCTGCACGGCAACGGCGACAACCTCTCCATACGGCCCGGCCATCTGCGCGCGATGGTCGCGGCGGGATCCTCGGTGCTGATCCTCGACTATCGCGGGTTTGGAAGGAGCGCGGGCTGGCCCACCGAGCGGGGACTTTACCGCGACGCGGAGGCCGGCTACGACTCGCTCATCAGCCGGGGATACCGGCCCGAACAGATTGTCCTGCTCGGCGAATCGCTGGGCGCGGCGGTGGCCGTGGACCTGGCGGCGCGCCGCGCGTGCGCCGGACTCATCCTGGAGTGCCCGATCACGTCGGCTTCCGACATGGCGGGCAAGATCGTGCCGGTGCTCGGCCCGCTGTTCGTGCACGGTTTCAACGCGCGCGGTAAGATCGCCCGGGTGCATGCGCCGGTGCTGATCATCCACGGCGATGCGGATCGTATGGTCCCATACGCCATGGGACGCGCGCTGTTCGCGGCGGCCCGGGAGCCGAAGTCGTTCTGGACCGTCGAAGGCGCCAGACACCTGAACATCGTGAGCGTGGCGGGGCCGCGCTACCGGGAGAGGCTGCGCGCGTTTTACGAAAGCGTCTTACCGGATCGCGAAGTATACCACCGCCACGATCACGACGGTGAATAGGAGGCCAATCCCCACCATGGTCAGGAGTTCGCGTCCGATGGGCTTCTGTGCGTTCGGGTCCGGGAAGCGGAGCTTGGCCAGTACCTCGACGGGCAGTCCGGGCTCTTCCGGCACGGGCTCCGGCGCGAGCGGAAACGCTTCGAAGGAGGAGCCATCCGGATCCGAGAAGCAGCGAAGGCGCCGTTCGACCAGGCCGCTCCAGCGGGTGGCGTCGATCTTGATGCGGCTCCGGAGCGGCGGCGGCAGGGCGGCTTGAATCTCCTCGACCGACCCGGGCTGAAGCGGCTTTACGACCCAGAAGCCCAGGCAATCGGCCAGCCGGCACCCGAGATGCACCAGGGAGAGGAGGTCCAGCTTGGAGTTGGTCTGGGGATCGTGATGGCGGGCGGCGATGATCTGGAAATCCGGCGGCAGGTTCCAGTGGGCGGCCAGGGCGCGGCCGGCCTCGCAGTGATCCATCCCGAGCGACTCCCGTTCCCAATCCAGCAATTCGAGCGAATTGAGGTCGGCGCTGCGGAGCACTTGCGCATACTTGGCGGGATAAGCCAGCAACAGACCGAGCCGGCCCACGTCGTGCAGCAGCCCGGCGGTATAGGCGCGGTCCTCGAACGCGGAACAGGCGCGCGCCAGTTCTTCGGTCAGCAGCGCGCAGGCCAGCATGTGCCGCCAGCAGCGCGACAGTTCCTCGATGTGCAGCACGGCCTTCATATGATTGGAGGTGGCGACGGTCATGCAAAGCGCGCGCACCCGGCGCAGGCCCAGCACCACCAGGGCCGACTGCAGGCTGTCGATTTGCGAGCGGAATCCGAACAGCGGGGAGTTGGCGACCCGCAGGATCTGGGCGGAGAATGCCGGATCGGAGGAGATGAGCGCCACCAGTTCCCGGAACTCGACGTCCTCGCGCGCGAGCAGGTCCAGAAGGCGCAGCACGATGGGAGGAAAGGCTGGAATCCGGTCGAGCAGCCCTTTCCGGTCGGTTGGCTTCAGTTCGGCGGAACTCTGGCCCACAAGCTATAGATCGGCGAGCTTTAGGAAAGCATTAGCGCCCGGGGCTGGCCGGTCAGGCGCGGCGGCCGAGCGTCTGGATCTCGGTGAAATTCACGCGCCGCTGCTCATCCATCGCCAGGTTGGAAAGGATCACCGCGGTCGAATCGTTCAGCCCGATTTCCAGGTTCGCCTTCGGCTTGCGGCGCTCCGCATCCCGGCAGCACAGGAAGAAGTCTTCGAGCGACACGGTCACCGGGTTGCGATCCTCTTCCGGAGCCATGATGCCCTTGCTGTAAAGCCAGCGGCGGGCGAACTTGGCTTCGCGGGTGAGGAAGGAATCGGCGGCGCCTTGGGAGTCCTTGGGCAGCAACAGGGGCACGCCGCGGGTCGCCGCCGCGGTGGTCATGGTGGCTCCGGCCTTGACCGGCGCCGCCTTCTCGGTGGCCTTCTTGACGGTGGCGGCGCCCACTGGCGCGGGCTCGCGATACCAGAGCGCGGTAGCCGGATGATTGTCGTCGCCGATGGTGATCTCGATGGCGCCCTGGGTGCCCATGATCACTTCGCCGAACTCCTGCCGCTCGGCCTGCAGCAGATCCAGGTGCGAGTTGGTGCTGATGGAGCTGTAGAGCAGCTTGCGCCCGTTCGGATACACGTAGATCAACTGGATGTTGTCGTAGACATCGCGGCCGTCTTTGAAGGTATCGATGCCGCCGACGCCGATCACATACTCGGGCGGCGAGCCGAACATCCAGTCGGCCACGTCGATCTGGTGCGAAGCCAGCTCGGCGGTGTTGCCGCCGGCGTACTCGCGGTACATGCGCCAGTTGATCTTGCGCTCGAGGGAGGGGTCGGGCACCGGGCGCCGCTGGCTGGAGTTGCGATGCCACTGGCCGCGGATATGCGTGACGTTGCCCAGCACGCCCTGGTCGATCATCTGCTTGGCGGTCTGGTAGAACTGGCTGTAGCGGCGCTGCAAACCCACCTGGAGCACCTGCTTGGGATGCCCGGCCGCCAGGGCGCGCAGGGCGTGCACTTCTTCCGGCTTGTGCACCAGGCTCTTCTCGCAGAAGACATGCTTGCCGGCTTGCAGACTGTCCTTGGTGATCGCGAAGTGCTCGTAGAGCGGCACGGCGATGAGCACGGCGTCGACATCCTTGCGCGCCAGCAGCTCGCGGTAATCCTTGTACGCCGCCGGATTGTTGCCGGCGGTCTCGACACCCTTCTTCAGGTTCGGATCGTAGTTGTCGCACACGGCCACGCAGCGGCCGGCGTCGGTTTCGTGGAGATGCTTGAGCAGGTAACTGCCGCGGCTTCCGGTGCCGATGAAGCCGTACTGCACCTGGTCGTTGGCGGCATGCACTTTCTGTATGGAGGGCGCGCCTTCGAGCGCGGGCAATGCCGCGGCGACGGCCGTAACGGCGCTGGCCGCCTTCACGAAATCGCGGCGGGTGACAGGGGAGTCTTGTGCCATGCGGCGTCCTTAAAATAAGAATGCTTCGTCCAAATAAGAATGCTTCGTCCAAATTGTAGCATGTGGGGACGCGGCCCCTGCTGGTCGCGGCGCCGGTCGCGGCGCCGGGCGAAGGGCTCTTTCTTCGCGGGTCGTTTTTGGCGGCGGATCGCGCCGGCGAGCGTGCCCGGCTACGCGCCTTGATATCATGGGCCTGATGACATGGCGTTGATCGCCGTTTCCGGACAACCTGGTTGCCGGTTTGAAGAAGTGGCGCGCATCAGCGCGCACCGCCTCGGGTTCGAGCTGGTCAATGAGTCGCGGATTCACGGACTCATCGAGCGCGACTTTGGTCCGGATGCGGACGTGCCGCGGAAGGCGCGCGCCGACCTGGTGGCCTCCATTCTGGCGCGGCTGGCGGCCGGGCATCACCTGGTGTATTGCGCGCTGGGCGCCGAGATGCTATCGCGCCAGTTTCCCGGCACCCTGCGCGTACACCTGGTGGCGGCGGATTCGGTGCGGACCGGCAATCTGATGCTGGACCGCAGGCTGGAGCGTCCCGCGGCCCGGCAACTGCTCCGCGAGCTGGATGCGGCCCAAAGCGCACAGTACAAGAGCATGTTCGGCAGGTCCACCGCGCCGCCCTATTGGTTCGACTTGTTGCTGAATGCGGAATCCATGGACTCCGAGCAGATGGTGGAGTTGATTCAAAGCTCGGTGCGCACGCTGGGCCTGAAGGAGCGCGGCTTTCTATCGGCCGCCGCCGAAGCGCAAATCCAGTTTCAGATCCGCCTGCGGCTTTCGCGGCACGGCATCGTGCCGCCCGGCGTGGTGCACCTGCCGGAAACGAGCTTCGCCCATCAGAGCGAGCAGATCTTCGCCAACCTGCTGGATTTCTACCGCATCGCCTGGGAGTACGAGCCGCGCAGTTTTCCGGTACAGTGGGACGCGGAGGGGCGGGTTACGGAATCGTTCACTCCCGATTTTTACCTTCCCGAATTCGATCTTTACATCGAGCTCACGACCATGAAACAATCCCTGGTGACCCGCAAGAACCGCAAGATCCGGCTGCTGCGGGAACTGTATCCGCACATGAACATACAGATCTTCTACCAGAAGGATTTCGAAAACCTGATCTTCAAATACGGCCTGGCGGGGCGGCCGGCGAAGGCATGAACCGGGATCCTCTTCCGGCCATCGAACGGATTCTGTTCACCGAGGAACAGATTGCGCTGCGCATTCAGGAAGTGGCCGCGGAGATCACCGAGCGGTACCGCGGAAAACCGCTCAAGCTGATCGGAGTGCTGAAAGGCTCCGTCTTCTTTCTGACGGCGCTGGCGCGGCACATCCAGATTCCGGTGAAGATCGACTTTCTGGCGATCTCCAGTTTTTCGAACCGCTCCAGCGCGCCCGGCGTGGTGCGGATTGCCAAGGATCTGGACGAAGGCATCGAGAACGAAGACGTCCTGCTGGTGGAAGATATCGTGGACACCGGCCTGACGCTGCGCTACCTGCTGCAAACGCTCTCCAGCCGCGGTCCGAACTCGCTGGGGGTCTGCACGTTTCTGGACCGCAATTCCCGCAGGCTGGTGCAGATTCCCGTGGAGTTCCGCTGCTTCGAGATCCCCGATCATTTCGTGATCGGCTTCGGGCTGGACCACAACCAGCTCTACCGCAACTTGACCTACGTGGCGGTGATGAAGCCGGAAAAGAATACGTGACGATCCCGACGTTGCCGCGCTTTTTCGCGTAACATCCGGCGACGCGAATGCGCCGGATCTGACATGGATGGCGAGCCGTGAGACCGGCGGTGTTATTCGTTTCCCCGCATCCGGAGGACGCCGCACTCCTATCCCGGATGCTGAGGCCGCTGCCCCTGGCGTTGGAGCACGTTGCCGGCCTCGAGCAGGCGCGCGCCAAACTGGGCCTGCAAGATTATGCGGTCATTCTGACCGAAGCCCGTTTGCCCGATGGCTCGTGGCTGGACGTGCTGTCGCTCGCGCGCGACGCGGCGCCCGGCGCCAGAATCCTCGTCACCGACCTCCGCGCCGACGCGCGCTTCTGGGCCGAAGCCTTGAACCTGGGCGCGTACGACTTGCTCGTCCAGCCGTTCGACAAATCCGAAGTGCGGCGGATTCTGTCCCACGCCTGCTCGCGCCCCGCGGCGCGGCAAGTGTCGCGCGCCGCTCTATAATGGTCCTTCCTACTGGAGGAACTCATGTCCGCTTCTACCGATTCGTTTGTCGCGCAGAATCGCGATCGCCTTCTTGACGAGCTGAAGGAGTTTCTGCGCATTCCCAGCATCAGCACGCTGCCCGAGCACCGCGGGGATATCGATCGCGCCGCTGAATTCGTCGCCGAGAGCCTGCGCCGCGCGGGCATGGAGAACGTGGAGATTATTCCCACCGCCAAGCATCCGCTGGTCTATGCGGATTGGATGCACGCGCCGGGCAAGCCCACGGTGTTGTGCTACGGCCATTACGACGTGCAGCCCGCGGATCCGCTCGAAGAATGGCACAGCCCGCCTTTCGAGCCCACGCTGCGCGATGGCAATCTTTACGGGCGCGGCACCGCCGACGACAAGGGCCAGATGTACATGCACGTGAAAGCCATCGAGGCGCTGCGCGCCGCCGGCGGCACGCTGCCCCTCAACGTCAAGTTTCTGGTGGAGGGCGAAGAGGAGGTGGGCGGCGAATCCATCGCCAAGTACGTGGCCGAGAATCCGGAGAAGCTGAAAGCGGATGTCGCGCTGGTTTCCGATACGGAGCTTTTCGCCGAAGGCATTCCCACGCTGTGCATCGGGCTGCGCGGATTGATTTATCTGGAGGTGGAGTCGAGCGGACCCGCGCGGGATCTGCACTCCGGACTCTATGGCGGCGCGGCGCCGAATCCCATCTTCGGATTGGTGGAACTGCTTTCCAAGGTGAAGAACGCCAATGGCGTGATCCAGGTGCCGGGCCTCTACGACGATGTCGAGCCGCCCGCGCCCGCCGAAAAACGAAGCTGGAAACGATTGCCTTTCAGCGAAGAGGAATTCCGTCTGAAAGAGGTGGGATCGAGCGAGCTGACGGGCGAGAAAAAGCCCTCGGTGCTGGAGCGCGTCTGGGCGCGTCCGACCTTCGAGGTACACGGCATCGCGGGCGGATTCACGGGGGCCGGCGCCAAAACGGTAATCCCGGCGAAGGCGACCGCGAAGGTGAGCTTCCGCCTGGTGCCGAAACAGGATCCCGACAAGGTGCTGGCGGCCTTCCGCGAATTCGTAAAGCAGCACACGCCCAAGGGCATACAGTTCGAGGTGCGCGTGCTGAGCTTCGGGCCCGGGCTGTCGGTGAATCCGGAACATCCGGCGATCAAGGTGGCGGCCAAGGCTTTCAGCGACATCCTCGGCAAGAAGACGGTCTTCATCCGCTCGGGCGGATCGATTCCGATTGTCGGCGACTTCGCCACTCACCTGGGAATCCCGACGGTGCTGATGGGGTTCGGGCTGCCCGACGATGGTCTGCATTCGCCCAACGAGAAGTACAAGCTGGAGAATTACTACCAGGGGATCATGACCGTGGCGCATTTCTTCGAGCAGTACGGGGCGGCGGAAGCCCCTGCCGCCAGCCCGGAGTAGCGCTCACGGCCAGGGGCCCACGCCGGATTGGGGCGGCCGGCGCCGTGCGATCGCTGTTGCGGGGCGCCGCCTCGGAGGAGGCACGCGGCCGGGCAGCGCGTTCTGGTGAGCCGCACTCGTCCCGGCAAGCTTGTCCCCGCGCGGCATCACCGGCGAACGGCGGCCGGCCAGGGTCTGTTGAAAAAGTCGCGGGACCGCTTGCCGACGCGCGCGGCTCTGAAACGGAGCGGTGGCGCGCCGCGACTTACTCGCGAGTCTTGCGCGCGGGATTGTCCTGGACGCGTTCGCGGAAGGCGCCCTTCATTCCGGCCGCCAGGGAGACGGCCGCATCGCCGTATTTATCGCGGAGGCGATCGGCGGCGGCGAGGGCTTGCTCCCAGCGCTCGTGCTTGCCGCCATCGAGCAGGTCCAACTGGTCGTGCAAGTCTTCAAAGGAGGAGGCGTGCACGCCCAGGAGGCGCACGCGGGCGCCAGGCTTCCAGTTCTTGCGGAAGAGACTGCGGATGTGGTCGAAGATCTCGGTATCGATCTGGGTGGGGCGCTCGATGGAGTGCGCGCGGGTGATGGTGGAGAAGTCCGAATAGCGCAGCTTGAGTTGCAGGGTGCGCGCGCGGAGGCCGTACTCGCGCAGGCGGCGGCCCACCATTTCCGAGAGCCGGGCGAGCGTGGCTTCGAGCGCCGCGAGATCGGCTGTATCTTCGTTGTAAGTATGTTCGTGGCTCACGGACTTGGGATCGGACGACTCGCCGACCGCGGCATCGAACCAGCCGCCGGCATCGAGGCCGCGCGCTTTTCCGGCAAGGGCCAGCCCCCATTTTCCGAAGCGTTTTTCGAGAAAGGCGTCGTCCAGGCGCGCCAGGTCGCCGACCTTCCGTATGGAGAGCACGTGCAGGTTCTTTTCGGTGACGGCGCCGACGCCGGGGATCTTGCGCACGTCCAGAGGCGCGAGGAAGGCGGCTTCGCTGCCCGGAACGATCCACAGCACGCCGTTGGGCTTGGCTTGATCGGAGGCCACCTTGGCCACCAGGCGCGAGGTGGCGATGCCGATGGAGCAGTTGAGGCGCGTGCCGGCTTTCATGGCCTGGTGCAGGGCGTGGGCCGCGCGCAGGGGCGGGCCGTGCAGGCGCCCGGTGCCGGTCATATCCAGGTAGGCCTCGTCGATGGAAGCCATCTCGACCAGCGGCGAGAAGCGGGTCAGCACTTCGTGGACGCGTTCGGAACATTCGTGGTAGCGGGGCGG
>Ga0335079_10005934_pt1 | contig 13971 bp, 15 predicted proteins | sample Lox_Sample_33_FD_206719 | JGI IMG/M metagenome (GOLD analysis project Ga0335079, IMG submission 206719) | Soil microbial communities from Loxahatchee National Wildlife Refuge, Florida, United States - Lox_Sample_3.3 | ecosystem: Environmental > Terrestrial > Soil > Wetlands | place: USA...
CAATAGATTACAGAATATAGCTAAAAAGAAGGCTGCCATTGGCCGATGGATTGATATTCTCGAATCCAGCGCTGCCAATGGCCTGTCTTTGGCATCTCGTGTCCGCAACGGGGCAGGGGACTCGATCCTTCCTGCTGAGTTTCTCGCCGAGTCGGCACCAGTGCGCGACGAAGTGCTCTATCGCGTAAACTATCGCGGCTATCTGGAGCGCGAATCTCGGCTGATCGAAAGACTGGCCGCCACCGAACGCATCCGCATCCCTGACGGCATCGACTATCTGGCCATCCGGGGCCTGCGCCGGGAAAGCGCGCTCAAGCCTCAAGAAGCGCGGCCCTACACTCTGGGCCAAGCCAGGAGAATCAGCGGCGTCAACCCCGCCGACATCAGCATCCTCATGGTGATGATTCACGCCGGCGCTGGCGCCTGCGCGGCGTCCAGTCCGAACAAGGAAGGCGGGTGATGGTGGTGGGTCGTTTTCACCAGTTGCATCGTTGTAACAAATGGGTGACGCCGGGGAATTCACTAGCCATGCCGCTTACCGGGCCTATCTTCCAGTCGGTGGCCGAACAGAAGCCCAAGAAGATTCTGATCGTCGACGACGAGCCGGATGTTGCCGACCTGGTTTCGTACCATCTCAAGGCCAAGGGCTATCAAGTCGAGACCGCCAATAATCCCAATGTCAGTCTGGGTGTGGCGCGTTCGTTCCTGCCCGACCTGGTCGTGCTCGATATCATGATGCCCGACCTGAACGGCATTCAGATCTGCCGCATTCTGCGTGCTGATCCGAAGTTGAAACAGGTCCCCATCATTTTTCTGACCGCCAAGACCGAAGAAGCTGATCGCATCGCCGGGTTTGAAACCGGTTGTGATGATTATATATGCAAGCCGTTCAGTATTAAAGAATTAATTCTTCGCATTCAATCCGTTTTTCGTCGCTCAGCCGACGTAGATTCAGGGGAGGTCAAGCGTCTCCAGGTAAACCGGATCGTCTTGGACACGGAGCGCCATGAGGTAACCGTTCATGGCCGTCCAATTGAACTCACGGCGACGGAGTTCAAGCTCCTCCGCCTGTTGATGGAACGCCGGGGCCGCGTCCAGACCCGCGAGCATCTCCTCATCAACGTCTGGAATTACGAAACGGAGATCGAAACGCGCACCGTCGACACCCACATCCGCCGTCTGCGGGAGAAGCTCGGCTCGGAAGCGGACTGGATTGAGACCATCCGCGGTGTCGGCTATCGCATGGCCGAACGCAAAGCGGAAGCATGCTCTACCTGATCACCGCCGCCTTGGGCGTCGGCCTCGCGATCACTCTCAAGCTGCTGCACGATCAACGGCGGGCGGCACGCGCGCTGGGTCAAGCCATCCGCGACCGCCGGCCGCTTTTTCAGGAAGACGCGCGGGGCGCCCGGCCCGGCGATGCCTGGGCCGGCCTGCGCTCGGCGGCGAACGGGCTCATCGCCGAGCTCGCCCACCTCCATCAGGTTCGCTCCGGCCAGCTCGCGCAGCTCGAGGCCACCCTCGGCAGCCTGCGCGAGGGCGTGCTGTTGGTCGACGCGGGCAACCGCATCCTGCTCGCCAATCAGGCGCTGCAGTCCATCTTCCCCAGCGCCCAGGACGTCCTCAACCAACGCCTCGAGCTCGTCCTTCACAGCGTGGCGTTCCTCGGCTACGTCGAGGCCGTGCGCGCCGGCAACGCGGAGCCGCAGCGCGAGATCGAATTCGTCGAGGGCGGCGGCTCCATCTGGATCGAAGTCACCGGCACCCTGGTCACGCCGCTGGATGAGCAGGCCGATGCCTGGGCGCTCTTCGTGCTCCACGACATCACCAAACAGAAGATGCTCGAGGGGGTCCGCCGGGATTTCGTCGCCAATGTGTCGCACGAACTCCGCACGCCCCTCAGCATCATCAAGGGCTACATTGAAACCCTGGTCGACAGCCACCGCACCATGCCGCTGGAGGATCGCGACCATTTCCTCCGCACCATCCAGAAGCACACCGAGCGTCTCAACTCCCTGCTCGAGGACCTGCTGACGCTCTCGCGCTTGGAGTCCATCAATCCCGGGTTGCGCCGCGAATCCGTCCCGCTCGCCGATCTGCTGCACAGTGTCGTCAACGACATTCGCGGCCGCTCCCTCGCCGGCGAGCACATCCTGTCGCTCACCATCGAGTCGGATCCCGGCGTGGTGCTCGTGGATCCGCTCAAGATCTCCCAGGTCTGCGAGAATCTCCTGGATAACGCGCTCAAGTACACGCCGCGCGGCTCGACTATCGCCGTGAGCGTCCGGGCGCTCGGCGGCGAGATCACCGTGAGCGTGCGCGACAACGGCCCCGGCATTCCGGACGCCGACCTGCCGCACATCTTCGAGCGGTTCTATCGCGTCGACAAGGGACGCTCCCGCGACAAGGGCGGCACCGGCCTCGGCCTGAGCATCGTGAAACACATCGTCCAGTTGCACGGCGGCCGGGTGTGGGTGGAGAGCGAACTCGGCAAGGGTACCGTCTTCCATTTCACGCTGCCGCAGCGGACCGGCTGACCGCCGGCCGGAGCGCGGCCGCCATCAGGGGAGGGGATCCGCCGGCCGTGCCTTGCGCGTCCCCCGTCTTCCCCCTAGCTTCCCGCCCCCGATGCCCCGCGAACTCTTCGAAGCCGTCCGCACTGGCCGCCGCGACGCCCTGCGCGCCGAGATCGCCGCCGCCTGGCCCGTGGCGCCGGCGCGCCTCGTGCTGGAGATCGGCTGCGGCAACGGGCATTTTCTCACCGCTTATGCCGCCGCCCATCCCGACCAGACCTGTGCCGGGCTCGACCTGCGCCTGGAACGCATCGTGAAGGCGCGCCGCAAGCGGGACCGCGCCGGCCTGGACCGGCTGCACTTCTTTCGCTGCGACGCCCTGGATTTCCTGGCGGAGCTGCCCGCGGACGTCCGCCTGGCCGACATCTTCATGCTCTTTCCCGATCCGTGGCCCAAGAAGCGCCACCACAAACACCGCCTGCTCAAACCCGCACTGCTGGACACGCTGGCCGCGCGGGCGGGGCAGGGGAGCCGCTTCTTCTTCCGCACCGATTTCAAGCCGTACTACGACGAGGCGGCCGGCATCGTGGCCGCCCACCCGGCGTGGGCGTTGCTGCCGCCCGGCCCATTCCCCTTCGAACACCCGACCATCTTCCAGGCGCGCGCCGTCACCTTCCACTCGCTGGGCGCGGCGCGCCAGCCGGGGAAAAGTGTGCAAATGCAGTGACAAACCGGCCCTTCCCGGTGAAAGTCCCGCCGCGCACCCCGCTCCCACCTCCCGCCCCCGCAATCCGCACTTTCAGGGGTTGACGCCGGTTAAAGCGATACGCTAGCAGATAACCTTTTTAATCCGTTTCACGACGATCCAGGATCCATGCCCTTGGTCAGAAAAATCGGAGTTTCCGCTTTGCTGCTGGCGTCCAGCCTGCCGGCCGCGGCCGCGGAGGCCGCCGAGGCCGGCGTATCGACCAAGCCGGAGATTCTGTTCCGCCTCGGGCCGCTCCCGGTGACCAACAGCATGGTCGCCACCTGGACCATCGCGGTCGCCCTCGTCATCGTGATCCGGCTGGCGACGCGCAACCCCCGGCTGATTCCCACCCGCAGCCAGGCCATCGTCGAGAGCTTGGTGCAGGGCGTGCTCGACCTCATCACGCCCATCGTCGGCGCCCGGGCCGCCCGCCCCGCCTTTCCGCTGCTGGTCGGGCTCTTCACCTATATTCTCATCCAGAACTGGAGCGGGCTGCTGCCCGGCGTCGGCACCATCAAGATCCTGGAGCACGGCGAATGGAAGGAGCTGATCCGTCCCGGCAACGCGGACATGAACAGCACGGTGGCGCTGGCCGCCGTGTCGATGGTCTGCTGGCTCTATTTCGTGCTGCGGTACGCCGGCGTGCGCGTCCTGATTCACGACCTCTTCGGCAACAAGGCCGACCGCCGCGAGATCCCGGTCGTGATCTACTATCTGCTCTATGTGATCTTCTTCGGCGTGGGGCTCATCGAGATCGTCTCCATCCTCTTCCGCCCTGTCTCCCTCTCGTTCCGTCTCTTCGGCAACATCTTCGGCGGTGAGAATCTGATGCACGCCATGTTCGGCATCGTGAAATGGATCGTGCCCACCCCCTTCTACTTCCTCGAGCTGCTGATCGGCTTCGTGCAGGCGCTCGTGTTCACGCTGCTGGTCAGCGTGTACATCGGCCTGATCTGCAATCACGGCGACGAGGCGGAACACGCCGGCGCCGGGGAGGCCGCCGCGCCGCACTGACCCTTTCCCGGCGGGACCGTGCCCAACGCGGCGCGGGCGCCGTGAAAACAACCCAGGATCCAAATGCATACGCTCCAAACCATCGCAGAAATCACCGGCAACCTCAGGGACATCCAGGGCTCCCTCGGCTGCTTCGCCTCCGCCATCGGCGTCGGGCTCGTGGGCACCAAGGCCGTCGAGGCCGTCGGCCGCAACCCGGGTGCCTCCGGCAAGATCCTCGTCCAGTCCATCATCGGCATGGCGCTGGCCGAAGCGATTTCGTTCTACGCCATCTTCCTCGGCAACTATTGACCGTCCCGCCGCGCCGGCGCGATCCCGTCCCGGCGCGGCGCCCCTTTCCGCCATGTTCGCCCATCCGCTGTTCTTCGCCGCCGCCCAGGGAGGCATCCTCTCGTCGTTGTGGGACTCCGTGCTCTCCCTGATGGCGCAGTTCGACATCGAAGTGCCCCTCCTTCTGGCGCAGATGCTGTGCTTCTCGATCGTGGCGGTCCTGCTCTGGCGCTACGCCTTCAAGCCCGTGCTCGCCAACATGGAGGAGCGCCAGCGGCAGATCGAGTCGGGCCTCAAATACGCCGCGGACTCCAGGGCCGAACTCGCCCACTCCCAGCAGGAGAGCGCCGCCGTCCTCAAACAGGCCCAGCTTGATGGCTCCCGGCTGATCGATGACGCCCGCCGCACCGCCAAGGAGTTTCTTGATCAGCAGCAGAAGGAGGCCGCCGCGCGCGCCGGCGACATGATCGTCAAGGCCCAGCAGGCGATCGATTCCGAGCACAAGAAGATGCTCGAGCAGGCCCGGCGCGAAGTCGCCCGGCTGGTCGTCCAGACGACCGAGCAGGTCCTCGCCCGGGAACTGAGCGATGAGGATCGGGCGCGCTACAACGCCGCCGCCAGCCGCGAAATCAACGTCGGTTAACCGCCGCCAACCATGCCCGCCAGCCGGTCCGCGCAAACCCTCGCCCGCCACCTTTTTCAGCTCTCCCTGGTGGAGGGCCAGGTCTCGGCCGACTTGGTCGCCGCCGTGCTGGCTTACCTGCGGCAGCATCCGCCGCGGCAGCCGGTCGCCGTCCTCAAGCAATACCGTCGCCTCATCGCCCGCCAGTTGGCCCGCTACGAGGCCCGCGTCGAACACGCCGGCGCCATCGACGCCGCCATCCTCGGCGCGATCGGCACCGCGCTCGCGCGCAAATACCGGCGCCCCATCACCACCGCCGCCCGGCCCAATCCCGCGCTCATCGCCGGCCTGCGCATCCGGGTGGGCGACGACCTTTACGACACCTCCATTGCCGGCCGCCTTGCCACGCTCGCAGCCCTGGCCTGATTTTCGCCGCTCCCCTCTTCAACCTTCTCCGCCCGCCGCGCCCATGAGCACCGTCATCGAACAAATCGAACAACAGATCGCCCAGCTTTCCGCCGGGACGATCAAGAAGAACACCGGGAAGATCCTTTCCGTCGCCGACGGCGTGGCCAAGGTCGACGGCCTCTCGGAGGTCATGTACAATGAGATGGTCCAGTTTCCCGGCGACGCCATCGGCATCGCGCTCAACCTCGAGGCGGACGAGGTGGGCTGCGTCATCCTCGGCGACCCCTCCCACCTCAAGGAGGGCGACGAGGTGTTCACCACCGGGAAGCTGCTCTCCGTGCCCGTCGGCAAATCGCTCCTCGGCCGCGTGGTCGACGCCCTCGGCCGGCCGGTGGACGGCAAGGGCCCCGTCGACGCCAAGGAGTTCTATCCCGTCGAGCGGATCGCGCCGGGCATCATCCTCCGCAAGGGCGTCTCCCAGCCCGTGCTCACCGGCATCATGGCGATCGACTCCATGATCCCGATCGGCCGCGGCCAGCGCGAGCTGATCATCGGCGACCGCAGCACCGGCAAATCCACCATCGTCATCGACACGATCATCAACCAGGCCCGCATCAACCGCCAGGGCCTGGCCTCCAAGGATCCCGGCTTCCGGCCGCTGTACTCCATCTACGTCGCCATCGGCCAGAAGAACTCCAACATCGCCCGCACCATCGCCGCCCTTGAGGCCGCCGGCGCGATGGAATACACCATCCTCGTCGCGGCGCCCGCCGCCGACAACCCCGCCAACCAGTACATCGCCCCCTACGCCGGCGCCGCCATGGGCGAGTGGTTCATGGAAAACGGCATGGACGCGCTCATCGTCTACGACGACCTCTCCAAGCACGCGGTGGCCTATCGGCAGATTTCGCTCATTCTCAAGCGCCCGTCCGGACGCGAGGCGTATCCGGGCGACGTGTTCTACCTGCACTCGCGCCTGCTCGAGCGCGCCGCCCGGCTGGCCAACAAGGGCTCGCTGACCGCGCTGCCCATCATCGAAACGCTGGCCGGCGACGTCTCGGCCTACATCCCCACCAACGTCATCTCCATCACCGACGGCCAGATCTACCTCGAGACCGATCTCTTCAACCAGGGCATCCGTCCCGCCGTCTCCGTCGGCCTCTCGGTATCCCGGGTCGGCTCGACCGCCCAGCTCAAGCTGACCAAGCAGGTCGCCGGCAAGATCAAGGGCGAGCTCGCCCAGTTCCGCGAACTCGCCGCCTTCGCCCAGTTCGGCTCCGATCTCGACGCGCGCACCCGCGCGCAACTCGACCGCGGCTCCCGCATCGTCGAGCTCTTCAAGCAGCCGGCGTTCAACCCGCTCCCGATCGAGCTGCAGGCCGCGGTCCTGTGGGCGATGCAGAACAACTATTTCGACCCGATCGAGGTGCCGAAGATCGTCGCCGCCGCCGATCACCTCAAGGAGTTCCTCCAGACCCGCAAGCCCGCGCTCCTCGACGCGCTGCGTCAGAAGGCCGCCCTCGACGACACGCTGAACATGGAGCTGAAGAAGGCGCTCGACGAGTGGAAGGCCGCCTACGCCGGCTGAGCCGCGCCCCCGCCGCACCCCCGCCGCCATGCCCTCCACCCGCGACATCCGCCGCCGGATCAAGTCGGTCCGGAACACGCGCCAGATGACCAAGGCGATGGAGCTGGTGGCGGCCTCGAAGATGAAGAAAGCCCAGCAGGCCGCCCTCGCCGGCCGCGCCTATGCCGAGCTTCTCGCCGACATGCTGGCCGCCCTGGCCTCGCGCGTCGACGAGACTCTCCACCCCTTCCTCGCGCACCGGCCGGTCAAGACCCGCGGCCTCATCCTCATCACCACCGACAAGGGCCTGTGCGGTCCGCTCAACAGCAACCTGTTCCGGCTGGTCACCGAGATCAAGGTCCCCGCGAAATACGCCGTCATCGGCCGCAAAGGCTCGCAATTCCTCGCCCGGACCCGGCGCGACCTGCTGGCCGAGTTCCAAGTGCACGACCGTGTGCCCTTCGGTGAGATCAAGGCCGTGGCGGAGTTTATGGTGAAGCAGTTTCTCGCCGGGGTGGTGGACACGGTCGAGATCCTCTGGCCCTCGTTCCGCAACACTCTGGTGCAGGAGCCAACCCTGCTGCCCCTGCTGCCGCTGCAAGACCTGAAGACCGCGGTCAGCGACCTGCGCCGCCACGCCGGCGCCGCCGCCGGCGCCCCGGACGACCGCGAGATGATCTTCGAGCCCGATCCCGCCTCCGTGCTGGCCGCGCTGCTGCCCCTCTACGTCAACCGCGAGGTCTACCACCGGGTCCTCGACGCCAAGGCCTCCGAGCACAGCGCCCGCATGGTCGCCATGAAGACGGCCAAGGACAACGCCAGCAAACTGATCGACGACCTGACCCTCGAGTACAACAAGGCCCGCCAGGCGGCGATCACGCAGGAAATCCTCGAAATCGCCGCCGCGCAGTTTGCGCAGGCGTGAACGCCCCTCTTTTTCCTCCCGCCCTCATCTCTCTTCGCCAATGAACACCGGCCAAATCGTCCAAGTGATCGGCCCCGTCGTCGACGTCCAGTTCGCCGAGGACCAGATTCCCTCCCTGCTGCAGGCGCTCACGGTGGAATACACCGCCGCCGGCAAGCCGGAGAAGCTCACCCTCGAGGTGCAGCAGCATCTCGGCGAGGGCATCGTGCGCGCCATCGCCATGTCCTCCTCCGAGGGCCTCGTCCGCGGCATGCCGGCCACCGACACGGGCGCGCCCATCACCGTCCCGGTCGGCGAGGGGACGCTGGGCCGCATCCTCAACGTCACCGGCGACCCGGTGGACAATCTCGGCCCGGTCCCGCACCAGAAGCGCTACCCGATCCACCGCCCGGCGCCGGCGCTCATCGACCAGGATGTGAAATCCACGATCCTCGAGACCGGCATCAAGGTCATCGATCTCATCTGCCCGTTCGTGCGCGGCGGCAAGGTCGGCGCCTTCGGCGGCGCCGGCGTCGGCAAGACCGTCGTGATCATGGAGCTGATCAACAACATCGCCAAGGCGCACGGCGGCTACTCGGTGTTCGCCGGCGTCGGCGAGCGCTCCCGCGAGGGCAATGACCTCTACCGCGAGATGTCCGAGTCGAAGGTCATCGTCCAAGAGGACATCGCCAAGTCCAAGGTCGCGTTGGTCTACGGCCAGATGAACGAGCCCCCCGGCGCCCGCCTCCGCGTCGGACTTTCCGCCCTCTCCGTGGCGGAGTACTTCCGCGACGAGAAGAACCAGGACGTGCTCCTCTTTATCGACAACATCTTCCGCTTCTCCCAGGCCGGCTCCGAGGTCTCCGCGCTCCTCGGCCGCTCGCCGTCCGCCGTCGGCTACCAGCCGACCCTCGCCAACGAAATGGGCGCGCTGCAGGAGCGTATCACCTCGACCAAAAAGGGCTCCATCACCTCGTTCCAGGCGATCTACGTGCCGGCCGACGACCTCACCGACCCGGCGCCGGCCAACACCTTCGCCCACCTCGACTCCACCATCGTGCTCGACCGCGCGATCTCCGAGCTCGGCATCTACCCGGCCGTCGACCCGCTGGTCTCGACCTCCAAGGCGCTCACCGCCGAGGTGGTGGGGGACGAGCACTACGCCGTCGCCCGCGGCCTGCAACGGGTGCTGCAGCGCTACAAGGACCTGCAGGACATCATTGCCATCCTCGGCCTCGACGAGCTCTCGCCCGAGGACAAGCTCATGGTCTACCGCGCCCGGAAGATCCAGAAATTCCTGTCCCAGCCCTTCCACGTCGCCGAGGTCTTCACCGGCTTCCCCGGCAAGTACGTGTCCGTCAAGGACACCGTTCGCGGCTTCAAGATGATCCTCGACGGCCAGCTGGACGACGTCTCCGAGGGCGACTTCTATATGAAGGGCGCGATCGAGGACGTCCTCGCCGCCGCGAAGAAATGACCGCGCCATGCCCCTGACCCTCGAGATCACCACGCCGGAAGATCGCGTTTACCGCGAGGTCGTTGACACCGTCGTCATTCCGACGACCACCGGGGAGATCGGCGTGCTGCCGGGCCACCTGCCGCTGCTCACGGCGCTGACCGACGGCGAGCTGCGCGTGACCCGCAACGGCGAGACCAAGGGCCTGGTCATCGGCAGCGGCTTCGCCGAGATCGAGGGCGACCGCGTGAAGGTGCTCGCGGAGTTCGCCATCAATGAGGCGCAGATCGACGAGTTCGCGGCCGAGAAGGCGATCCAGCGCGCGGAGGAGGCCCTGAAGGCAAAGGAGAAGATGGACCCGGCTGAGGTCGAACACCTCGAGAGCCTCGTTCGTTTCTCGGTGGCCCAGCTCGGCGTCAAGCGCCGGCGCCGATAGTCGTCAACCGACCGCCACCGCCAGTTCCGGCAGCACCGCCGCCGGCTCGCCCGCCAGCACCATCGCATCTCCTGCGTCGGCCACCGTCGCCGGCAGGATGCGGATGAGCGGCACGCGCCCGGCCGCGGCCAACTGGGCCGCGGCCTCCCGCACCGTCGGCCCCCCGCCGCCGCTGATCTCGATCACAGCGAAGCGACCCCGGGCCAGCGAACCCTGCCAGGCGCGGAAGCGGACCTGCTGCGCCAGCGTGCGGCCCGAGCTCCAGGCTTCGTCGGCCGCCAGCAGCACGTTGGGGCGAGTCATGCCGCCGCAACGCACGCAGCGCGGCGGCGCGCCGCCCGCCCGCAGGGTCTCCGGATCGATCGCCAGCGCCAGATCCGCCGGCACCGGCCAGGTGGCGGCGCAGCAGGGCTTGGCGCACTGCACGTGCAGGAGCGTGCCCCGGCATTCCACGATGCGTTCCTCGGCGAATCCGCCGCGTTGAAAGCCGCCGTCCACGCAGGAGGTGAACACGAACCCGTTCTGCGGCTTGGCCTCCAACCACCGCCGCAGGACAGCGAACCCCTCGTGCGGGGCACCGGCCCGGCAGCGCTCGATCCGCCGGCCGTAGTAGCCCCACGCCAACGCCGCGTCCTGCGCGAAAATCCCGGGCGAGGCCAGCGCCTCGGGGCCCACGTTCTGCCGGGCGAGCGGCGGATAAGCCTGCGCAAACGCCTCGGGTCCGCCGAACTCCGCGCGCTCCGCCTCCGACCCGATCGCGGCATCGGCCATGACCACCAGACCCTCGGCCGCGCGGATCGCCTCCGCGGCCCGTCCCAGCATCTGAGGATCGGCGGTCATCGGGCGGTCACTATGATCCCATCCCCGCCCCGGGGGCAACCGCGCGGTTACCCTAGTTGCGCCGGCGCCTTTCCCCACCGCTTTCTCCTTTGCGCCCCCGGAGGCTTTGCGTGAATCTCCCCCCATGCCCGGCCCCGTCTTTCCCCAGCTGATCATCGCCAAGAAGCGCGACGGGCAGGCGCTCACCCGCAAGGACATCGCCGGCTTCGTGCAGGGCGTGGTGGAAGGGGGCTGGGCCGACTACCAGACCACGGCACTGCTCATGGCTATCCTCCTGCGCGGCATGACGCCGGAGGAGACTTTCGCCCTCACCGAGGCGATGATCCATTCCGGGGCCGTCATCGACCTGAGCGGCATCCCCGGCGTCAAGGTCGACAAACATTCCACCGGCGGGGTGGGGGACAAGGCCTCGCTGATCCTCGCCCCCCTCGTCGCGGCCTGCGGCGTGCCCGTGCCGATGATGAGCGGCCGGGGCCTCGGCCACACCGGCGGCACGCTCGACAAACTCGAGTCCATCCCCGGATTCGTCGTCGGCCTGTCGCCGGCCGGCTGCATCGCGCAGCTGCGGCGCATCGGCGTGGCGATGTTCAGCCAGACCGGGGAACTCGTGCCCGCCGACCGCAAGCTCTACGCGCTGCGCGACGTGTCCGGCACGGTCGAGTCGATCCCGCTGATCTGCGCCAGCATCCTGTCGAAGAAGGTGGCCGCCGGCATCGACGCCCTCGTGCTCGACGTCAAGTTCGGCCGGGGAGCGTTCATGAAGGACAAGGCGAGGGCCCGCGAGCTCGCCACCGCCATGATCGCCATCGGCCGTGCCCTGGGCAAACCCACGCGCGCCCTGCTCACCTCGATGGACCAGCCGCTCGGCCGCGCCGTCGGCAACGCCGTCGAGGTGGTCGAGTCCATTGAGGCGCTCAAGGGCAGGGGCCCCTCCGATCTCATGGAGGTCACCCTGGCCCTCAGCGTGCAGATGCTCCTGCTGGGTGGAATCACGGCTGATCCCGCGGACGCGCGCCGCCGGCTGGAGCGGGCGATCGCCGACGGCTCGGCGGTGGCCAGGTTCCGCGAACTGGTGGCAGCCCAGGGCGGGGACCCGCGGGTGGTCGACGATTACTCCCGTCTGCCGCAGGCGAAGGTCGTGCGCGCCGTCCCCGCGCCGCAAACAGGCTACGTGACCGACATCGATCCCCTGGCGGTCGCGCAGGCCGCCCTGTTCCTCGGCGCCGGCCGGGCCCAGGCGACCGCGGCCATCGACCCGGCGGTGGGTATTTCGCAGCTCGTCCAGGTGGGTGAATCGGTCGCCGCCGGCGCCCCGCTCGCCGCCGTGCACGCCCGGGATGAGGCCGGCGCCCGCGCGGCCGTCAGCCAGATCGCCGCCGCCGTCACGATCGGCCCCCGCCGGGTGGCTCCTCCGCCCCTGATCGATGAGCTTCTCGAATGAGCGGCGGGGCATTCGCTGATAGCTGGAATTTGCGCCGGCGGCGCTGGCGCATAACGCTCGCCCGCACCGCCAAAGCCGTTACCGTCGGCGCCCATGTACACCATCGGTGATCGCCAGGCTTGGCTCCAGGGTCCCCCGGCCTGCTGCTCCGCCACCGGCCCCGTTCCCCCGCGGCCGTGGCACCTGGTGCTGCTCGGCCCGCCGGGCGTGGGCAAAGGCACCCAGGCGGAGAACATCATCGCCGAATACGGCGCCTGCCATCTCTCGACCGGTGACGTGTTCCGGCACGCCGCCCGGGGCGGCGACGCCCACCCGCCATCGCCGGCGATGGGGGTCGCCCTCACCGCCATGCGCCGCGGCGACCTCGTTTCCGACGCCACCGTGGTCGAGCTCGTGCGCGAACGCGCCCAGTGTCTCTCCTGCCGGTACGGCTTCCTGCTCGACGGCTTCCCGCGGACCCTCGACCAGGCCCACGCGCTCGACGCCATGCTTGGCGCCGTCGGCCGCCGCCTCGACGCCGCGCTCAACTACTTCGCCGCCGAATCCGTGATCATCGCGCGGCTCTCCGGCCGCCGCGTCTGCCGCCAGTGCCGCGCGGGCTACCATCTGGAGAACAAACCTCCGCGCCTCGCCGGCCGTTGCGACGCCTGCGGCGGGGAGCTCATCCAGCGCGACGACGACAAACCCGAGGCCATCCGCGTCCGGTTGCAGGCCTACGCGGCGACCTGCGATCCGGTGCTTGAACATTACCGCCGCCAGGGATTGCTGCACGAAGTTGACGCCGGGGGCGATCCCGCAGCCGTGTTCGCCCGCACGCGCGAGGTATTCGGGACGCTGAACCTGGCCGGCTCCCGCTAGTCCGGACCCGGGCTTCGTCACAGCCGGTTCCGGATCGCATCGATCAGCTGGTGGGCGGCACCGCCCAACAGGACGAAGTAGGCGGTGCCAGCGGCGAACATCGCATAGCCCGCCGCCACGAACGCGCCGTCGCGTTCCAGCAGGCCCGCGGCGATCAGGATGACGGTCCACGCCGGGAAGGTGTTGGACAGCGGGATGGGCAGCGGCAGCAGCAGGACGCCCGCCGCCACGAGCATCACCACCGCGTGCAGGTTGCGCAGGATCCGGGCCTCGACGAACGCCGTCGCCCGCGGCCGCAGCAGGGTCTCGAGAAAACGCAGCAGGCGGGCCGTGACCCGGAACACCCGCACGAAGAACCCCGGCGGCAGCCGCCAGTCCAGCAGCCGCTCCGGCAGCCAGGGACGCTGCCCGAGGGCCAGCCGCAGGGATATCAGGGCGATCACGGCGCCGAGCGGCGTGGAGAGGCCCGGCAGCGACACCGGCGCGCAGAAGGGCAGGGCCAGCAGGATCACCAGCAGCAGGTAGGCGCGGCCGCGCAGCACCACGATCACCTCGCGGAGCGTGACCGCGCGCTCGGCGAAGCGTCCCTGCAGGTCCATCAACTCCTCGGAAAGCCGGCGCGGCCTTTCGCCCCCACCGTCAGCCGGGGGGACGGGTTCAAGTGCCGCGCCGGTTGCCATAAAGCTCGATCTGCAGCCGCGGGGCGAAGCGAAAGCCGCGCTGCTTGCACAGTTCCGCCAGCCACCCGGCGCGCTGGCGCAGCCCCGCGGCCGTCGTGCCCTCGGGCATGAGCTGCACCTTGTGCCTGGGCACCTCGCGCGCCAGCTGCGCGAGCATGCCCTCGATTTCCTCCACGTCCCCCGGCTGGGTGACGACGAATTTCAGCTGGCAGGC
>Ga0335079_10005937_pt1 | contig 13970 bp, 9 predicted proteins | sample Lox_Sample_33_FD_206719 | JGI IMG/M metagenome (GOLD analysis project Ga0335079, IMG submission 206719) | Soil microbial communities from Loxahatchee National Wildlife Refuge, Florida, United States - Lox_Sample_3.3 | ecosystem: Environmental > Terrestrial > Soil > Wetlands | place: USA: Florida...
TGGTTGGTCTCTGAACATTCCCGAACACCCGCGCAAAGATCTTGTCCACATTGCGCAGCTGGCGGTTTACATCAAAGGCACGCTCCAGCTTCGCACGCGGCACCCGCGCCGTGATCTTCTTATCCTTCAACACCAGTTCGCGGAAGTTCAGCCCTTCTTCCCATGCGCGCATGGCGTGGTTCTGAACCAGGCGGTAGGCATCCTCGCGCGGCATGCCGGCTTGGGCCAGATCGAGCAGGATCTGTCCGCTGAACACCAGTCCGCCTGTGCTTTCGAGGTTCCCCCGCATACGCTCGGGATAGACCAGCTCCGTCTCGAGCAGGCCGGCGGCTTTGTGCAGCATGTAATCAACCAGGATGGTCGAATCCGGCAGGATCACCCGCTCGACCGATGAGTGCGAGATGTCGCGCTCGTGCCACAACGCGACGTTCTCAAACCCCGCCTGCGCGTTGGCGCGCACCACCCGCGCCAGGCCGCTGATCTGCTCCCAGTTCACCGGGTTGCGTTTGTGCGGCATGGCCGATGAGCCCTTTTGCTTCTCGCTGAAGAACTCCTCCGCCTCGCGCACCTCGGTTCGCTGCAGGTGGCGCATCTCGGTGGCGATGTTGTCCAGCGCGCAGCCGATTACCGCTAGCGTGGCCAGGTAGTAGGCGTGCCGGTCGCGCTGGATCACCTGCGAACTCACCGGCGCCGCCTTCAATCCCAGGCGCTCACAGATCTTTTCTTCCAGCTCCGGATCGAGGTGCGCGGCGCTGCCCACTACGCCCGAGAGCTTGCCGACGCGCATCTCTTCGGCAGCACGCTCGAAGCGTTCCAAGTCGCGCTCGACCTCCGCGTACCAGTTGGCCAGTTTGAGCCCGAAGGTGATGGGCTCGGCGTGGACCCCGTGCGTGCGCCCAATCATCGGGGTGTGCTGGAACTCGTGCGCGCGGCGGTGGAGCACGGTCCGCAGGCGCTCCATGCCTTCGCGGATCAGGGCGGAAGCCGCCTGTATCTGCAACGCCTGGGCAGTATCCACGACATCGTTCGAGGTGAGGCCGAAGTGCAACCAGCGCGATTCCGGCCCGACTTTTTCCGCGACCGCCGTGGTGAAGGCCAGCACATCGTGCTTCAGCTCCGCCTCGATTTCGGCGATGCGTTCGAGATCGAAATCGCCCTTGCGGCGAATGGCTTCGGCGGCCTTCTTCGGCACCAGGCCGGCTTCGGCGAGGGTTTCGGTGGCGGCGATCTCCACCTGCAGCCAGGCGCGAAACTTGTTCTCGTCGCTCCAGATGCGGCCCATCTCCGGCCGCGTGTAACGCTTGATCAAAGCTCTGCCTCCCGACGCACAGACGCCATGTCAGCCCCAAGAAAACCCTCGATTCTAAATGCTTCGAAACCGCGGGCGAAAACATTTCCAGCGATTGCAATCGAGAGCCGCAATAGGTAAGAATCTACGCCGTGCGCAAGCCAGCCCAGAACGTGGACTACCACGCCCTGGCGGAGTTCCGTTACCAGATTCGGAGATTTCTAAACTTCAGCCAGGAAGCGGCGCGCGCCGCCGGCATCGATCCGCAGCAGCATCAGTTGCTGCTGGCCATCCGCGGGCTGCCCGAGGGGACCAAGCCCAGCATTCGCGCGCTGGCCGAGCGGCTGCAGATTCGCCACCACAGCGCCGTGGAATTGATTGACCGCTCGGTGGCTCATGGCCTCGCCCAGCGGCTGCGCGATGGCGACGACCGCCGGCAGGTGACCATCCACCTCACTGCCAAGGGAGAGCGCCTGCTGAGCGAACTCTCGTTCCACCATCGCGACGAATTGCGCACCGCCGGACGCGAGCTGACGCGGGTGCTGCGCTCCATCATCGCCGGCAGTGGTGGCTTTCCGAGGCGAAAACGCTAGTACCGAGTACCAGGTACCGAGTACCGAGTTGGAAAATGCTCAACCTTCTCAGGACATTTGACTCGGCAACTCGGTACTCGCAACTCGGTACCCGGTACTCCCAATGAATGCCGACAGGGGATTCCACGAACTACTCAGCCGCCTGCGCTCGGCGCTCGTCTACTGGCCTTTGACCATCCTGATTACTCTACTGATCGAGCCGGTCTCGCTGGCCACGGCGCTGCTCGATCGAACTGGCAAGACTACGCATCGCGTCGTGGCCTTCTGGTCGGGAGTGCTGCTTCGGCTCTACGGAATGCCGGTCGCCGTAACCGGCCTTGAACGACTGGACCTCAGCCGCCCGCGCATCTATGCCGCCAACCATCTTTCCGCGCTCGATATCCCGCTGCTCTACCGCTATCTGCCGTTTCAGTTTCGTATCATCGCCCATCGGCTGGTGTTCCGCGTGCCGCTGGTGGGATGGCACCTGCGCGCGGCCGGGCAGCTGATGATCGATCCCGATAGCGTGGCGCTCTCGCGCAAGGCGTTGCGGGAAGCCGTGCAGACATTACGGCGAGGCTTGCCGATGGTCATTTTTCCCGAAGGCGAGCGCTCTCCAACGGGCGAGATGCAGCGCTTCCGCCGGGGTGCTTTTTACGCGGCCGTCGAAGCTCCGGCGGACGTGGTGCCGATTGCGATCTCGGGCACCTACCGGGCGTTTCCCATCGGCTCGGCGCATCTGCGACCCGGGCCCCTGCAACTGATCGTCGGCGCCCCAATCCCGGTGGCCGGATATACCCGGCGCGATCTGGATGCGCTGGCCCAGCGCACGCAAGCAGCGGTTGCCGAGCTGCTCCGGCCGGCGGAGTCAACGCGGGAGTTGGCGATTGACAGTTAGCACCTACGGAGGAAATCCCGGCTATTGCGCCGCTGCGAATGCGCGGGGATCAAAGACGGTCTGGATCGAAATTATCTTCCCGTCCTTCACCTGATACCAGGAGCAGAAGAAAGTCGTTACCTTGGGCGTGATGAAGTCGTAGAGCAAGCATACGTCGCCGCCATCCACAAAAACCTTCTTGATGTCGTATTTTCCGCGCTGCTGCTCCATCATTTTCAGAAACTCATCCGGGCTGCGAAAAGTCTCGCCAGCCGGCCCCTTCACGCGCAGGTTGTCGCCTAAGTAATTTCGAGCCGCAGCATAGTCCCGATCGTCCATCGCCTTGATGTAGGACATGACAGCTTCTTTGGCGCCCTGATTCATACGAATCACCTCGCCCCAGATAACTGAGGGATCATAGATCATTCTTCGAGTTATCTTGCTCCCAAAGCAAAACCCGCCGGTTTTTGCCGGCGGGTTGAATACAAAACTGCCGCGCGTTAGCTATACAGCAGCACGCCCTCATGCTGTTCCGCGCCTTCACCGATCTGGCGGTAGAACAGCCGTCCGTTTTCGAGGTAGACCTCGAGGAACGCCGGGCGCGTGGTGATCGAGCCCTGGATGAGCGCTTCCGAGAGCGGGTCCTCGATGTACTTCTGCAGAGCGCGCCGCAGCGGACGCGCGCCATAGCTGCGATCGGTGATGGTTTTGTCGAGGATCCACTTGCGCGCTTCCTCGGTGACCGTGACCGTGATGTGGCGCTGCGCCAGGTTCTGGTTGAGCTGGCTGACCATCAGCTCTACGATCTGGATCAGGTCCTGCTCGGTGAGGGCGTTGAACAGAATGACTTCATCGAGACGGTTGAGGAACTCGGGGTTGAAGGTGCGCTTCACCTCGTTCTTCACCATGTCCTCGACTTTGTCGGAGATGGCCTCTTCCTTCTCGCTCTGGAAGCCCATCCCGGTGCGCTTCATCAGGTGGCGGGCGCCGATGTTCGAGGTCATCACGATGATCGTGTTCTTGAAGTCCACCGTGTTGCCCAGGCCGTCGGTGAGCTGGCCATCTTCGAACACCTGCAGCAGGATGTTGAAAACGTCCGGGTGCGCCTTCTCGATTTCATCGAGCAGTACGACGGAATACGGCGCGCGCTTGACGCGCTCAGTGAGCTGGCCGCCCTCTTCGTAGCCCACGTATCCCGGAGGCGAACCGATCAGCTTCGACACCGAGTGCTTCTCCATGAATTCGGACATATCGAAGCGGATCAAAGATTTTTCGCTGCCAAAGAGGAATTGCGCCAGGGTGCGCGCGACTTCCGTTTTGCCGACGCCCGTCGGGCCGAGAAACAGGAAGGATCCCACCGGCCGGTTCGGGTTCTTCAGGCCGGCGCGCGAGCGGCGAATGGCGCGGGCCAGCGCAGTGATGGCTTTGTCCTGCGAGATCACTCGCTTGTGCAGCTCTTCCTCGATGCGCAGCAGTTTCTGCGATTCTTCTTCCTTGATCGAGGTTACGGGCACGCCGGTCCAGCGCGAGACCACTTCCTCGATGTCCTCGCGCCCGACCACGCCGGTGGTCGAATCGTCGAGGTGATATTTCTCGCGCAGGGCGCGCAGGTTCTCGCGCTCCTTGCGCTCCTCGTCCGAGTAGAAGCGCGCCTTCTCGAACTCGTGGTTCGCGATGGCGTTCTCCATGCGGTGGACGATGAACTTGATGCGCTTCTGCACTTCCGTGATCTCTTCCGGCAGCGAAGTCTGGCGCAGCTTCACGCGCGCTCCGGCTTCGTCGATCAGGTCAATGGCCTTGTCGGGAAGGAAGCGGTCCGGGATGTAGCGGTTCGAGTGCGATACCGAGAAAGCGATGGCCTCATCGGTGTAGGAAACCGCGTGGAATTTTTCGTAGCGGTCCTTGATGCCGTTCAGGATCTTGACCGCATCGCCTTCGCCCGGAGGCGGAACCTTTACCGACTGGAAGCGCCGTTCGAGCGAGCGGTCTTTCTCGATCGACTTGCGATATTCGCCCGGGGTGGTGGCGCCGATGCACTGAATTTCGCCGCGCGATAGCGCCGGCTTCAGAATGTTGGCGGCATCGAGCGAGCCCTCGGCCGATCCCGCGCCCACCAGCGTGTGCAGCTCGTCAATAAAGATGATGGCGTTCTGCGACTCCATCAGCTCTTTCATGATGGTCTTGAGCCGCTCTTCGAACTGCCCGCGGTACTTGGTGCCGGCGACGATGAGAGAAAGATCGAGCGCCAGGATGCGCTTGTCGGCCAGGAACGAGGGCACATCGCCGTCGGCGATGCGCTGCGCCAGGCCTTCCACGATTGCCGTCTTGCCTACGCCCGGCTCGCCGATCAATACCGGATTATTCTTGGTGCGCCGGCAGAGAATCTGAACCACGCGCTCCAGCTCCTGCTCGCGGCCGACCAGCGGATCGAGCTGTGTGTCGAGAGCCGCCTGAGTCAGGTCGCGCGAAAACTCGCTCAGCAGGGAAGACTCGCGCGCGCGCTGCGGCTGGGCTTTTTCCTGCGAGCTGCGCGCCAGCTCTTCGCGGATGGTCGAAAGCCGCAGCCCGCGCTCGTGCAGAATTTCGGCGGCGAAGCACTTCTCTTCGCGCAGCAGGCCGAGCAGCAGGTGTTCGGTTCCGATGTGCTTGTGCGAGAGCCGCTCCGCCTCTTCGGCGGCATAGGCCAGCACGCGCTTGCACTCGTTGGACAGGGGAAGATCGACGGAGGTGGATACTTTCTCGCGGATCGTGGTGTGCCCCTCGATCTGCTTGCGTATGGATTCCACCGACGCGTGCGAACGGAGGAAGCGGTTGGTCAGCGCTTTGTCCTCGCGCAGCAGGCCCAGCAGAAGATGTTCGGTCTCGATATAAGGAGACCCGAACTGGCTGGCTTCGTAGCGTGCGAAGAAGATTACGCGCCGAGCTTTTTCAGTGTACCGTTCAAACATGTTCCCTCGCCGGAAAGCCCTACACGGGACTGCCCAACGTCCCTCCCTGGACTCTCACCCCTTGCCTTCCTGCCGGGGGGCGGCAGCCAAGCAACTTACCGTGTCGCGGCTGCCGAGTGGCGCTCGTGCAACCGCCAACCTGACCTTCCGTCCACCCTCGGGGTGGACAACTTCCCTTCTCCCGCCTGTTGTGCCTCAAGCTGGGAGCGATTGCGGCTCGACCTCCTCGACTCGCCCCTGATGCATCCGCAACACCCGGTCGCAGCGGCGCGCAAAATCGAGGTTGTGGGTAGCAATCAGAGAGGTCAGCCGATGGTCGCGATGTAGCCTGGCGATCAAGCTAAAAACCAATTCTGCCGTCCGGCTGTCAAGGTCGCCGGTGGGCTCGTCGGCCATCAACAGCCGCGGCTTCGTAACCAGCGCCCGGGCCACGGCCACGCGCTGTTGCTCGCCGCCGGAGAGTTCACCCGAACGATGGTGAGCCCGCTCCGACAGCCCAACTTCACGCAGCCACCCTGCTGCTTCCGTTTCGGCCTCGCGGCGCTTGTGGCCTCGTACCAGCAAGGGCAGGGCCACGTTTTCCACGGCGGTGAATTCCGGCAGCAGATAGTGAAACTGCCACACGAAACCGATTTCCCGGTTACGAAAATCGGCCGCGTCGTCGTCGGAAAGCGCCTGAAGCGGTGTCGAATCGCAGTATACGTTACCCTCGGAAGGCCTATCAAGCGCCCCCAGAATGTGCAACAAAGTGCTCTTGCCTGCGCCCGATTCTCCTACGATGGCCAGCATCTCTCCCGTGGTCATACGGAAGGACAGGTTGTCAAAGAGCACTAAGTCCATGCTGCCAGAGCGGAAAACCTTCCCTAGCCGCTCTACGCGCACGATTTCTGCCACATCTGTTGGATGCAAGCGCTAACTCCCACGTCACAAATTAGCAACTCACCCTCCACAAATACGGCGGCAAAAGCGCCCATTTGGCGCTGTGGAGGATGATCCCGCCATCTGCCGGGCCATTCCAGTTAAATCGTCCGCACCCGCATCACCAAAGTACCTCCCCGAAGGATTGGGCGGGGATAACCGGAGTCACTGTACCCGACAGCCGTCTCCGACTCCCCGATTTTCCCGCCCCTCCGAGGCCTATTCATAGCGCAAGGCCTCGGCCGGCAGAATCCGCGAAGCCGACCACGAGGGATAGATGGTTGCGACAAACGATACCGCCAGCGCTACCACCGCGACCACCAGGCCATCCACCGCCCGTGCCGCAAATGGCACGTAATCGATCGAGTAGACCTCCGGTGAGAGCGACACCAGGCGATAGTGGCCGCCCATCCAGGAGAGAACGTATCCCAGCCCCAGACCGATGGCCGTTCCCACCACGCCGATCAGCACTCCCTGAAAGATGAACACGTTCCGCACTTGCGCCCGGCGCGTGCCCAGCGACATCAGCACCGCTATGTCGCGCGTCTTCTCCATCACCATCATGATCAGCGAGATCAGGATGTTCAGCGCCGCCACCAGCACGATCAGCCCGATGGTGATGAACGTGACCACCCGCTCCAGCTTCAGGGCGTGGAAGAGCTGCCGGTTCTGCTCCATCCAACTGGTGGCCATAAAGCCTTTGCCGGCGTCGCGCTCGATCGCTTTTGCGATCACCCCGGCCTGGTAAATGTCATCCACCTTAAACTCGATCACTGAGATCACGTCGCCCAGTCCGAACAAAGACTGCGCGTCGGCGAGCCGGATGAAGGCCCAGCTGGTGTCGTAATCGTAGAAGCCCGACTTGAAGATTCCGGCCACGCGGAAACGCACATACTTGGGAACCAGACCGAAGGGCGTCAGTTCTCCCTGTGGGCTGGTGACCAGCACCACCGACCCCACGGTTGCTCCCAGTTCATCGGCCATGTCTTTGCCGAGAATGATGGGCGGCATCTGCTGGGCCCGCTGCAGCGAATTGGCGGGAAGCTGTGATTTGTCGTTTGCGATTTGTGAAGTTTGATTTTGGGCCGGTTGAAGTTCGTCAGCCGAGCCGAACTTCACGGTCTGCAGAAGCTCGCTCACCTTTTTCTCATAATCAGGAAGCACACCCTTGAGGATGCCGCCGCGGGCGCGGGCTCCGCGCGAGACCAAAACTTGCTCAAACAGCGCCGGCGCCGCGGCCTTGACGTGCGGCTCCTTCGCGAGGCGGTCGAGCAAAGGGTGCCAGTCGCGGATGCCATCGTTCTCGATGCGCATAAGATTAATGTGCGCAGTCGAGCCCAGCAGGCGCTCCTGCAGGTCCTGGCGGAAGCCGTTGTTGATGGCGAGAGCGACAATGAGCGAAGCCACGCCCGCCGCCACGCCGATGATCGAGATGGCGGTGATGACGGAGATCACCGCTTGTCTGCGCTTAGCGCGCAGATAGCGGGACGCGACAAAGAGCTCGAATCGCATTCAGTCGCCTCTCAGCTCCGTCGGCCTTGAAGGGGCGCGGCTTTTAGCCGCGCCATCCGCACTCCCCAAATTGTCATCCCGAGGGAGCGCGAGGGAGCTTCGCGACCGAGCGCGACCGAGGGACCTGCATCTCGAACGGACTCAGCAATGCAGATCCCTCGCGGCACGCTCGCCGCGTGGTACTCGGCTCGCGCAGGCTCGGGATGACAATTCAAAACCTCGCCCGAGCGGCGCGGCTGGAAGCCGCGCCCCTTCAAAGCGATGCCATCCAAAAATATCCCCAGGGTTAGGCCTCCAGTCGATTTCCGGCATCGTCGGCATGCCGCACAGCCATGCGTGGGATCACCGCCGGTGTCGACTTGCGATATTGACGGTACGGTTCGCCGAAGCGCCGCTCCAGTTCATCGTCTTCCATGCGAATCATAATCGCACCGGTTATGACCGCGAATCCCATCAGGCAGTAAATTACAACCAGTCCCGTGCCCAGGCTCCATCCGATCAGTTCGCACAGGTGCCCCAAATACACCGGATGGCGCACGCGAGCGCGAATGCCGCTGGTCACCAGGCGCTGCTCGAACTTGTTGCCCTGGACCTCCGGGCGCCCGATCAGTTGCGCGAAGCTGAATTGCGCGCGCCCGCGATGATAAAGGTATAAGCCGCCTGCGAAGAATGGCAAAGCCGCCAGCCAGGACAGAGGCGTGTCATACAAGAGCGCGTGCTGCCACGGCCAGGTGATTGCGCCCGCGGCCAGCCACATCGCCATCCAGAGCGGCCCGAGGATGCGGAAGCGCGCGCCATGCCGGCCGCGCCAGTATTCCGCCCGCGGGTGCACTAGCAGCCAGAACGACGGGACAGTCGAGAGCACGAGGGCAAACAGCCAGCCGAGCGTCCTCAGCCAGGAGAAATTGAGCCATTGACTCATTGACTCATTGATTCATTGATTCATTGACTCATTGACTCATTACCCCCCGGACCCAATGACCCAATGATTCAATGAATCAATCCTATTTCGTCCCTTCCCGCACCAGCGTCTTGGCCGCTCCCATATTGTCGAAGCGGTCGTAGACGCGCACCACAACCACGTGCTCGGCGGGGAGTTCGGATTTTGGCCGCTTTTTGCCCTTCGCCACCGCATCCGCCGGCCCTGGCCCGCCGGGAAGCGGGACACTGAAGTCGTAATTCTCAATCCGGTTGTCGGAGAGCAAACCCACGGGCTCAACGAAGTGCCAATCCCCGGCATCGACTGAGTACTCAGCCCGCTTGATGGGGGAGAAGTTATCTGCCGCGCGGAAAGTGATCTGTAACTCCCCGTTCTCCAGGGCGGCATGCAGGTTCTCAATCCGCGGCGGAGTGTTGTCTACCTCGAAGCGCGCGCTCTCCTTGGAATCACTCAGGGCTTCGTCGGGGGAGTGGGAAGGCGCGTCAGAAGCGACCACCTTGATGGTGTAACCCCCATCGGGGAAAAGGCCAGCGTCCCAGGTGAAATATTTATCCCCGATTTTGTCCTTGAGGAGCTTCCACCGGGTCTCGTTATCGCCGCGGTAGTAGACCGAGTACACCAGGTCGTCATCGTTATCGTCGTGAGCTGTCCATCGCGCGCTGATGGACTCGTGGTCGCGGATGGCCTGGGGCGGCGCCTCGTAACGCGGACCACTTGATATCGGCGATCCTTCGCCGCTTGTCCGTGGTGTCGACATCACGTTGTACCGCACCCCGACCTGCACGATCACGTCATCAATCACCGGCGCAACGTTGTTGGGGCGATAGTTGACGTTGACCGAATCGATGCGGGCCGGGGTCGCTCCCGGATGCAGCACCGCCTTCCACTGGATGAAGCGGGCAGGGGGCACGTCGGTCGCGGCTTCCTTGATCAAGTCGGTCTTCCTCCAGGGGCTCCAATTGCGGTCGGGGTTGTCCACGTTCCCGCTGCGCGTGTAGAGGTCGTAATTTCCGGTACCCAGCACTTCCAACCGCCCCCAGCGGGAGAAAATATGGGCGTCGAACACGTCGCTTTCGTAACTGCCTTCGGAGTCCGGTTGCGGCCCCATCAGAAAGATCTTGCCCAGATTGCTGGTGGCGACGTAGAGGCCATTCCGCGGACCCTTGGTGAACGCGGTGACCTGAGTGGCGCTGGCTTTCAGCAGGTCAACATAGTCGCCGTTGTTGGCGATGCTGTAGACGCGGGCTTTATTGCCGCTGCCGGCCAGCAGCCGGCCTTGATCGTCGAAACCGAGCGCATAAACGATGTCCTCCCGCGACGACCAGATGCGCTTCGGTGAGCCGTCGGGAGCAATCTGATACACCTCAGATCCCGGTGCGGTGGGGAAGGGAGGAATTGCAGCCGTGCCGATGTTGGCTCCAGCTCCGCCGGTGGAAACCGCTGACGCTGATCCTTGCGCCCCGGCGCCGTGCCCGGTGGAACCTGCAGGCGCAGGTTGCGGCGGCGGTACGCTTACCGCCGGCGCCGGAAAGGTGCGGGTTTTCTCTCCCACTCCCGCCGCATAGATGTTGCCGCCCGAATCCACCGCCAGTGCGGTAATTTCCTTCTTGGCGGCGCTGTAGAGCACAAAGGCCTCGCCCGCGGGAGAGATGTGGTAGATCAGTCCGCTGCCGTCGGAGCCGGCGATCAGGTTTCCCCGCGTGTCGAACGCCAGCACGCGAATGTGTGCCTCGTCGCTTTTGAAAAACACGGAACTGGCGCCCTTACGGTCCACGCGAAAGATCTGCCCCTGGTCTCCGGTCGCGACATAGAGCTGGCCCTTGGGATCGAGCGCCAGATCCCAGATGTATTTCGTCTTGGGATCGAAGAAAACCGAGGCGGTGAAGTTGGGGTCTGTGTCAGTCTTCCCCTCATTCGCAGGCGCGGACTGAGCCTTCTTGCCGGCAGCGGCGGAGCGCTCAATCCTGTAGACCTTGCCGTCAGGCGAAGTCGCGGCGTAGAGCGCGCCGCTCGATTCGACAACCAATGCCTGAACTTCCAGCTCGGGAGGAGCAAAGATGACGGTGGCCTGACCATCCGGAGTCACACGGTAGACGCGTGCCGGCGAGCCCGCCGCCGCGAACACGTTTCCCGCGCCATCCGCGGCAATCGCCCAGATGTAGGTTGAAGGTGTCGTGTACACCGCCTTGAAGGCGGGGGCCAGTTCCAATGAACCGTCGCTGGTGATGGCAACGCCTTTGGCGGTGCCTTTTTCGAAATCGTCGAAGCTCGATTGCCTCCACAGGCGAGTGCCTTCGGCCAACAGGCACTGCGCACTAACAAGGATCAGGGCGGAAAGAACGAAAACATACTTCTTCATGGGATTCTTAAAATAGCTTACCAGAAGAGCAACAGCGGCTGCGGCGGGGTGGATGGGGGACTTAATTAATCCCCAACCTCGAACTTCGCGGGAGCGTTTCGATTCAAAGGCAGACTTCGCCGCGTTCCGTGGAACGTCGGAAGAAGCTTCGAGATCATCGATGCTTGCGCTATCTCATCCTCGGATGGTTGGGCCGGATGGCTTATCAGGTGCGCCTTGATGTCGTCCGGAAGTTGCCGCCAGGAAGGAGTGAAGTTAAGAATTACGCAGTCGCGTCGGACATCGCTGGCATTGCCATGGGTGCCGTGAAGCAGGCGGTAATCCACTGCCACCGCGTCTCCTGCTCGGAGACAGAGTGTCGCCTGGTCCGGGAGGTCGCTCAGGGCGATGTGTCCTAGCGCAAGGCCAACCATAGCCTGGCCATGCGCCTCGGGAAGAACGGCGTGAATGGGCGCGCTTCTGAGATGAGAACCTGGCAACACGCGCAGCGTGCCGTTATGTTGGTTTGTATCCGACAGGTAGCAGAGAATCGCCACTTGGGCAGCGCTTCGCCTGTAGCTCACGGCATGATCCCAACACCACCAGTCCTGGTGCCACCACAATGCCGGGCTGTGGGCCTCCTTAATGCTGACGTATCCGGAAATCCATTTGAGATCGTCGGCGCCCAGAGCTTGGCTCAAAACCTGCATTCGGGGCTCAGAGATGAGAACCATCTGAACGATACGATCCTTCCATCGCAGCGGCAGGAGGGTGTTGTGAGGGCGAGCGCAGGTTGGATCGTGAGGTAATTTGAGAAGCGACTCGACTGACGTCTTGATCTCCGCCACTTCATCCGGGTCCAGGAATGCCCTGAGCACGATGAAACCATCGCGGTGAAAATCCGGCAGACCGGGCTCTTCACCGGGATGGCAGGCTGAGTTATTGCTGGACGCCACGGCATGGGTGGTCACTTGATGGTGACGCTGATCACCTGCGCGCCCGCCACTACGTAATCCACGGGCGCCGAGGCCTCGTTGACCGCGGACTCGCCGATCACCACCATGTCCTGGTTCCCGCGCATGCCTTCCATCACATTCATCACCGACAGAGGCAGCGTGGGCATGACCTTGTCTTCCACCATGGCTTGCGGATTGGCCTCCAGCAGCGAGACGTAGAGCCGCGTGTTGGTGTGATCTTTATTGATCATGGAAATGGTGGATGCCAGGTCCAGCTTGCGGGCTAAGGCAGGCATTACGCGCCGCATGCGGTCGAGCGTGTCGCCATCGCTCACCAGGATGTGCAAAGTCCCTTTCGGGGCCGAAGTCGGCACCTTGATCGGAATCTGTTGCACGATGCGTTCTCCGCGGTAAGGCCGCAGCACGGATTCGATCATGATGTCGTCACCCGGCCGCGCCTCAGTGACGTCCGTGCGCGAACTCTCCAGACGCGCCCAGCGCCGCTCGCGCGCCAGGTCGAACTCCAGATTCACCCCGGTGATCCCGGGCGTGACGTAGGGATTATCGAAGATTCGCCCAAAGCGCTCGCCGAGGGAAACTGCCACCAGGGCGGCGGTGGGAGTGTTGCTGTCAAAGGGCGCAAACATGTTCTGCAGAATGACTTCGGGATAGCCCTGTACTGCGATTGTCCCGTGCATGCGATAGGTAATCTCTTCTCCGTATTCGTTGACGCCCTGAAGAGAGTTGAATACCGTTGCCATCACCGCAGCTGGCGTGAGCTTGGCGTTGTTCAGCACTCGGAAGTGGAACTGCTTTGGCTTGGATCCACCGCGGACGGTCAGGGTGACCGGAATCATCTCCGGGGTTTTGCCCAGCCGGCCGAGGATGCCGGTATGGCGGTCCTGCACAAACGCCCCTACCGCTTCCGTGGTGTTGACGATCTTGAACGAGTTCAACGGCGAGGCCAGCGTGGCCACCACCTCCGCCTTGGTCATGGGCAAATCCACCATGCCAAATTGCAGCAGCGGATGCCCGCAGGCCAGCACGCGCTGCGGATCTACGTAAGTGACGGTGCAGGTAGCCGCAACATTCCAGTCGCCTTCGATCAGCACCGCGCTCACTGCCGAGCCCGGTACGAGAGGCGCAGGATCATGCGCCTTGGGATTGGCCGAGCCGATGCCGCTCACCGGCGTGATGCCGGCGGCAGCAAACTCGGGCGCGAAGCGGCGCAGAGTTTCTTCACTGAAGCCGCTGAAGACGATGGGCGTGTCAATCGGGGTGAGGAAGTCGCGGAACTGTTCGACTCCCGCATTGTCTCCCGGCGCCGAGGTCCTGGAGGCCTCGGTGCGCGCCCGGGCGGAAGCCGGCTGGGCGTCGGCGGGACGGCTGCGGTCAAGCTCGCTGATCTCCAGCATGTCGGCGATCGGCGTCACCCCCGCGATCGGTTCCCTCGAGAACTGACCGATGCGGAACGCCAAGGCCCCCAGTAGCTTGCCATCCACGTAAACGGGGCTGCCGCTCATGCCGGCCACCACTCCGCTGTATTCCGGCTTCTCCCCCCGCAAGCGCACGAGAATGATGTCGTTCTTGGGGCCATTCACGTCGCGAAGCACGCCGAGAA
>Ga0335079_10005939_pt1 | contig 13967 bp, 9 predicted proteins | sample Lox_Sample_33_FD_206719 | JGI IMG/M metagenome (GOLD analysis project Ga0335079, IMG submission 206719) | Soil microbial communities from Loxahatchee National Wildlife Refuge, Florida, United States - Lox_Sample_3.3 | ecosystem: Environmental > Terrestrial > Soil > Wetlands | place: USA: Florida...
CTCTTCCGCCTTGCAATAGCACAGGGCGAGGTCGCAGCCGGCTTCCGTGGAAACCTGGAACCGCGTGCGGGGCGGCAGGTAGAGCGTGTGCGGGCGGCCGTCGAAGACGTGCGCCCGCGCGCCGATATCACGCCATTCGCCGCGTGAAGAGGCCACCGAACAGCGCCCGCCGAGCAGCACCACCGCCAGTTCGCGCTCCGCGGTGTCCCCTTCGTGCCCCGCGCCCGCGCCCAGCTTGACGTTTTCAAACGACAGGTACTCGTAGCCAAAATTCTCCACGCGTCCCGTGAACTTCTCCGGCCGCACTAACAGTTCCATGTCTATCGATTCTCCTTCGGACGGGCCGTGGACTGGCGCACGATCAGTTGCCCTTCCACCCTCAGGTTATGCGTCGAATACGGCCCGTCAAAAATGTGCAGTAGGGTTTCCATGGCCATGCGTCCCATCTGGCGCATGGGCTGCCTGACCGTGGTCAGCGGCGGATCGAGATACTGGCTGATATACAGGTCGTCGAATCCGGCCACCGAAATGTCGTCGGGAATTTTGAGGCGGTGGGCGCGGATCTGGCGCATGGCGCCCAGCGCCGACATATCGTTGTAACAGAACACGGCGGTCGGGCGTTTGGGCAGCGCCAGAAGCTGCGCCATCGCCTGCGCGGCGCCTTCGGGCATGCCGTCGCCATGGATGGCCAGCGCGGGATCGCACTTCAGCCCGGCCTCTTCCATCGCCCGCCGGTATCCGGCGCGGCGTTCGGTGTCGGACTGGTAACCGAAGCGGTCGCCCAGGTACGCGATGCGCCGGTGGCCCAGTTGAATCAGGTGTCGCGTGGCCTGAAAACTCGCCTCGACGTTGTCGATGAGGACCGAGTGGGCGAACTCGCTGGGATGCTGGTTGTTCAAGAGGACCACCGGGATGTACAGCCGCTCCATCAGCGGCACATAGAGCGCGCCGACGCGGGACGAGGTGACGATGATGCCATCGACCCGCCGCTCTTCGAAGGAGCGCACCACCCGCACTTCACGCTCCGGCTCCGCGTTCGAGTTGGCCAGAAACACCGAGTAGCCGTGCTGTTCCGCCATGTCTTCGATGCCGCTGACGACGCCGGCGACGAAGGGATCGGCGATATTGGTGACGACGACGCCGATGGTCCGGCTATGCCCCATCACCAGGCTGCGCGCCGCGGCGCTGGCCCGGTATCCGGCCTTTTCCGCGATCCTGCGAATGCGGGCGGCGGTTTCGGCGCTGACTTGCGGGCTGTCGTGCAAGGCGCGGGAAACCGTCGAGTGCGAGACTCTCGCCAAGCGGGCGATGTCCTTGATAGAGGTGATCCGCGGAATGCGATGTCCGCCTCCGGGATCGCCAAGCTGGTCCAATGCAGGCATTCGGGCTCAGGTATCGCACACGTGTGCGTGGAATACGCCTTATCTTATGACACGATTTCGCGACTCCTGTCAATCGGTTCTTGGTATTTTGCAGCCCTGACACGATTGACTTGAAACGGTATTGACCGTACAATTGCTCTCGTTCGACGCAAACGTGTGCGTGAACGATGGGCTTGCGCCCGGCTCGGGCCCAATCAGGCCGGCCTCGGCAGACGCCATCCCGGAGTGGTGCACCGCACCTCCCAAGGAGTCCCGATGTCAGGCATAGGTTGGTTCCGGCCCGCGGCACACGTCCCGCGATTGCCGGATGACGAGGTACGCAGGCGATATCCGCGGCTGCGGTGGCAGATTCTGGAATCCACCTTCATCGGCTACGCCACCTTCTACTTCGTCCGCAACAACCTGCCTGTGGTCTCCAAGGAGATGGGACAGGCCCTGCACTACAGCAAGGGGCAGATCGGAGACATGCTGGCGCTCACGGCCATTGCCTATGGCGTGGGCAAGTTTCTGATGGGGGCGTGGTCGGACCGCAGCAATCCGCGGTACTTCATGCCCGCCGGCCTGGTCTTCACGGCGATCTGCAATTTCCTGTTCGGGGCGGTGAGCAGCTACGGGCTGCACCTTGCGCTCTGGACCCTGAACGGCCTGGTGCAGGGCATGGGATGGGGTCCTTGCGGCCGCTCGCTGGGACACTGGTACAGCCTGCGCGAGCGCGGCACGGTGTTCGCCTTCTGGAACATCGCACACAACGTGGGCGGCGGGCTCACCGGCGTGATCGCCGCCTACAGCACGGCCCACCTGGGATGGCGATCCGCATTCTATGTGCCGGGAATCCTCGCGCTCTTGTGCGCCCTCTACCTGGTTCTGAGGTTGCGCGACACGCCTCAGTCGCTCGGCCTGCCCCCGATCGAGGAGTACCGCAACGACTACCCGCCGGCGGGCGAGCGCGAACGCGAAGAAGAACTGGGCACGCGCGACCTGCTGGTGAACTACGTCCTCAAAAATCGCTACCTCTGGCTGTTCGCAGCGGCCAACTTCTTCGTCTACATCGCGCGCTACAGCATGCTGGACTGGGGCCCGACCTACCTGAAAGAGGTCAAGCGGGCAAGTCTCGAAGAAGGCGGACTGAGCACCGCCATCTTCGAGTTCGCGGGGATCTTCAGCACAATTCTCATGGGATGGCTGTCGGACAAGGCGGGCGGCCGGCGCGGCATGGTCAGCCTGGTGTGCATGGTGCCGGTTTTCCTGGCGTTCGCGGGCATTCTGTACACGCCGCCGGGAATGCTCTGGCTCGATTTCACGTTGTTTGGCATCGTCGGTTTCTTCATCTACCCGCCCGTCATGCTGCTGGGTGTGACGGGCCTGGATTTCAGCTCGAAGAAGGCCGTCGGGACGGCCGCCGGGTTTATCGGCCTCTTCGGGTACATCGGCAGGACGGTACAGGGCAAAGGCCTAGGGACGCTGGCGGAACGGTACGGCTGGAATGCGGCACTGTATGCCATTCTGGCTTCGACCTTCCTCGGAATCCTGTTGCTTTCCCTTACCTGGAGACTGAAGCCGCACATTGCGGCTGCGCGGCAGGATTCCGCGGCATCGGCGGCGCCCGCGGGCAGGTCCTGACGCGCGATTAGGAGGTCGAAACATGAACAGGCTCTCAAAACTCATCCTCTTGCTCGGCTGTTTTCTGATTGCGACATTGCTCTTTGCCCAGTTCGAAACCGCCGAGGTACTCGGCACGGTGCGCGACGCTTCCGGGGCGGCGATCCCCAAAGCCAACGTCACCCTCACCAACCAGGACACCGGAATCGTGGCCAAGGCCACCACGGACGACAACGGAAACTACGACTTCTTCAATGTCCGGGTCGGCCGCTATTCCATCGTGGTCGAGCACACGGGGTTCAACCGGTTCGCAACCACCGACGTGATCGTCAATGTGAACGCCCGCCAAAGGGTTGACGTCACGATGGCGGTGGGCGCGGTGACGGAATCGGTCGAAGTGACCGGAGTGGCCGCGGCGCTGGAGACCGACTCCAGCGAGCGCGGGCAGGTGATCCAGACGCAGCAGGTGGTGGAGCTCCCGCTCAACGGCCGCAACTATTCCGACCTGGCGCTGCTAGCCACCAACACACACAAATCTCCGCTGGCGGCGAATCCCACCACGCCGCGCGAAGGTGCGTTCAACGTCAACGGAATGCACAGCACCTACAACAACTTCATGCTGGACGGCTTGGATAACAACGCGTACTCCACCAGCAACCAGGGATTTTCCAACCAGGTGGCCAACCCGTCGCCGGACGCGGTGGCCGAGTTCAAGGTGATCACGAGCAACTTCAGCGCCGAGTACGGACGCGTGGGCGGAGCGGTGGTGAACGCGGTGATGCGCTCGGGCACCAACCAGTTGCACGGCACCGCGTTCGAGTTCCTGCGCAACACGGATCTGAACGCCATCGGCTACGTTTTCGGCGTACGCCCGTCAACCTTTCAGAAGCCCACGCTGCAGCGGAACCAGTTCGGCGCGACCATCGGCGGGCCCGTCGTGAAGAACAAGATTTTCTTCTTCGGCGATTACGAAGGCTTCCGCTCGCTACAGAAGGTACTGAACTTCGACACCATCCCCAACATGAACGACCGCGCCGGAATTCTGCCGGTCACGGTGGTGAATCCCGTCACCGGCGTGGTCTACCCGGCGGGCACGGCCATCCCGATGACGGCCTTCGCCAAGAAGGTGCTGAACGATTTGCCGGCGGTCGCGCCGGGCACGGGGCGCTCCAACGATTACCAGCAGACCATCATGAATCCGCGCGACTACGCCGACAAGTACGATGCCAAGCTGGACGCGCAGATCAACGACCGCATGACCACGTTCGTGCGCTGGAGCCAGCGCAAAGACAACCAATACTACCAGCCGACCCTGTCAGGTCCTTCGGGCGGCGACGGCAACGGCTACGTCCGGGTGCTGGCCCAGAACGCTTCCTTCGGCTACACGTGGACGGTGACGCCGTCCTCGCTGCTCGAATTCCGCTTCGGCTTTTCGCACATCGTGGCCGGCAAGCAGCCCGCGTTCCTGGGCGGCGCCAGCATGCAGGATATTTACGGCGTCACCGGGCTGCCTACGTTCCCGCAACTCACCGGCGGCCTCAACACGCAGAACATCGGCGGGTTCAGCAGCGTGATCGGACGCCAGGCGACCAACCCGCAGTTCCAGAACCCGACCAGCTTCGACCCCAAAGTGAACTACTCACGCATGCAGGGCCGCCACGCGGTCAAGATGGGCTTCGAGATGCAGATGGTGCATACCCAGGTGATGGACATCAACCCGGTGTATGGACTGCTGGGGTATTCGGGCGGCTTCAGCAAGCCGACGTGCGCGCAGCTCGGCCAGCCCACGGGATGCTCGATCGCGAGCGACACCGCCAGCTACAACCTGGCGGACTTCATGTTCGGACTTCCCGGGCAGGTGCAGCTTTCCAACTACCTGGTGGGCAATTACCGCCAGCGGCTGTACTTCCTGTATTTCCAGGACGATTTCCGCGTCAACTCGAAACTCACGCTCAACCTGGGCATGCGGTGGGAGTATGCCTCGCCGCGCTGGGAGCGCGACAACGTGCTCTCCAATTACGACCCGGCCAGCAACAGCATGATCACGGCGAAGAATGGCGGCGTCTACAACCGTACACTGGTCAATCCGGACTATAAGGACTGGGCGCCGCGCGTAGGCCTGGCGTACAGCTTCCTGCCGAAGACGGTTTTCCGCAGCGGCTACGGCATCAGCTACGTGCACCTCAACCGCCTGGGAAGCGCCGACGAGTTGGGCATCAACGGCCCGCAGGTGGTATTCGGCAATATCAGCCAGTCGCCGCTGCTGGCCAACGGGCAGGTCAACCCCGCGTTCATCACCCCGCAGACCGGCTTCCCGCCCAACATCGCCAGCCCGTCCAGTTTCAATCCGCTGACGGCCAATGTGGCCTACATCCCGCGCGATACGAGGTGGCCTTACGTGCAGAACTGGTTCGCCTCGGTGCAGCGGGAGCTTCCCAAGCACTGGGTGGTAGAGCTGGCGTACACCGGCAGCCACAGCGTCCGGCTGCCGATTATCGCCGACTACAACCAGGCGCTGCCCAACGCCGTGACCAACACCTGCAACGCCACCGTGCAGACGGGCTGCCTGGGAATCCAGCCGCGCCGGCCGAACCAGGTTTTCTCGGCCATCACGTGGGTGGATCCGGCGGGCTTCACCTCTTATAACGGTCTGTCGGCGCGCGTGGAGCATCGTCTCTCCAGCGGCCTGTACCTGCTCAACTCGTTCACCTGGGGCAAGGCCCTGGGCAATTCGGAGCAGGCGCTGGAGTATCCGTCCGGCAGCACCGCGGCCAACCCGCAGAACATTTACAACCTCAGTGCCGAACGCGGACCTTCCAGCTTCGACATCAAGCTGAACAATGTGACCAGCGTGGTGTATCAGCTTCCGTTCGGCAAGGGAAAGAAATTCGGATCCGGCTGGAACGGCGCGGTCGACGCAGTCCTGGGAGGGTGGGTGCTGACTTCGATCAACACGGCGAATACCGGCTTGCCGCTCAACGTGTTTTACACGCCTTCGGCCACCATGGACGGCACCAGCCGCATCGCGGATTACCGCGGCCTGGCGGTGCAGCGGCCGAACCTGGTGGGCGATCCGACCGGTCAGAGCGGGCCGGCGATGCTGGATCACTTCTGGAACTCCGCCGCTTTCGCCATCCCGTCGGTGAACGCGCCGTACGGCAGTCTCAGCCGGAACGCCTTCCGGATGGCGAACCTCTGGCAGTGGGATCTCGGTGTCAACAAGAACTTCAAAATCCCGGTACGCGAAGGCATGGCCGTGCAATTCCGGTCCGAGTTCTTCAATGTCCTGAACCGCTCGAATTTCGGACCGCCGACGTGCGACATTACCAACGCGGCGTTCGGGACGATTCGCTCGACCTATCCGCCCCGGCAGATCCAGTTCGCGCTGAAGCTGCTATTCTGATCCACTGATGCGGGGCAGACGATCGGCCTCGCCCGTCTGCCCCAGTGCTGGAAGCGCGCAACATCTCGAAGTCGTTCGGCGGCATCAGAGTCCTGAAGTCGATTGCGTTCGATCTCCAGCCGGGCGAGGTGCATGCACTGGTGGGAGAGAACGGGGCGGGAAAATCGACGCTGGTCAACATCCTCAGCGGAGCGTTGCGCCCGGACTCCGGAGAGCTGCTCTGGGACGGCCGTCCGATGCAGCTTCGCGATCCGCGCCACGCGCGGGCGCTCGGGATCAGCTCCGTGCACCAGGAGCTGGCCCTGGTGCCGCAATTGAGCGTGGCGGAGAACGTCTTTCTGGGCCGCCATCCGGTGGCGCGCGGGTTGGTGAACTTCGGTGAAATGCACGGCCGGACGCGCCGTGTGCTCGCGGAATTGGGGCGCGAGATCGATCCCCGCCGCCTGGTGGCGGAGCTGAGCCTGGCGGACCGTCAGATCGTGGAGATTGCCCGCGCGGTGGCGTTCGAGAGCCGACTGATCGTGATGGACGAGCCGACCGCGCCTCTGTCCGAGCACGATGCGCAGGCATTGTTCCGGTCCATCCGGCTGTTGCGGGCGCGCGGTGTGGCGCTGATCTACATTTCGCACCGGCTCCGCGAAATCTTCGAGATCTCCGATCGCGTCACCGTATTGCGCGACGGCAGCCACGTGTTCACGCGGCCAACCTCCGAAGTCACGCAGGAGGAGCTGGTCCGCGCCATGATCGGAACGGAGCTGAAGGAGCGCTTGGAATCCAGGGCGGCGAGCCGCGCCCAATCGGAAGAGGCGCTGCGCATCGAGGGTCCCGTCCGCCTCACCGTGCATCGGGGCGAAATCGTGGGCCTGGCCGGGCTCGCCGGCGCGGGATCGACGGAGCTGCTGGAGGGCCTGTTCGGAGCGCATGGCCGCGCCTCCGCCGAGGTGCTGGTGGATGGCCGCCGCGTCCGGCTGCGCCATCCGGCAGACGCCATCCGCAGCGGAATCGCTCTCGTGCCGGACGACCGCAAGGCCAAAGGCCTGGTGCTGGGAGCCTCCGTGCAGCACAACATCGCGCTGGCCGCCGGACGGAAGCGATTCCTCGTCCGCCGCTCCCTGGAAGAGCGCGCCGCCCGGCATTGGATCACCGCGCTGCGCATCCGGGCGGCCGGACCGGGCCAGCCGGTAGTTTATCTGAGCGGCGGCAATCAGCAAAAAGTCGTGCTGGCAAAATGGCTGTTCGCCGGCGCCAGGGTGTTTCTGCTGGACGAGCCCACGCGCGGCATCGACGTGGGCGCCAAGGCCGAGATCTACGACCGGATCCGAATGCTGGCCGGCGAGGGCGCCGCGGTGCTCATGGCATCTTCCGAACTCGAGGAATTGCTGGCGCTCGCGGACCGCATCGTAGTCATGCATCGTGGCTCCATCGCCGGAGAACTGACGCGCGAGGAAGCCACCGAGGAAAAGATCATGCACCTGGCAACCGGAGGCGTGGATTGAGCGGTCTGCTGCGAAGGTTCGGCCCCTTGCTGGGCCTTCTGATTCTCTGCGCGGCGCTGGGCGGCGCCTCCGACCGCTTTCTGACCGCCGACAATCTGCTCAACGTCTTCCGGCAGTCCGCCGTGAACGCGATGATCTCCCTGGGGCAGTTGGCAGTCATCATCACCGGCGGAATCGACCTGTCGGTGGGCTCCATCCTGGGCTTCTGCTGCGTCATGGTGGCGTTATTGATGCACGCCGGAGTGCCGCCGGCGATCGCCGTGGCGGCGGCACTCGCCATCGGCCTGGCGCTGGGCGCGATCAACGGAATTCTGCTGACCAAGCTGCACCTGCCGCACCCGTTCATTCCGACGCTGGGGATGATGAACGTGGCGCGCGGCCTTGCGTTGGTCGTTTCGGGCGGGTTTCCCATCTCCGAGCTGCCCTCCGGATTCCGGTTCCTGGGAGCGGGCTCGATCGGCTGGATTCCGGCACCGGCGATCCTGGTGGTGCTGTGCTGCGCCGCATTCTCCGTGTTTCTGGGCCGCACGACCATCGGCCGCGACATCTATGCGATCGGCGGAAACCGGCAGGCGGCGCGGCTCTCCGGAGTGCCGGTAGACAGCCGGCTGATCCTGGTGTACGCGCTCAGCGGACTGACCGCCGCCGTGGGCGCCATCGTGCTGGCGGGGCGCATGAACTCCGGTTTTCCGCTGGCCGGAGTCGGCGCCGAACTGGATTCGATTGCCGCCGTGGTGATCGGCGGCGCCAGTTTCCTGGGCGGCGTGGGGACGGTGAGCGGTACCCTGGTGGGCGCGCTCCTCATGGGCGTACTGCGCAACGGTCTCAACCTGCTCAACGTGTCCGCCGCCTGGCAGACCGTGGTGATCGGGGTGGTGATCGTGGCGGCGGTGTGGGTGGATGTGGTGCGGCAGCGTGCCGCGGAGAGAACGGAGCGAATCGGATGACGGAACTGAAAGTAGGTCTGATTGGCGTGGGCAGGCTCGGCCGGATGTACGGCCAATACCTAGCCCGGCGCGTCCCGGGGGTGGCCCTGGCTGCCGTCGCGGACCGGAAGCCCGGCCTGGCGGAGTCCTTTGCGGGCGAGTTCGGAGTGGGCAGGTGGTACGCGGATCACCGGGATTTACTGGGCGATCGCGAGATCGATGCGGTCGTCATCGTGACTTCCACCAGCACCCACAAGCAAGTCGTGATGGATGCGGCGGCGCACGGAAAAGCGATCTTTTGCGAGAAACCGATTTCGCTGACTCTGGCCGACGCGCGCGAGATGATGGCGGCGGTGGAGGCGAAGGGCGTATTTTTCCAGATGGCGTTTCAACGGCGTTTCGATGCCGGGTACCTGGCGGCGAAGCGGCGGCTCGACGCCGGGGAGATCGGCGATCCGGTGATGTTCACGTCCATCTCGCGCGATCCCTATCCCCCGCCGCTGGAATTCTGCGATCCGCGGGTCAGCGGCGGGCTGATCGCCGACATGGGCGTTCACGATTTCGATGCCGCCCGCATGTACATGGGAGACGTGAAGCGCGTGCATGCAATCGGCGGAACGCTGGCGTACCCTGAAATGAAGTCCGTGGGCGATATCGACACTGCCGCGATCGACCTGGTGTTCCGCAACGGGACCTTGGGAGTGGTGCAACTGAGCCGCAACGCGATCTATGGTTACGACATTCGCGGCGAACTCTGGGGAACCAAGGGCGGAATTCAAATCGGCTACTACCGCCAGACCCCTATCCTGATGTTTACCCCCGCGGGTGTCACGCACGACGCGGTGCCGTACTTCATGGAGCGCTTCGAGAATGCCTACCTGGCCCAGATTCAAGACTTCGCCGAGCACGTGAGCAAGGGGCTGCCGCCATCCATCACGGGAGCGGATGCCGTGGCGGCGCTGCGCATCAGCGTGGCCGCAAACCGATCGATGAGCGAAGGCCGGCCGGTGGAGATCGACGAATTGGAGGCATAACCAGAACCACCATGAGAACCTGCGTGTTTGGCCTGGCCGTCGTCGTGATGCTGGCGTCCTGCGGCCAGGAGAGTAAGAAGCCGACTATCGAAGTGACCGTGGTAGCCAAGGCGCTCGACAGCGAATGGTGGCAGCGCGTCAAGGCGGGAGCGCATGATGCCGCCAAGGTGAATCCGGGCGTCCGCGTGACGGTGCTGGCGCCGGAGCGCGAGGTGAATATCGACCAGCAGGTGTCGATACTGGAGGACCAGATCACCAAGAAAGTGTCCGCGCTGGCGGTGGCGCCCGCGGGCACGGCCGAGCTGATTCCTGTTCTGGATCGCGCGCGCGCCGCGGGCATCCCAGTCATCATCTTCGACACGGATATCGACTGGGCTTCCAAGCGAGTCTACGTCGGTTCGGACAATCGCAAGGCGGGCCGCATTGCCGGCGAATACATCGCCAAGCTGCTGGGCGGCAAGGGCAAGGTCGCCGTGATCCGAGGAATTCTCGGCGTTCCCACGCATGAGGACCGCGTGGAGGGTTTCCGCGACGCCATCCGCAATACGCCGGGAATCGAATGCGTGGCCGTGCAGCCGGCGAACAGCGAGCGCGCCCTGGGAATGTCGGTGATGGAGAATCTCCTGACCCGGTTTCCCGACCTGCAAGCGGTCTTTGCCGGCAACGACCAGATGGCATTGGGAGCCGTGGAGGCCATCGCGGCCCGCAATCTGACCGGCAAGGTCGCCGTGGTCGGCATCGATGCCACCCGCGAGGCGGTGCGCGCGGTGGAAGACGGCCGGCTGGCGGGCGATGTCGCAATGTACCCCGAGAGGCTGGGCAGCACCGCGGTTCAGTACGCCTTGCGCGCGCTGCGGGGCGAACCCATCGAAAGAAGAGTCGATGTCGGCGAGACGCTGGTGACCAAGGACAACGCGGCGATCTTCTTGAAATGACCTGCCAGTGGGGCGGGCTTTCAGCCCGCGGACCTGCTTCAGCGGGTCCAGCCGGCCGGAAGGCCGGCTGCGGGCAGGATTGCCCGCCCCACAGGGGGTTACCTACCGCAGAGCCAACGCCTTCAACTCGGCAGTTGGAAACGGGAAGCCCAAATAGGCCGCCATCGTCGGAGCGATGCTGCGCAGGTCGATCTCGCCCAACGCGAGACCTGGCCGCACGTCGGGGCCCGCCATGAAGAATGAAGCGAGCATCTCCGCGTGCGAGGGCGCATAGCCGTGCGTGCCGCCTTTCGCGGCGCTCACCAGCGGGCCCATGGTGTTCACTGCTGAGAAATTCGGCCGCATGTCCACCCAGAACGCGGCCTCCGGATTTCCACCCGCGGCGGCGATGGCTTTCCGGTCCAGAATTCCCGCGATGCCATTTGCCGGGTCGGCCGCCAGGTCGCGCAGCACCTTTTCCACCTTGGCGCGCGTCGCCTGGTCCTTCGGATCTTTCAGCATCACCGCAGCCGATCCGCCATCCACTTTCGGAAATGCCTTCCAATCCACCACCAGCGGCGCTCCACGGAATCCCGGTCCGGTCCCGAGGGTGACCAGCCCCTGGTCCGCAAAGGCCTTCATCAGGTTGAGGCTGTGATCGATGCCGGAAAACCCGTGATCGGAGACGATGCACACCGCGTAGTCCGGATGGGCGGCGCGCATTGCTTCCTCCAACTGTCCCAGCATCTCGTCAATCTGCTCGAGCGAGTGGTTGGAATCGGCGCTGAACGGGCCCGTGGCGTGCTGCAGGTGATCGAGCGCCGCCAGGTGAACCGTCATCAAGTCCGGTTTCCCGTGCCGCAGGATCCAGATGGCATAGCGGGTGCGTGCCCAATCGCCGGGGATGGCGTCATCCAGGTCGACATTGTACGGACCGGCCTCTTTGGCGATCTCCGCGACTAATCCCGGCGTGCTCACGGCACGCAGCAGCTTTAGGTCGTCGGGAGACTTCTGCGTGCGCCAGTACTCCGGCACGTTGTAGCGGATTCCTTTCGCGCTCACGGTGGCGGGCCAGGAAACGCTTCCCGAAGTGAGCCCGGCTTTGGCTGCCGCGTCCCACAGGGTGGGCACGGCGACATCTTCGGCGTACCAATACCAGCCCTCGAAATTCCTGCCCAGCGGATCGAACGTGGTGTTGGTGTAGATGCCATGCTTCACCGGCCTCACGCCGGTCATGATCGTCGTGTGGCTGGGATAGGTGACCGTGGGCAGCACGCCTCGCACGCCGGTAGCGTGAGCGCCCTCCTGAAGGATACGCCGGAGGTGAGGGATCTTGAGGCCGTGTGCGTCGGCCTGGAGAACATAGCCGGGCTTGAGGCCGTCAATTGAAATCAGCAGGAGCGAATGGCTGGCGGCAAAGGTCCACGAGCACGCCGCCAGCAATGCGAGCAAAAGGATTAGATAACGACGCATGGCCGTATCGTAACTCGTGGCATGTCGCCTCTCAGCCGGGGTAGTGCGGCGAATAGAGCTGCCGCGCTTTCCTGATGCCGAGCGCGCCCTTCACCACCCATGGCTCGCCGCGCGGCGCGAGATGCGCGATCAGCCTGCTCCGCCACTGGTTCCGCTCCGCGCTGTACGCGGCGTCGCCCGAAAGGTCCACCAGCTCATACGGATCTTCAGCCAGGTGGAATAGCTGTTCCGCGCCGGAATCCGCATGAAAGATGTACTTCCATACGCCGTCGGTCAGTGCGTTCCAATGATTCTCCGGGCTGTAGACCACGTCGTGTTCCAGGTCGATCCATTCCCGCCACGCTCGGCCATCGCCGCGAACCAGGCCCAGCAGGCTCCTGCCCTCCACCGCCGGAGGCACCGGCACGCCGGCGCCATCGAGCAGCGTGGGAAGCACATCGCGGATCTCCACCGGCTGTCCGATGACCCGGCCGGCGTGCGCGCGATCCAGTCCGCCCGGCCAATGCAGAAGCATCGGCACCCGCGCCGAGGGCTGATACGCGTAGCCCTTGCGCCACAGGTACTGATCTCCCAGCATGTCGCCGTGATCGGCCAGCAAGAAGATCAAGGTGTCGCGCAGTTGCCCGCGGCCGTCCAGCGTCTCCAGAATCCGCCCGATCTGCTCGTCGATGAAGCTGATCGAACCGTAATAGCCTTGCCGCGCCCGGCGAACGGCCTCCGCTCCGAAATCGCCGTGCCAGGGATCCTGAATGCTCCGGTCGGCGGGCCGGTTTTTCTCCGCCCACCGTCCTGCGCGCGCCGGCGGAAGGGGTGCATCGGCGTAGCGGTCCATCCAGCGCGGCGGCGGATCGTACGGACTGTGCGGGCGCTCGAACGAGACCTTCAAGAACCAGGGCTCCGGCCGGCCGTAGCCGCGCAGAAAGTGGATCGCCGTCTCGGCGACCCACGCCGTGGGATGCAGCCGCTCAGGCAATGGAAATGGCTTGGCGGCATATCCGTTCCAACTGATGCCGGTGGGTTCGGGGTTCGCCTCCGGAGCTTCCGAGAACAGCCAGCTCCGGTAATCGCTGCGGAAACCGGGCGATTCCTCGCGGCCCGATTCGTCCAGAATCGTGCGGTGGAAGCCGTGGAGGGCGCGCTGCGGCGTCCAGTGCATCTTGCCGATCCCCAGCGTGTAATAGCCGCCGTTGCGCAACAACTGCGGCATCTCGACCGGGTAGTGTTCCGCCACCGCGCCATAGCCGAGCATGCCGTGGCTCCAGGGCGACATCCCGGTAAGCAGCGCCGCACGCGCCGGAGTGCAGGTTGGCGTCGACGAGTAGGCGCAGCGAAAGCGGACGCCGCCGCGGGCCAGCCGGTCGAGATTGGGAGTCTGCAGTACGGAGTTCCCGTCCGAGCCCAGGCAATCGCCGCGATGCTGGTCGGTCATCAGAAGCAGGATGTTGGGACGGCCGGAGCCGGCCGCCCGCGACGCGAGCTGAAGAGCCGGCGCGGCGGCCACGACAGCCCCGGCCTTCAAAAGCGCCCGCCGCGTTCTCCCTGTGTTGGGAACCCAAGGCCGCATTTCCAATACCGATGATACACGCCGGGGCGTTTCGGCGAGCGATTCCGGTTGCTACTTGAGAGTCACGATCCAGGTACTGAGCGACGGGTAGGCTTTGTACCCGTATCCCGCCATCAGGCGCCCGTCAGGGCTGATATAGACCGTCTTGGTGAGCTGGGGCCAACTCTGGTGATCCG
>Ga0335079_10005941_pt1 | contig 13966 bp, 9 predicted proteins | sample Lox_Sample_33_FD_206719 | JGI IMG/M metagenome (GOLD analysis project Ga0335079, IMG submission 206719) | Soil microbial communities from Loxahatchee National Wildlife Refuge, Florida, United States - Lox_Sample_3.3 | ecosystem: Environmental > Terrestrial > Soil > Wetlands | place: USA: Florida...
AACCGAACTATCCGACCGGGAGCTTCAATTTTGCGCGCGATGTGACGACCCAGCAACCGGGCCAGGGTCTTGGGGAAACCGACACGCCCCAGGGGAATCCGTTTGCGACGATGCTGACGGGGTTTGCACACGACGCACAGTACAACATCGTGCCGGCTGTGTCTGATAAATCAAAAGAAACAGCATTCTATGTGCAGGACGACTGGAAGGTGACCCCCAAGCTGACATTGAACCTCGGATTGCGGTACGAGTGGAGCACTCCTTACTCGGAAAGAAATAACCGGCTGCAGTTCAGCAATTTCACCGGAACCACGGGATATACGATCCCGGTGTCTCCGGCGCCCGGTTTTCCCGAGATCGGAACAGTCTTAGGTACGACGGTATTTCCGACGTCGTCGTACCGCAATGCCAAGGTAGACCGGAACAACTTCGCGCCCCGCTTCGGATTTGCATACCAGGCGGCGCCGAATACAGTCATCCGTGGCGGCGCCGGCGTGTTCTACGGAATGAGCGTCGCGACCAACTTCCAGTATGCAGGGCCGGCATTCCAGAAGTCGGCGAACATCTACTTCACCAAGGACAATTACGCAACGCAGTATGCGACGTTGGCAAATCCGTTCCCGGCTGGCCTGGCGCCGCCGCAAGGAACGAAGTACGGAACGCTCGCACAATGGGGATACGGGAACGCCAGCGATCTGGACACCGGCACTGCGCGCAACGGCGAGATTTACCAGTGGAACATCGGGATCCAGCATCTTCTTCCCGGCAAGATCGTGATCGGCGTCGACTATTCGGCGAGCCGCAGCACGCACCTACCGTGGGCAGGGGCGGGTGGAATCTCAACCCGCGACCGCAACTTCATTTCCAGCGCGACACGCGCCCAGGCAGTGGCACTGGCTCCGGGTGGAGACGTAACTGGATACCTGAACTCGCTGGTTCCGAATCCGTTCCAATGCTTTTTCGTGACAGTTGCGAGCCCGGGGTCGTGGTGCCCGTCCGCGCCGATCTTCTCACCTGCAGACACGGTGGACTCCCGCTATCTCGACGACACCATTCCTTTGATCAACCTGTTGCGGCCGTATCCGCAGTTTGATGGAAACTTCGAAGGTCTGCCGAAGCTGGTTGCGATGTCGCGGTACAACTCGTTACAGATCCGATTCCAGAAACGGGCCAGCCGTTACGTCAGCTTTGAGGGCAACTACACGCTTTCGCGGTCGACAGACAACTCTTCTGCTGGGCGCAACGCGTGGATCGGAAACCTGGTTCTTGACAACCCCCAATTGCTCGACGATTTGGGCGCGGAATATGGGTTGAGTTCCAACGATGCAACGCACCGTCTGACGACAGCTTTCATCGTGGACCTGCCAGTCGGGCACGGACGGTGGATTGGCGGAGATATGAACCGCTTGACGGACGCTGTCGTCGGAGGATGGTCGCTGTACACGTACCTGACGCTTCAATCGGGTCAGCCGCTGGCGATCTATGACAGCGCTGGATTGTTGGCCGACGGCAATCAGCGCCCACAAATCACCTGTTCGCAGCTCACTACCGGAATCAGCTACCGGGAAGCGGCCAAGACGCAGCAGCCGTTCCTGAATCAGAACTGTTTCGCAAACCCGGGAGACAATATTCCCGGCAACGCCCCGCGGCATCTGTCAGTGCGCGGAGACGGAATCCGCAACGTCGACATGTCTCTTTCGAAAGCGTTCAAGATGAAAGAAGACATGGAACTCCAGATTCGAGCTGAGGCGTTCAATATCTTCAACCGTCAGCGATTCGCATTCCCTGATGTTGGCTCGGGTGACGGAAGTTTCGGAAATGTGTTCTCCACGACTGGAAACTTCCGAAAGATGCAGTTTGGAGCACGGTTCCAGTTCTAGCAATCGGTTCGTACGGAGGCAAACCTCAGCGGCGAACGCCGCATGAATCGCTTCCACTTGCGGCACGGCATAGCTGTGCCTTTCCTCAACGTTTCATCTTCTGTGAACCGCTGGGCACGCCTGAGAGCGCGCCTCGCACTAAACAGGATCCTCCATGCGACGCAGATCGTTTTTGAAGGCCAGCGGGGCTCTTACGCTCGCCGGGCTAGGCAGCAACTCCCTTCTTGCTCACGTTCCCACACACAACTTTGACAAATACGACTTCGGCGGAGGCCCGCCGGTGGGCGACCGGCTTTATCAGGGGCCGTTTTCCGCGGATGACTATCCGAGCTGGAACGTGGTGATGGCGCTGACGCCGTCGCGCGAAGTTGTCCCGAACTACGGGATGGGCCTGATCACATACGTATGCGATGAAGTTGGTCCCGGGCGGAAAGACGGCGAATCGCTGGCGCAGTCGATCGAAAATCTGGTGAAGCTGCCGCTGGGATCGAAGCTGTATATCCGCGTGAACTGGAAAGATGTCCAGCAGAAGGGCGGACGGCTGGACTTTTGCGAACACTGGAAGCTGACATTCGATCTGGCTCGGCGTTACGGCAAGCGCGTCGGATTCCGCGTCATGATGAGCAATCCGGATATCAAAGAATCTCCGCTGCCGGGCTTTCTCCAGGACAAGATCCCGATGGTCAAGCTCGGCGACTGGCTCAACCGTACGCGCTATGAGCCTCGGTATGACGATCCGGCATTTCAGGCGGCATTTCGCGAGCTGGTCGACCTGCTTGCGGATTCGTACGACGGACACCCGGATGTGGAATACGTCGACACCTTTATGTATGGATTCTGGGGCGAGGGGCATACATGGCCGCTGGAGAAGAATCCGTTTGCGGACGAGGTCACCGCGGAGAACACGTTCGTGAGCATGTTTCAGCATCAACTGGAGCGGTGGAAGAAGACTCCCATGCTGACCAATACGCAGCCGGACTTCAGCAAGGTTGGAAATTCCGAATTGCTCGACCGGACCGTGCGCAGTTGCAATTGGCTGCGGACTGACACGATCTTCATCGAGAACGAGCAGATCGAGGAGTTGAGCAATCGTCCGGCATGGACGGGATGTTCGGTGGAAGTGGGAATGTCGGATGGATCGGCACCGAGCCTGAAGCTGGATGAAGGCATGCCATACACCGACAACGTGGTTCATCACGTGCGCGATGTGGGTGCGTGCTACTTCTCGCTGTGGAACTGGCACCGGATCCAGGCCGATCGCATTCAGAGTTATTACGCCAAGTATCCCGAGGCGATTGATTCTCTGGCGCGACAGATCGGATATCGGGTGAGACCTTCGTGGGTGTGGACCTACAACGAGGGCGGAAATCCCGGGCTGATCGTTGGACTTGTGAATGATGGTATTGCGGGCGTGCCCGGGGTACTGCGCGTGTCGGTCATCAGTGAAGACGGGAAGGTGAACGTTGGAGGATCGCTCGACGCGGGTTATCCGCGGCCCGGGAAGGTGCGACAGGCGAAGTTGGCTCTGCCCAAGGGAACGCAGTGGAAGGGCCTGCGTCTCAAGGCCGAGATCGAAGTGAAGGGACAAAGGTATCCGGTACGGTGGGCTTGCCGGCAGAAGCTGAACGAAGACGGAAGTTTGACGTTGCGGCAGACCACAGGACTGGGCGAGGACGATACAACTGGCGGCGTTCCGGGAGGACAGCCGGGGGAGATTCACGAACCGTGATAAGACTGAAACTTTCATTCGCAATGCTATTCGTGTGCGCGGTGGGCCTCGCAGCGGCTCCGCAAGCGGAGAAGCAGGATTGGACCAACTACGTCCGCATCGGGGCGTATGGGCTCAAGGGCGGCGACGCGCAGGCCATTGTGCAGAAGGCGCAGGCCAGCGACGTGGCGGGGATCGAAGTCGATAACGACATCCCTGGGCGATATGAGAGCTTTCTGAATCCCGAACAGAAGCTGAAGGCAATCCGCGACGTCGCCGAAGCGGCGCACAAGGTCGGGAATCACGCGTTCGTGTATATCGCCGGCACCGAGTGCATCACGGCGCATGGAGACAAGGTTCCACATACGCTCGCCAAGGACCATCCGGATTGGCTGCAGAGGAAAGTTACCGGCGAGCCGGCGATCTTCGGAGGAGGCACGGCCTTCTGGATCGCGCCCGGCGACGAAGATGTGTGGGTGAGTCCTTATGCCACGGAATGGCGCAAGCAATACATGGAGCGCGTACGGCAGATCGCGCAGACCGGCATCGACGGGATCTACATCGATATTCCGTACTGGATGACGCACTTTGACGGCTGGGAGGACACCTGGGCGAGTTTCGACGACTACACCGTTGCAGCATTCAAGCAGCAGACAGGGCTCGACGCGAAACATGATGTAAAGATCGGCGACTTTTCGGATCCAGCGTTTCGCAAGTGGGTGGACTTCCGCATTCAGACCTTCACTGATTTTCTAGGCGAGATCAGCCGGACGGCAAAGGCCGTGAATCCGGAGATCAAGATTATTCCGGAAATTTATCCGGGCATTGAAGAAGAGGCGGTGCGGGTCGGGGCTGATGTATACAGCCTCTACGGTGTGGTTGATGCGATCGCGCATGAGTATGAGTTTGGAAGCGGCGATCACATGGCATCGTCCCGAAAGCCGCTGGATTGGTTCCGGTATCAGGTAGGGATGCATTCGTTCCGTGCGTTCGCACAAGGGAAGGCAACGTGGATCCTGAACTACTCGTGGGACGGGGATAAGAAAGTCGATAAGCGCGAAGCCATGATGAATCTGGCCATGTCGCAGGTCATGGCGGGCGCGAACTTTTGGGATGCTCCGGGGCATTCGATGGCGGGATCGAATGACCTGGAGACCCGGAAGAAAATCTTCGATTGGATCAAAGACAACGAGAAGACGTTCTATTTGCCGCGGGGACCGGTGGATCCGATTGGGGTTTATTTTTCTCCGACAACGCGCAATTTTTATGCGACGGACTTCATTGCTTCATATCGCGGAGTTTTGATTCTGCTGATGCAAAAGCATCTGGAGTTTCAGATCGTGACTCCGCGAACTTTGGCGGCATTCCGCGGTAAGACGCTCGTGCTGCCGGACGTGCGTGTGCTCGGCGATGAAGAGAAAAAGTGGCTTCGAGACTACGTCGCAGGAGGCTCTCGCGTGGTGGTGAACGGAACGGACGCGACGGAACTCGAGAAGTCGGAACGGGTGACTCGGTTTGCGGAGGATCCGGGGCGTGCTTACAACTCGGCGCTCGAAAAAGACTTCGACAACGCGTCGCCCGATTCGCAGGCAGCGTTCCTTGGTAGTCTGCTGGGCGGGAATGCCGCAAAGATCGATGCTTCGCCGAAGGTTGCGACGTCGCTTTCCAGAAATCCAGACGGGCGGATTCAGTGTTTCTTCGCGAATTTTGCGGGGTTGGTAGGCGGAGTCAATCCCGTGCAGACACCACAACCGGGAGTGCGCGTTACGGTGGTATCTCAGAGCAATAAGGGATCTTTCTTGCCGTTTATGGGTCAGGTACAAGCAGTCGAAGGTACCCGACACGGAGATTCGGTTACGTTTGTGTTGCCGACAATCACTCGGGGAGCGGTCTTCTGGGTAGAGCCGTAGGTGACTGCGCTCTAAAACCGCCAACCACAAAGGCCAGGAAGGATCACGAAGGAAATCCTTCCCGCGCGGCATTTGCGGAGCCCCGATTCGAAACGAATCTCTACCTGGGCTCCCAGGATTTCGATCTGGCGACGGCTTCGGTCCAGCGCTCTCTAAACGATTTCGCTTGAGCAAGCGACATCTTGGGTTCGAAGCGGCGATCGGTCGAGGCTAAAGTTCCACTGGATTCGGACCAGAAGCCGACTGCTCTTGCCGCGAGTGCGGCGGCTCCCAAGGCTGTTGTTTCCGTCACTGCGGGACGGACAACTGGAATCCCGAGAATGTCCGCCTGGAATTGCATCAGCCCATCGTTGGCAGTGGCGCCTCCATCCACTCTCAGTTCCTTCACCGCGTTTCCGGAATCGCGAGCCATTGCATCGAGGAGATCCGCGACCTGGTAGGCAATGCTTTCAACGGCTGCGCGGGCAATATGACCTGCACTCGTGCCGCGAGTGATGCCAAACATAGAACCTCTCGCATAGGAATCCCAGTGAGGCGCACCCAAGCCCACAAATGCAGGTACGAAGTAGACACCGCCATTGTCGGGAACGGACTGTGCCAGCGCTTCTACTTCTTCCGATTTGCGAATGAGCCCGAGTCCGTCTCGCAACCATTGCACCACCGCGCCACCAATAAAAACGCTTCCCTCCAGCGCGTACTCTGTTGTGTCTCCAGTTTTCCAGGCGATCGTGGTCACCAGCCGATTCGACGAAGGGACTGCTCGCGTTCCGGTGTTCTGCAGCATGAAGCATCCGGTGCCGTATGTGTTCTTGGTCATGCCCGGACTGGCGCAGTGGTGGCCGAAAAGCGCGGATTGCTGATCCCCGGCGATGCCTGCAATGGGAATACCTTCCAGACGCTTCACGCCGGTCACGGACGCGTAAATGTCACTTGAAGGTCGGACCGATGGCAGCATCGAAAACGGGATGTTGAAAATATCAAGCAGTTCCTGATCCCAATCGCCGGTGTGAATATTGAAGAGCATCGTGCGGGAGGCATTGGTCACATCCGTGGCGTGAAGCTTGCCTTGGGTGAGTTTCCAGATGAGCCATGAATCGACAGTTCCGAATGCGAGCTTTCCAGCATCGGCTAATTCGCGTGCGCCCGGTACGTTTTCCAGAATCCAGGCGATTTTTGTGGCGGAAAAGTACGCATCGATTAGCAATCCAGTGCGTTGCTGAATAAGAGGCTCTCTACCCTGCTGGCGAAGGCGTTCGCAGAGATCCGACGTGCGGCGGTCTTGCCAGACAATCGCATTGTAGACCGGCACGCCCGTCCCGCGGTTCCAGACAATGGTGGTCTCCCTCTGGTTGGTGATGCCAATGGCGGCCAGATCCGAGGGACGGGCGCCCAGTTTGTCGAGCGCTTCGACGGCAACGGCAAACTGCGTGGAGGTGATTTGCTCGGGTTTGTGTTCGACCCATCCCGGGTGGGGAAAGACCTGATCGAATTCCTGCTGCGCGACGGCGCAGACTTTGCCGAGCGTGTCGAAAACAAGAGCGCGGGAACTGGTGGTGCCTTGGTCCAGGGCTAGAACGTATTTCACGATACCTCCGGCATTCGTGATACTGCGCAGAGACGTAGCGAACGGCGTCTCTACGAGGGCTTCAGATAGCGCCTTATTCCGAAATCGTAAATTCCTGCTCCAATGAGACCGCCGAGTAATGGCGCTACGACGGGCACCCACCAGACTCGTAAGCCGTCAGAGATACCGTTGTTCTTGAATCCGGCGACAACTGTGAACAGGCGTGGCCCAAAATCTCTGGCCGGGTTTATGGCGTAGCCGTGCATCCCTCCAAAGCTCACCCCGATTGCGACCACAACCAAGCCAATCATCAGCGGCGCCATATTGGCTCCGGGTGGAGTGTTGAATTCATCGATGATCGCGAAAATCATCAGCACCAGCAATCCCGTGCCGATCAGTTGATCTAGAAAGCCTGCCTGCGGCAGTCCGGGAAACGCTGGAAACGTGGTGAAGACTCCTGCTGTGTGGTCCAGCGCAGGATCGACTTGATGAAAAGCGGGTCGGTAGTTGGCGTAGACCAAGGCGGCAGCAGTGAAAGCACCGGCGGTTTGCGCGATCGAATACGGAATCACCTTTGCCCAGGAAAAGTCGCGAAATACGGCTAAAGCGAGAGTGACGGCTGGATTCAAGTGCGCGCCGGAAATCTTTCCCGCAATGTAAATGCCCATCGTGACCGCGAGTCCCCAACCGATCGTGATGTTTGTGAATCCTCCGTGAATCGTCTCGCCTGCATTCTTGGTCGGGAACAAAACAACCATGGCAACAACGCCGGTACCGAAGAGAATCAGGACAAACGTTCCCAGGAATTCTGCGATGAGTTCCGCTGTGAGAGTTGGTTTCGCGCTCATTCCGCCCTCGAAGTGAACTGCGCTTTTGGACCGCGAAGTAGTGTATCAGTGCTCACTTCTAAGTGCTCACTGGTCGGTCTGGTCTGAGGTCTGAAGTCCGAGGTCAGAACTGATTCAATCGTGCGCCGGAGTTTGCTACTGCTACGGTCATTACCCTAAATGCAAAAATTTGCCCTCGACCCTTGACATCTGGAATGAAGACCGTAAGATATAAAAATATTTATTCAAGAAACTGAATATTTATTCATGATGAATAAAACATTACGACAACGCGCTGTCCTCGACGTGCTGAAGCATGGCTCTATCGCGAGCCAGGAGGACCTTCAGCGCCATTTGCGGAGGAGAGGCTTCAAGGTAGGACAGGCCACTTTGTCGCGCGATATTCGAGACCTGAACCTGAGCAAGACGGCGCAGGGATATTCCCTGCCCCATGGCGAGGGCGGGATCGGAGTAGCGCTGCCTCCGGTATCGCGATTGGTGCGCGAATTCGTATTGGACATCCGGACCGCACAGAACCTTCTTGTGATTAAGACGATCGTGGGAAGCGCGCAGCCCGTGGCGGCGGCGCTGGATGAGACCGACTGGAGCGAGGTCGTGGGGACCATCGCGGGCGACGACACCATCCTTATTGTATGTCCTGACAGGGATGAGGCTCGTGCACTGGCCGGACGCATCGAGGAAATGCTGGGGTAATGAATGGAAAGCTCAGAACGGCCGTTCTCGGGGCGACAGGCTATTCGGGCCTGGAGTTGACCCGCATTCTTCTGCGCCATCCGCGGCTGGAGAAGCCTGCGCTTCTGCGGCGTTCTTCGGATAACGGCACCTCGGCCGATCTCGCGGAGATATTTCCTGCTCTCTCCGGAAACGGCGGATACCCTCTGCATCCACTTTCTTGGCCTGCTCTCAAGCGGCAGGGGGTCAAGTTGCTGTTTCTCGCGACTCCTCACGAAGTCTCGAGGTCGCTGGTTCCCGAGGCCATTGCGCAAGGTCTGCGGGTGGTTGATCTGAGCGGTGCGTGGCGTCTAAGGGACGAACAACATCGCGCGATCTATAACTTTGAGGACTCCGATACGGTCAGGGCGGACGAACTAACTGAGAAAGCTGTTTACGGGTTGCCCGAATTGCACGGAGACCGTGTCGCCGGCGCTCAACTCGTTGCGAATCCTGGTTGCTATGCCACCTCGGTGATCCTCGCGCTTGCTCCTCTTCTTAAGGGAGACTTGGTCGACCGCAGCCGCGGAATCATTTCCGATTCGAAGTCAGGTGCGTCTGGGGCTGGCAAAGAACCGACGTCCAAAACACATTTCGTCTCGGTGGCTGACAATCTGTCGGCGTACTCGGTGTTCAATCACCGGCACACGGGCGAAATCGTGGAACAGCTCGCGCTGTCGGATGCGGAGTTCATCTTCACGCCGCACTTGCTGCCGATCCCGCGGGGAATCCTTTCGACGATTTACGTCCAGTTAAACCGGCAGATGACTCCGCTCGAAGTGGAGTCTTGTTTCCGCAATTTCTACGCAGGCAAACGGTGGGTACGGATTTTTCAGACGCCGAGACTGCCGCAGGTTCAATTTTCCTTGAACACGAATTATTGCGATATCGGATTTTGCCTTGCGGACGATGGGCGGCGGCTGATCCTGGTGTCGTGCATCGACAACCTGCTGAAAGGCGCGGCGGGACAAGCGGTGCAGAACATGAATCTGATGTACGGATGGAACGAAGAAGAGGGGTTGGTATGACGATCGTCATCAAAATCGGCGGAGCAGCGCTCGAAGACGCGGCCACTTTGCGCAAATGTGCAAAAGCAATCGCGGAACTGGCACAGGACGGTCATCGGGTTGTCGTCGTGCATGGGGGCGGCAGCGCGCTGACCCGCGTCCTGAAACAGCTTGGCAAGCAGAGCGAATTCGTCGGCGGACTACGCGTCACCGACGCGGAAACACGCGATGTTGCGCTGATGGTGCTCGGCGGCATGGTGAACAAAAAGGTAGTGGCTGCGATTCAAGCCGCAGGGATGCCGGCAGTCGGATTCTGCGGCGGCGATGGAATGACATTCCGCGCGCGCCGGAAGAATATCCGCGGCAATGACGTTGGATTCGTGGGCGAAATCTGTTTTGCGGAGCCTTGCTGGATCGAGGCTCTGTGGCAGCAAGGCGGCATTCCCGTGCTGGCGTCGCTCGCTCTGGGGGCCGACGGGGAGTACTACAACGTCAATGCAGACGAGATGGCGGCTGCGTGCGCCGCGGCCTGCCATGCGAATGCTCTCATTTTTCTGACGGACGTTCCGGGAGTGAAGGACGCGTCAGGGTCGGTCATTCCGTGGCTCAGCATGAAGCAAGTTCAGGATCTGAAGGAGGGCGAAGTCATCAGTGGCGGTATGTTGCCGAAGCTGGCAGCGTGTACGCAGGCATTGAAGCAGGGTGTGAATAGGGTTCGAATTTTGCCAGCCGCTGAAGCCGATGCTCTCCCCCAGTTTTATCTGACGAAATTGAATTGTGGAACAGAAGTGACGTGCGCATAGGCGCTCGCATCTGAAGAAAGAGGGTCAACGTTGAATAGTCCAATGCAGAGCAGGGTTTCGGTCCCGCAGACCGTGCCGGACGTTTTCTGGTGTCCGGACCTGGTATCGACGCGCGACCTGGGACCGCAAGGTGTTCAGGCCGTATTGCACCTGACGGAATTGATGAAATCGCGTCCGTCGGTGTTTCAACGGTCGCTGGCGGGCAAGCAGATGGTGATGTTTTTCGAGAAGCCATCGCTGCGCACGCGGCTGACGTTTGAGTCAGCGATGGTGACGCTTGGCGGTACGGCGATGTTCGTCGATCAGTCGAAGTCTCCGCTCGACGCAAGAGAGAAGCTGAGCGATATCGCACACAATCTCGAGCGCTGGATCGACGTGATCGTCTTGCGGACGTTTTCCCATGACACGATCACCGGGATGGCGGAGCATGCGTCCGTGCCGGTCATCAATGCGCTGAGCGATCTCGAGCATCCCTGCCAGGCATTGGCTGACTATCTGACTCTGCAGGAAAAGTTTGATGATCTGAAGAAGATCACGTTGGCGTATGTCGGTGACGGCAACAACGTGGCGCACTCGCTGCTTCTCACTTGTGCATGCATCGGGTCATCAATCCGAGTCGCAACGCCGAAAGGTTATGCGTGCAATCCGCAGATTGTTGCCGAGGCAAAAAAGATTGCGAAGCAAACCGGCGCCCGGATCGAACTTCTCACGGAACCTCATGCCGCGGTTGCAGGTGTCGATGCAATCTACACCGACGCCTGGGCCAGCATGGGGCAGGAACAGGAATCGGAGGAGCGCGCAAAGATTTTTCCGCCCTTCCAGGTGAATCGCGCGCTGATGGCGGAAGCCGCGCCGCACGCGGTGTTCATGCACTGCCTGCCCGCTCATCGCGGCGAAGAAGTTACCGATGAAGTCATGGACGGCGAGCAGTCCGTGATTTTCGACCAGGCGGAAAACCGCCTGCATGTTCAGAAGGCTATTCTTTACATTTTGCTGGGCGGCGCCGTGCGCATGCCCGCGAGGAGCGCACATGCCTGAGAAAGTTGTACTTGCTTATTCTGGTGGACTCGACACCTCCATCATCATTCCATGGCTGAAAGAGAACTACTCCTACGACGTCATCGCGATGGTCGGAGATGTGGGCCAGGGCGATGACATCGAGGCCGTTGTCGACAAGGCGTACAAGACTGGCGCAAGCAATGTCATCGTCGAGGATCTGCGCGAAGAATTCCTCACGGGATATGTGTTCCCTGCCCTGAAGGCCGGAGCGGTCTACGAGCACAAGTATCTTCTCGGGACTTCGCTTGCACGCCCCGTGATTGCGAAGCATCAGGTGGAAGTCGCGCTGCGCGAGGGCGCAACGGCTGTAGCTCATGGATGCACCGGCAAGGGCAACGATCAGGTGCGGTTTGAACTGACGTATCAGGCGCTGGCGCCGGAGCTGAAGATCATCGCTCCCTGGCGCGAGTGGAATCTGAAATCGCGGGAAGACTGCTTGGACTACGCCGAGCAGCATGGAATCCCTGTGGCGCAGAGCCGCGAGAAGATTCACAGCCGCGATCGCAATCTGTGGCATATCAGCCACGAGGGCGGCGAGCTGGAAGATGCAGGCAACGCTCCTCTGCCGACGACGTGGCAGATCACGCGTTCTCCCCAAGAAGCTCCCGATAAGGAAGAGCAAGTCAGCATCGGTTTCGTGCAGGGCATTCCGGTTTCCGTAAATGGAATGGAATTGGATCCGGTGTCGTTGGTCGAGTTGCTCAACGAAATCGGCGCTCGAAACGCCGTTGGCCGTGTGGATCTGGTCGAAAATAGGTTTGTCGGAATCAAGTCGCGTGGTTGTTACGAAACCCCAGGCGGCACGCTGCTAATCGCGGCTCATCGTGAACTGGAAGCGTTGTGTCTGGAGCGCGACGTTGCCCATTTCAAACAGGAGATCGGACTGAAGTACGCAGAGCTCGTGTACTTCGGCCTGTGGTTTACTCCGCTACGCGAGGCTCTCGATGCGTTCGTCGAGAAGACGCAGACGCACATGACGGGCAAAGTTACATTATCGCTCTATAAGGGCAATGTTTCGGTCGCGAGCCGCGAGTCCGAACACTCGCTCTACCGAACGGATTTGTCTTCGTTCACGATGGGCGACAGCTACGACCAGAAAGACGCTGCAGGATTTATCCGAATCCTCGGCCTTCCTTCGCGGTCGCGAGCCATGTCGCGCGTTGAGGTCACGCGATGAAGATGTGGTCAGGCAGGTTCCGGCAGCCGCTGGATCCTGAATTCGAGCGTTGGCAGCGGTCGTTTGATTTCGACCGGCGGCTGCTGCGCTATGAACTCGAGGCCAGCGGCGCGCACGCGCGCGCACTGAAAGCGGCTGGAATTTTATCGGCGGATGAACTCATCAGCATCCTGCAATGCCTGGAAGAGATTGGGCAGCGTGCAGCAGCCTCTCCCGCGTTTCTCGACGATCCCGAAGCCGAGGATGTACATCACTTCGTCGAGAAGCAGCTCGCGGCGCTGATTGGCGAAGTAGGATACAAGCTCCACAGCGGGCGCAGCAGGAACGAGCAGATCGCCACGGACCTTCGATTGTTCGTGCGCGCGGCAATCGATCAGCTGCGACAGGAAATCGGCGACCTGTGCAACGTTATCGTCGAGCGCGCAGAAAAGTCCGGAGACGCTGCTGTTCCCGCATACACGCACTTACAGCGGGCAGAACCGGTCCTCGTCGGACATTGGCTGCTGGCCTACGTCGAGATGTTCCTTCGGGATGCATCTCGGCTGGCGGACTGCCGCAAGCGGCTCAATGTGTGCCCGCTAGGGTCCGGAGCGGTCGCCGGAGCAACGTTGCCCCTTGACCGGTCACTCATGGCGTCGAACCTCGGTTTTGATGCTCCGACTGCAAACAGCATTGACGCAACCAGCGACCGGGATTTTGCGATTGAGTTCGTGCAGGCATTGTCGCTTTTGGCGGCGCATCTCAGCCGTTGGGCAGAGGAGATGATCCTGTTCTCCACCCAGGAATACGGATTCATCGGATTGCCGGAAGCCTATTCGACTGGCAGCAGCGCGATGCCGCAGAAGAAGAATCCCGATTTGCTCGAGTTGGTGCGGGGCAAGAGCGGACGGATCGTTGGTCACGCGACGGCCTTGATGATAACCGTCAAGGGTTTGCCTCTCGCGTACAACAAGGACCTGCAGGAGTCGCAGGAACCCCTGTTTGATTCCGCCGACACCGTTCTTCAAATGCTGCCGCTGGTGACGGGCTGGATGAAGCTGGTTGAGTTCAATTACGACCGCATGCAGCAGGCGGCGGCTTCGGGTTTCATGAATGCTTGGGCGGCCGCAACATACCTCGTTAAGAAAGGCGTACCTTCGCGTACAACGCACGAGCGTGTTGGAAAGGCTGTGCAGCTTGCGCTCGAAAAAGGATGCGAATTGCAGGATCTACCTTTGTCGGACCTACAGGCGCTGAGCCCGGCTTTCGCTGAGGATTTTTACGAAGCGTTGAAGCTTCCGTCGGTCATTGCGATTCACG
>Ga0335079_10005942_pt1 | contig 13965 bp, 11 predicted proteins | sample Lox_Sample_33_FD_206719 | JGI IMG/M metagenome (GOLD analysis project Ga0335079, IMG submission 206719) | Soil microbial communities from Loxahatchee National Wildlife Refuge, Florida, United States - Lox_Sample_3.3 | ecosystem: Environmental > Terrestrial > Soil > Wetlands | place: USA...
CGCCGGTCCTGGCGGTCGCGGCAAGTGCCTCTGCGGCGTCCTGTGGTGATTTATAGTCCTGCTGTGCCAGAGCGATTGATGGAGCAACAAACGACACCGACATCGCGAGGAGAAACACCGCAGTCAGCATCTTTGACAATTCAAGCAGCTTGTTCATGGCAGCCTCGGCTATCTGGGTTCATGTGAGGCGGACGATCAGCGCGAAACCGGGATCGTAGCCGGCAATCGTGCGCCCGACGCAACCCAATCTCTGTAGCTCTCGAACCTGAGGCCGAGCTTCTCGTAGTAGACACGCAGGTAACCGTCACGAGCGCGCGCGACGGCATCAGGCATAACCGCTTCGACCTCCTGCGCCATGACGCCGACATAGGTCTTGTTACTGCCGTTATAGGCGAAACGGTAAAAGCCGATGCCGTTATCAAGCTGACCAAGCCAGACGATGTCGTGCTTGAGCCGTATGTCGGAGCGCCGACCGCCACCACCCCGCCCACCTCCGCCTCCGCCTCGTCCACCACCGCCGGCGCTCACGCGAGCCGCACCGCCGCCGTTAACCCGCGCGCCGCCACCGCCGCCGCCACCACCAAGGCTGGCGCGACCGCGACCGGACTCCAAGTTGGCGACGCGCCCGGAGCTGATATTGCCCAGCGCGTTGCCGGCGCCGCCGCCGGGCCGATTACCGCCGCCGCTCGGCCGGTTACCGGCTGCACTTGGCCGGTTAACACCGCCGCCGGCATTCGGTCGGTTGCCTCCTCCGCCCACATTCGGCCGGTTGCCGCCGCCGAGATTGGCTAAATTGCCGCCGCCGCCACCACCCGGATTGAGGACCTGCTGGCCACTGCGGCCGCGGAAGTCCATCCGGTTTTGCGCGCCGCCGGAAATATTCCCGCGATTGCCGCCGAATTTGGCCGCAACGTCGCTGTTGTTGTAGCGCACGCCCTGACGGTGCGCCGGATTGTGCGTCCAGTTGTTGTTATTGCCGATATTGATGTTGTTGATGTTGCGGTTGATGTTGATGTTGTTGTTACCCCAGTTGACGCCGCTGCCCCAGCAGCAGCCTCCCGACGCCCAGCGGCCGAGTGCATAACCGGCACCGAATGCCAGTCCGGTCGCGATGACGCCAGCGGCAATATAGCCCGGCGCCGGCCAATAATAGGGCGGATAGGCCGGATAGGGCCACGTCCCGTAGACGACCGCCGGATCGTAATAGGGCACGTAGACCGTCTTCGGATCGGTCGGCGCGATGACGATGACCTGCTTGCTGCCTTGCTGTTGCGTCGAGACCGTCTGTTGTTTGTTCGACGTCAGTTTGTTGTTGGCTTGTGCTTTCTGACGCAACCGCTGGATAGCGTCCATGATGTCCGGCTGCTGCGCCAGCACGGCGTCACCGAGCTTCTGGGTCCAATCGAGCTTGTTGCTCATCATGTCGAGCACGTCCGGGGCCGCGACGAGGGCTTTGACGCTGTCATCCCATTCCTGCTGTTCGACCGCCGACTTGAGCGCGTCGCCCTTGAGATTCTTGTTGGAACCGATCCAACGGTCAGCCTCGACAACTTCGAGCGGATAGGTCGAGGCCATGAGGACTTCCGACAGCAGATCGTCAGGATAGAGCGCAATCGGCGATACCAGCGCATCGAGTTCGCCGGCCGACAGCAATTGCTGCGATTGCGGCGCGGGTGGCGACGCAGCAGGTGTCTGCGCAAAGGCCGTGGACGTCACCGATAACAGTGACGCCAATACCAGCGCCAAAAGCGTCTTGGCGATCATTGCGTGTTCCTCCTCCGGCAGCCTGTGCGTGGCGCCCCATCTTCGATTCGACGGCACATCGAGTTGGTTCGATGCAGCATCGATCCGAGCCGAATCTCCTTCGAGAGAGGCCGCAAAGATCAGCACGGCATGTGCATTATGCAGTGCCTTCCACCCGAAACAATGCGGACGGCACAAGCCGTTGGAGTCAAACGTTATTTGTGCACTGCGTCACGGCGACGACAGCCCACATGGCGCGCACGGGTGCCGTCAAATTTCCGCCGATTGTCGCGAGCACGGAATTGTCAGGCCGCGGAGAGATGGCCAGCCAAGGGCTGAGGGCCGCTCCCACGGCACCGAACGCGTCAGTTCGATAATGAAATCCCGCCTGCCCGCTCGTAGGCCTGATCGATCAGTCGGACCGCTTGTGCACAATCGTGCGCACCGATCGGCGGCGCGGCACCGCGCGACCAGTGGTCGAGCGCGTCGCGCACCGCAGTAAAATACGGCCCGGTGACATCGGTGCCCGGCAGCACCTCGTCGCCCGCAGCGGTGGCGAGCTTCAAGACGTTGTCCTTCATTGTCAGAATTGCATCCCTGCCTGCAATCTTCCACTCTCCGTCCGTGCCGTCGCGCGGGAAACCATTACCAACTTCGATCGTACCGAGAATGCCGCCGGCCGATCGCAGCATGACCGAAGCGTAGTCCTCAACGGGGCGTTCGTGCGCACGACGACTGATTTGCGCGGCCGTCACCTCTGCCGGCTCGCCGGTGAGATGCAGGAACATGTCAAAGCCGTGCGAGCCGAGGTTCCGCAGGCAACCGCCACCCGACTCCGCCGGGTCGAGCATCCAGGGGCAGTCCCACGCCAGATAGCGCGCAGGTCCCGGGCGGTTGATCCGAATGTAGATATGCGAGAGCGGGCCGAAGCGGCCTGCATCGATCAGCTCGCGGGCGCGCTTGGCGAAGGGCCCGTAGCGCTGCGCCAGGGGGACTGCGACGAATGCGTTAAGTCGTGCCGCTTTGTCGGCCACCGCCTCGACTTCGGCCGCGTTGACGCCCATCGGCTTTTCCATCAGGAACGGATAGCCCGCATCGAGCAGGTCGTGCGCGATCTTGGCCATTTGTCGGTGCCGCCCGAGCGCAATGACGAAATCCGGGCGAGTCGCTGACAGCATCTCTCGGTAGCTTCTATAGACCGGCGGATTTCCGACCTCGGCCGCTCGTTTTGCAACGATCCTCGCATCGCTGTCCTGGATGGCGACGAGTTTCACGTCCGGCATAGCGACCACATGACGAAGATAGGCGGCATCGAACAGCGCGTGCCAATGGCTCACCTCGACGGCGGCTATGCGAATGGTCATGGCGTGCCCCCTGCTTTTCGCAATTGTAGCATGATCCGGAGACAGCCTACCCGCGACTCGATCCGCGGATGGAATCCCGCGTCCCGCAAGATCCTGCTCCAATCAAATGAAATAGACCATGAGCCGCTTCAATCCCGACACGCGATGGCCTATTCGTCCATTCGATGCGAAGGAAACGATACTGTCCGCAAGCAGTCAGAATGGGAGGTGCGTCACACTTGCCTCGCTGCGCGCGGCCGATCAGGCCACTGCTTCTTGCCGCTATTTGCAAAATGAGACATGCTGTGCGCCGCCCCATCTTCCGACGGACAGGGAGCCATTCGATGCCTTACGCACTTGCCAATTTCTGTGCCGACCTTTCAGCCACGCTCAAGGCCAAGGGACAAAACGGTCTCCCGGATATTGCGCGCAAACTTACCGATCTCCTCAATAATCGTGATTTTGTCGCCGAGACCTTCAGCGAAGACATGCCTCCGGGCAAGCGAGAGCTATGGCACGATCCCGAAACCGATGCCTACGTGCTGGCCCATGTTCAAGAGGGTGGCCGGACCGGCAAGCCGCACAGTCACGGTGCGTCCTGGGCGATCTATGGTACGGCCCGCGGCGCCACCGAGATGACCGAATGGCGCCGGGTCAATCCGGCTTCGGAGTCCGGCGCAGTGCTGGAGAAGACCAGGCAGTATTCGCTCGGTCCCGGACAGACCCGCGGTTACGCGTCAGGCGCCATCCACTCGACGGCGCACCCGCAAAAGGCATGGGTTATCCGCGTTACCGGCACGGATCTCGACACGATCCCGCGCTACCACTTCCAGGCCAAGACCGATCGGATTCTCGAGAACGTCTAGAGCGAAGCACGCCACACCGGTCGCCGCCGCGCGGACATCGCAGCCGAGCGAGAATGCAGTGCAACTGACGATCGCACTTGATCGTTACGATCGTCACATGCCGTTTTTCGATGGCACGGCGCGGCCGCCTGAAGGCTTTACGCTCAAAGCTCTGCAGGTCGGACAATCGCACCCGCTTCGTGACGGGATAGACCGCCACGGCGGCATGCTGCAAGGCCGCTACGACATTGCCGAATTTTCGATGTCGACCTTCTTGATGGCTGTCGACCGCAAGGTTGCGATCAGCGGAATCCCGGTCTTCCCGCGCCGGCTTTTCAGCGCAGGGCTGATCTATGTGCGGGGCGACAGTCCCTTTACCAAGCCCTCCGATTTGAGGGGCAAACGTGTCGCGATTCGCTCGTTTCAGACGACATTGTCACTGTTAGCCAAAGGTGACCTCAAGTTTGAATATGATACGCCATGGGAAGACATCCATTGGCTGCTCGAGGACGAAGAAAAGATCGAATTCAAACCCAAGCGCAGCGCGAAGATCGAGGTTCTGCCGCAAGGCACGGATGCCGGCCATTTGTTGCGCGACGGCCGCTGTGAAGCAGTCATTCAGCCACATCCGCCGCACTCGATCATGAGCGGCCAAGTTGACGTGCGCCGATTGTTTGCCGACGCCGACGCCGAAGAGCTGCGCTATTTCAGGAAATATGGCTGGTGGCCGATCATGCACATTCTGGCGATCCGCACCGAGCTCGCAGATCGTCACCAATCGCTTTGCCATCGGTTGATCGAATCATTCCGCAGTGCACGCGAGATTTCTTGGGACTATTTCTCCGACCCCAACTGGTCGAGTCTGGCCTGGGGCCGACGCTACTACGAGCGCGAGCGCAAAATGTTCGGAAAAGACCCCTGGGTGTTCGGCGTTGCCGCCAACCGCAAAAATCTCGAGCAGTTCATCATGTACAGTCACGACCAGGGTCTGATCAGCCGCCGCCTCGACGTCGACGAGCTGTTTCATCCGTCCGTATTGGACACCTGATGACGAAATCGTCTCCTGCGGGATCGAGTTCGGCGAACTTGCGGCTTCGCGACCCGCCCGAGACATGACGCCCGCTTCAAGCGCGCATTTCGGGGCGCTATTCTTCCGCGAGACCGACCTTCCACTCTTCCGAACGAGCGCATGATCCGGAGAAAGCATGCCCGCCGACGTGATCCGCGGGTGGATGACGGCTTTTCAAAAGATCATGTGCCAGGCCCTAGCTGCTCTCGTCTCGGAGCGCCTTGCGGTCGATCTTGAGCAAGGTCGTGCGTGGCAGCCGGTCGACGAACAAGAAGGATTCCGGAATCTTGTATGGCCCGATCTTTCGCACCGCCTCGCGCAATTCGTCGAGCAACGTGTCGGATTTGCCAAAGCCGTCGCGCAACACCAGATAGGCACGGGGCTTTGTCAGTCCATCGCTGTCGGCGAACGATACCACGGCCGCTTCGCGGATGGCCGGGTGCGCCGTCAGCGCCGCCTCGACCTCAATCGGCGAAACCCAAAGTCCCTTGACCTTGAACAGGTCGTTGGCGCGACCACTGAACCAAAAGAATCCATCCTCGTCGAAATACAGATGATCCCCGGTGCGTGTCCATTCGCCCACAAAAGTCTCGCGGGACTTGTCATATTTGCGCCAATAGAAAAAACATGACGTCGAGCTGCGAATCCAGGCCTCGCCCGAAACGTTCGGTTCGGTCACGTCTTGTCCGCCGGCATCGACGAGGCGCACGGTATGACCGAAGACCGGCTTGCCCAGGCTGCCGCGCTTAAAGGCCTTCGGACGGTTGGCAATCCACTCGTAGGTTATTTCGGAGCTGCCGATCGAATCGAACAGCTCAACGCCGGTGAGATCGTAGAAGCGCTCGAACATTTCGGGCGGCATTTTTTCCGACGCGCTGGCTACGAATTTCAGCGCCGGAAGCTTCGCTGCCTCTTTCGAGCGCAACAGGACCTCGATGAGGTTCTTGAGCACGGTTGGAACGGTGACAAGCTTGGTGACCGCATGGTCACGCAGCGCGGTCAGTACGGCCTCGGGTGTCGGCGGCCTACGATCGAGGACCGCGGTCGCGCCCCAATACAACGGGATCAACAATCCGGGCCACAGGCCGTGGGTGAAATACTTCTTCGAAGTCGCGAACACGACATCGTTGGGAGCGTACTCCCAGAACCGCCCGTGACGCTCCGGAACCAGGAGGAAATCGTGGGCCAGATGGGTGACACCTTTGGCAGTGCCCGTCGTGCCGCCGGAGTAGAACATGTAGGTGACATCATTGGCGTGCTTGCGATGAAGTTTTCCCGCGGACTTGGCTTCCCCCGTTAACTTGGCTTCCCCCATTACCTGGGCGAGATCGACAACACTCTGATTCGGAAAATGACGTGCCGCATTCGCGGCACCATCACGGCACACCAGGATCGTCTTCAGCGTGACGGGAATTTGATCGGCAATCGCGACCAGCTTGGGTAGCTGCTCGGCATCGATCATCAGCGTCCGAGCGCTGGTGTCGGTCAAAAAGTACAGAAGATCGGATGGCCTATGGAGATCAGACACGACGACCGGAATGACGCCGAGACGGATAGCAGCGCACCACGTCGTGACGTAGTCCAGGCTGTCGGTGCCGAACAGCAGCATCCGCGTCTCGGTCTCGAGACCGAGCGACGCAAGGCCGCCCGAATACCGCCGGATCAGCTCCGTCAATTCGCCGTAGCTGATCGCCACGCCGTCAGCGATGATCGCAGGCTTCCGCTCGGTCGCAATGCCGCGATGACGATCGAGCAGCGTCCCGATCGGATCGATCCAATCCGGAATGTCGGGATCGCGCCAGGAATGCCAGTCGGCAGAATAGATTTTGTCGTCATAAGGCGTCGGCGCACGATCGGACACGGTACTACTCGTTGGCACCGGCAGAAGGTCTTTCATTGATGATCGCGACTGCACGGGTCCAGCCCGCCGAGGCGCCACCGACCTTGACCGGAAAACAGCTCACCATAAAACCTGTCGAAGGCAACGCTTCCAGGTTGTGCAGCTTTTCCAGGTGGCAGTAGCCGATCTCGCGGCCGGCCTTGTGGCCCTCCCAGATCAAACTCGCATCGCCGGTCGCGGCAAAGCGTTGCGCGGTAAAGGCAAAGGGCGCATCCCAGCTCCAACCGTCGGTGCCTGTAATGCGCACCCCGCGTTCGAGCAGATAGAGCGTGGCCTCGCGGCCGAGTCCGCAGCCGGTGTTGACGTAGTCATCCTGACCATAGGTCGAGCCGCCCCGCGTGTTGACGAGCACGATCTCGAGCGGCGACAGGCGATGGCCGATTCGCTCAAGTTCGCTTTCGACGTCGCGTGCTGTCGCGACATAGCCGTCGGCGAAATTGCGAAAGTCGAACTTAATGCCGGGCTGGAAGCACCACTCGAGCGGCACCTCGTCAATCGCGATGGCGCGCTGGCCGCGATCCATGGTCGAAGCGTAGTGCCAGGGCGCATCGAGATGGGTGCCGCTGTGGGTCGACATCCGCACCCATTCGAATGCCCAGCCCTCGCCGTCAGGCAGGTCGGCCTCCTTGAGGCCGGGAAAGAACTTCACGATATCGGCCGCAGTATCGCGATGGGTGAGGTATTCGATTTTCGGCCGGCCAGCCGGGTCGGGCGGCCCCCCATTCTCCAATCGAACCGACAGGTCGATGATCCGACGCGGCATTGCTTCCGCTTTGTTCTTTGTGGTTGCGACCCGTCTATATTATACGCGTCGGCCTATGCCAATCCGCGATTGGCGCCGCGAGCCGACCGCGCGTATATCTTGCTCGCCTGTCCTCGTGAATGCTACGGGACACCACACTTTGCCGCGCCAGGCCCTATCGCGCCAACACTGTTCAGACGATCATGCCACAGAAAATTACTACGGGTTTCCGTGCGCTCATCGACGCGGCCGAGCGCGAGGTCGAAACCCTGACAGTCGAGGATGCGCTGGCGTTGCACGGTGGCGACGACGTGGTTTTTGTCGATATCCGCGACATCCGTGAGCTCGAACGGGAGGGACGGATGACCGGCGCCTTTCATTGCCCGCGTGGCATGCTCGAATTCTGGCTCGATCCCGACAGTCCGTATCACAAGCCGGTATTTGGCCAAGACAAGCGCTACGTGTTTTTCTGTGCCGGTGGTTGGCGTTCGGCGCTGGCCGCGCAGACTGCCCAGCGTATGGGGCTAAAGCCGGTCGCGCATATTCGCGGTGGATTTGGCGCGTGGCGAAAAGCCAACGGACCGATCGAGCCGCCGCCGACCAAGGCAAAATCCGCCTGACATTCGATAAACGAAACGAGCCTACGCGATGACGACTCCGATCCTCACGCTGCTGAGCGCGGAGTCGATTGGACGCAATTATGCCTCCGGCTTTTGGCGCGACGAGACCATTCATTCGATCGTGGATGCACACGCGCAGCGATCGCCTCAGCGTGTCGCCGTCCGCGACGCGCTGCGCACATATAGCTATGCCGAATTGATCGCCGCCGCGCGCAGCCTCGCGGACGATCTGGTGCGACTGGGCGTTCGGCCCGGCCAGCGCGTGCTGACCTGGATGCCTGATCGTATCGAATCGATAGTTACGCTGCTTGCATGCTCGCGTCAGGGCTTCGTCTTCTGCCCCTCTCCACACCGCAACCATACCGTTGCGGACGTCGTTGCGCTTCTGCAGCGAACGAACTGTGCGGCGTTTGTCTACCAGGCCGGCTTCGGTGCGGACAGCCGCCAGCGCGATTTCGCGTCGGCGCTCGCCGGCTTGCCGTCGCTGCTGCAGACTTATCGGCTCCCACCGCCCGGCGACGAGCCTTCGGCAATATTCCCAAGACGCTTCGAACGAGACGCTTCCTTGCCCGCGTCGGCCATCAAGACCGATCCGAACAGCGTCGTTTATCTCGCTTTCACCTCGGGATCGACCGGCATCCCAAAAGGCGTCATGCACAGCGACAATACTTTGCTGGCGACGGCCCGCGCCATCACCGCCGATTGGCAACTCGGCCAGGGAACCGTGACTTACTCATTAAGCCCATTCGGACACAATCTCGGCCTCGGCACACTCGTGACCTCGCTGCTGTGCGGCGGTGAATTTGTGATCCACGACCTGCCGCGTGGCGAAAGCGTGCTCGACCGTCTGGCCTCCACCGGGACAACGTACCTGGTCGGAGTACCGACACATGCCGTCGATCTGCTCGAGGAACTGCGCCGCCGCGGCGGCAAAGGCCTCGAACGCCTGAAGGGCTTTCGCATCTCAGGGGCCGCAGTGCCAAGTGCGATCGTGGCTGAGTTGCTGGACTTCGACGTCCTGCCGCAGTGCGGCTACGGCATGACGGAAACCTGCGCCCACCAATACACTCTGCCGAACGACGACCACCGGCTGATCATCGAGACGTCGGGCAAGGCCTGCCCCGGCTACGATCTGCGGATCTGGGACGCCGATGACTGTGACCGCGAATTGCCCCGTGGTGAAATCGGCGAGCTTGGCGGGCGCGGTGCGAGCCTCATGCTCGGCTATTTCGGCGATCAAGCCAGCACTGAAAGCTGCTTCAACAAGCACGGTTTCTTCATGACCGGCGACCTCGGCTGGCTCGATGACAACGGCTATTTGCGCATCACCGGGCGCAAGAAAGACGTCATCATTCGCGGCGGCCACAACGTCAACCCGGCGCGGATCGAAGATTTGGTTATGCAGCATGATGCAATCGAGCGCGCCGCCGCCATTCCGGTGGCGGATGCCCGGTTCGGCGAGAAAATCTGCCTCGCCGTCATGTTCCGCGCCGGACGAAGCGCGAGCGTGGAGCAAATCCTCGATCATCTCGATCTTGCCGGGCTGACCAAATACGAAATGCCCGAATATTTCCTCGAACTGGCGAACATCCCGCTGATGCCCAATGGCAAGATTCAAAAGCTCGACATTGTCAAATGGGTGCGAGACGGCACTGTGAAACCGTCGCGTGTCGAGCGGCGGCGCGACAGGTGATCGATGCGTGCTGTCGTTGTCCGCGAATTCGGCTGTCTGGAGAATGCGGTCGTCGCCAGCGTCCCGGACCCTTCGCCAGGCCCCGATGAAGTTCTCGTCGAAAATCACGCCACGGCCGTGAATTTTGTCGACACGCTGATGGTCGCCGGGACCTATCAGTCGCTGCCACCGCTGCCGTTCATTCCCGGCAAATTGCCCGTCGGCGTCGTAAAGGATGTCGGTCGCGCAGTGGCGGACCGCAAGCCAGGTGACCGGGTAATGGTCCTCGTGGAGCACGGCGGCTTCGCCGGCCTGGTTGTCGCCAAGCCGGCGCGTTGCATTCCCGTCCCGTCGCAGGCGAGCTTTACCGACGCCGCTTCAATGTCGTCCGTGTTCGATACCGCTTGGTTCGCTTTGCACGAACGCGCCCGTGTGCAGCCCGCAGACGCGGTGCTGGTGCTTGGCGCGACAGGCGGCGTCGGTCTTGCGGCCCTTCAGTTGGCCAAGGCGCACGGCGCCAAAGCCCTCGCCGGCATCACAAATCCGGATAAAGCCGACCTCGCCACGGCAGCCGGTGCAGACGCCATCATTGACCTCGGCCGTCCCGGGCTGCTCGACAATTTGCGTGAGCAGGTCCATGCCGTCACTGACGGCCATGGGGCCGATGTCGTCCTCGACATGCTCGGCGGCGATATTTTCGATGCCGGCATTCGCTCGCTAGCCTGGCGCGGTCGTCTTGTCGTCATCGGTTTTGCGGCGGGCCGCATCGCGACGCTGAAGACCAACTATCTGCTCTTGAAAAATATCGCCGTGAGCGGCATGCAGATCAGCAACTATCGACGTTGGGCGCCGTACGAGACGGCGTCCTGTTGGTCGGAATTGTTCGAACTCTATAAATCCGGCCGTATCAAACCGTCACCTACGACGGCTTGGCCGATCGAGCGGGCGACGCAAGCCCTCGTTGCACTACGCGACCGCACCGCGCGCGGCCGAATCGTCCTGACGCCGAACTGACCCCGATCGCAAGCGGGCCATCGGACACCAGCGCATGGTTACGCATGCGCCGGCTCCATCCCATGCACCGCGATGATGGGCTTTGCCGCGTCGGCGGCGAGGAACGCCACGAAATCGCGAGCCGCGGCCGGATCTTGTGCCGTCGTGGCAACCGCAACGGCGAAGACAGTGGTGTGCTGGATTTCCTCCGGCAATGGACCGACAAGATCGACGCCCGGCACGGCAACAATTTCAGCAATCTGCTGGATGCCGAGTTCGGCCTCGCCGGCAGCCACCGCGGCGCACACCACGACAGGCCCGCCGCCCGTCGCGCCAATCAAGCGCAATTTCGGCCCAAGCTCGGCAGTCAATCCCAGTCTGTCGAAAAGCTGTGCCAGATAAAGTCCGCTGGCCGTGCCGAAGGCCGGATCGGCACAGGCGATCGTCTTGGCGGAGCGCAGCGCCGCGATGAACGCGTCAACAGAAGCAAGGTCCGGCTTGGGCCGGCCGGATTTCACCGCGATGCCGATACCCGACCGAGCAAGCGCTGACGCGCTCTCGGGCATGACCTTCCCTTCTCTGGCGAGTTCCTGGATGCGTGATTGCGTCGTGATGACGAGGTCGACGGATTCGCCGGCGCGTACACGGTCACGCACCAGCGGCGATCGGGTGAATTCGCCGACCAGTCGAATGCCGGTCTGGGCTCGATAGATATCGCCAAGTTCGAGGACGATCTCGCCCATCGCCCCGGCGGACAAAAGCCGAAGCTCAGCTTTGCCGCCAGCAGCAGCAGTCATGGTGCTCAACGCGATCGGGGCGACCGCCCCTTGCGCCCACTTTCCTTCACGGTGCGGACCTCGGTATTCATCCGCAAATCCTTGCGACGACGGGCCTCCAGGGACTTCGCGGTATCGAGATAATCGCCACGCGTCGCGCGATCCGCTGCGTCGTCGAGCTCGGCAGACCATTCGCCCAAAGAGTAACCGAACCACGGCGCTTCCGGCTTGAGCTTCGGCAGACCGAGTTCTTCCCATATCGCTTTGGCCCGTTCCATATAGGGCCGTTTCGGCAGCGAGATCGGGGGGAAGTTCTCTTTCAATGTCGCGTCGATCAACACCGAAGCGTCCTGACCGCCGTTACGCTGGCTGCGCGGGCCGTGGCCTTGGTCGCGATGCGGCAGGATGTGAAAATCAAGCGTCGGATTGGCCCGATACGACATCGCCCACAGAATGGCGTCGGCATTATCCGGGTCAATATCGTCATTGAGCGCAATAACGTATTTGCCGGCGGCCCGATGCAGAACCGATGCGCCATACAGCGCGCGCCAGATTTCCGTTGTCGGCATATCACGATCGCAAATGAGCGCGATGACCTTGCGGATATTGGTGAGCGGCTCATGCATCGATACGCGCTTGACGCCCTTGATGCCCAGCGTGTCGCGCAGGAAGTTCAGGAACAGAGGCTCCATCCCGATACGCTTGATCAGGCTGGATTCTGATGGCGTGACCTGGGAGATGATCGAGGTCAATACAGCATCACGTCGCCTGGTGATGGCGGTGACGTCCATGTAGGCGTTGAATTCCTGCAGGTTGACGTGGCCGTGCGATTCGCCGAATGGCGCCTCGGGCTCGAGGTATTCGGTATCGATGAAGCCCTCGATGACGATTTCGGCCTCGGCCGGGACGAGGAGATCGACGGTCTTGGCCTTCACGACGTTGATCGGCGCACCGACGAGCGCGCCGGCAACATGAATTTCGTCGAGGCTCTCAGGTAGCTTCTGGACCGACGCGAAAGTGATGCAAGGCGGCGCTCCGAGCACCACGGCACAGGGCAGCTTCTTGAACCCGCGTGCGCGCAGTTTTTCCCAATGATTGTAGATGCCGGGACGCAATTCTAGCGACGGATTCATCCCGAGGCGCCGCCGCGCTTTGACCTGGCCGCGGTAGTTGCCCATATTCTGGATCCCGGTATCGGGATCCTTGGTGATGTATTGCGACAGCGTCGCATAGGGCGCGATATCCCAGCCCGGGGTCGAAATCGGCAACGGAATGCCGTCTAGACCCTGGCCTGGTTTGTTGAGCGCCGCGCCCGTAATCACGATCTCATGGCATGGCGCATTATCCACAATGCGCGGTGCGATCGGACGCCGCGAGGCCTCGACCCAGCGCGCATCGATTTCCTCGAACGGGCAGCCGATGCCGATACGATAAATCTCACGGTTGGCGGCGAGCCCGCCGACGAGGACAGGAATGCCGTATTTGTGGCCTTTGCTGTCCACAACATTGGTGAACAGAAACGCTTTGCGGTCCTTCTCCTCGATGCCGCCGCGAAACTGCCACCGCACCAGCGGGTGCATTTCGGTATCCTTGTTGATCGGACGATCGACTCTGACCAGCAATCCTGCCTTATCGAGAGCACGGATGTGGTCGTGCAAATCCGGGTAGGCCCGACTCGGCGCGAGCGACACAGCTTTGCGCTTCGGCTTGGTTATTGCGTCCATATCTTTGCTTCCCATTCACGCCGTTCGTGGCCCTATGCCTAGTCTACGCGGAAATCGTCGCCCGCTCGAGCCGCTCCGCGCGCGATTTCTCGCAAACCGCTCCGACTACGACACCGGCCAGCGCAATTGTATCATCTGGTCGAACTTGAGGTGTTTGCCGAACCGCGATACGGCGACCGGAATCTCTTCGTAGAGTCTCGCTTCGTCGATCTTCGTGAGATGTCCGTCGGCGACAACGTGTTCGCCAGCGACGAAGACGTCGCGGACCGAGTCGCCGGTCGCGCTGTAGACGAGATTGGCGACCGGATTAATCAGCGGCTGCCATTCCGGCCGACGTGTATCGAAGAGCACGATATCGGCCTCCTTGCCGACCTCAATGCTGCCGATTCGATCGCTCATCAGCGCCGCCTTGGCCCCATTGATGGTCGCCATCTCGATCCCGGTCTCTGGCGGCATCACTCGCGGATTGATGCGGGTCTCCTTGTAGCAGCAGCAGGCAAGCCGCATCTCCTGCGGCATATCGACTATGCCCGACGAA
>Ga0335079_10005943_pt1 | contig 13964 bp, 13 predicted proteins | sample Lox_Sample_33_FD_206719 | JGI IMG/M metagenome (GOLD analysis project Ga0335079, IMG submission 206719) | Soil microbial communities from Loxahatchee National Wildlife Refuge, Florida, United States - Lox_Sample_3.3 | ecosystem: Environmental > Terrestrial > Soil > Wetlands | place: USA...
AGAGGGCGGTGCGGAACCCGGGAATGGCTTCGAGCTTGTCCAGCGTGCCGCCGGTGTGCCCCAGGCCCCGTCCCGACATCATGGGGACAGCCACGCCGCAGGCCGCGACGAGCGGGGCGAGCACGAGGGACACCTTGTCCCCCACGCCTCCGGTCGAGTGCTTGTCGACGCGGGGCGTGTCCCATCCGTCGTAACTCAGCCTCGCGCCCGAGGCGAGCATCGCGTCGGTGAGGGAGGCGAGCTCCTGGCGTTCGAGCCCGCGGAACAGCACGGCCATGAGGAGGGCCGATATCTGGTAATCCGGCACATTCCCCGCCGTATATGCCGCCACGAGGGCGGACCATTCTTCGGGAGAGAGCGCGCCGCCGTCGCGCTTGCGTTCGATCAGGGGTGCAACAAACATTGTGCGCCATGCGAAAACTGACTGCGGGACTTCTGCTGCTCCTCTGCAGCGCCTCTCTGGCCGCGCAGCGCTCGGTCGAGGACGAAATCCGGGTGGGGGACAGCCTGCACGTCGCGCTCGAGCCGGCGCAGGCGCTCGCCCGGTTCCACGCGGTGCTCGCCGCCGACTCGAACAACTACGCGGCGCTGTGGCGCGCAGCGCGCGAGACCATCGACATCGCGAAGCAAATCGAGGGCGACCAGGACTCGCTCAAGGACCGGCGTGACAGCCTGTACGGGGTGGCCCGAGCCTACGCCGAAGCGGCGGTTCGCGTCGACTCGAATCGGGCGGAGGGCCATTCGTTTGTGGCGCAGGCGCTCGGCCGTCTGTCGCTCACGCGCGGCGGCAAGGAGCGGGTGAAGTTCGCCAAGGTCATCTATGACGAGGCGATGCGGGCCATCGCGCTCGACTCCACCGAGGACGCCCCCTATCACGTGATCGGCGCGTGGCACGCGGAAGTGAAGCGCCTCAGCTCGTTCACGCGCTTCTTCGCCAAGAAGCTGTACGGCGCCGGGTTCATGGATCGTGCCAATTGGGACGACGCGCAACGCTATCTGCAACGAGCGGTGGCGCTCAAGCCGTCCAACGTGTATCACCGGCTCGAGCTCGCGCGCGTGTACATCGACGTCGGCAAGTACTCGGCGGCGCGGGACCAGCTGGCAACGATTCATGGTCTTCCGATCGGGGATGTGCTCGATCCTAAGTACAAGACTCAGGCGGCGTCGCTGCTCGCCGACATCAAGGACAAACAGGACAAGACGTGACGCGTTGGCGTCGAAGCTACCGCGCGGCGCGCGACGCGGCAAACGCTTGACTCACCGTTCGTCCCGAACGCAAACTATGCCATGACGATCTCCTCGGCCCTGACGAACGCCGAAGCGGAGCGGCTCGCCGCCCGCCTCGGCGAGCTCGAGCGGGAGCGCAAGCACCTCCTCGCCGTCATCGAGATCCTGAAAGAGGTCTCGACCTCACTCTACTTCATCGACATCCTCCAGGCGATTGCCCGCAAGCTCGGCGAGGCGTTCGGACTGGACCGGTCGTCGATATTTCTGGCCGAGCGCGGCGGGCGCACCGCGCGTCTCGTGGCCTCCTACGAAGATCCCACCATCCGCAACTATGTGGTGGACCTGGAACGCTATCCGGAATTGAAGCGGGCCATGCAGGGCGGCGAGACCGTGTTCATTCCCGATGCCGCGAACGATCCCAGCCTGCGGCACGTAAAGGGCGAATTGATCAACCGCAACGTGAAGTCGATCACCGTCGTCCCGATCACATGGCGTGGTCTTGCAATCGGCGCGATTTTCCTCCGTACCTTCCGCGACGGCCCGACATTTTCGGACGAGGACGTGCGCTTCGTGCAGGTAGTCGCCGCGCTGACCGCGCAGGCGCTGCGCAACGCGCACCGCTACGAGCGGCTCGTCAAACGGCAGCAGGAAACGGACGACACGCTGCGCCGCATGGAGCTCGAGCGCGTGGCGTTGCTCGCGTTCCTGCGCCGCCTACTCGACGCGTTCGGCATGCGCGACGGGGCCTGGGGTGAAGGACTCCTGCCGCGGGCCTCGGCCGACGAGCTCGATCGGCTGGTCGGTGTCGCCATGGCCGTCATTCAGGAAGAAGCCAAAGGACGGTGAAGTCACGGGCTCAGGCGGCCAGGGCCGCCGAGCTGCGGCGGCTGGTCGAGCGGGCAAGCGTCGCGTACTACGTCCACGACAAGCCGGAAATCTCGGACGCCGAGTACGACCGGCTGTTCCGGGAACTACAGGATCTCGAAGCGAAGCACCCGGAGCTCCGTACTCCGGACAGCCCCACCTACCGCATCGGCGCCGAGCCGTCCGCCGCGTTCCGCAAACACCGGCACCTCGTTCCCATGCTGTCGCTCGCGAACGCGTTTTCCGAGCCGGACCTCGTCGAATGGGAACAGCGCAATGCCCGGCTCGTGGCCGAGGCGTCTACGAGCGGCTACACCCTGGAAGTGAAAATCGACGGCGCGGCCGTGAGCCTCACGTACGAAGCGGGGGTATTCGTCCGGGGCGCGACTCGCGGCAACGGCATCGAGGGAGAGGACGTCACCAGCAACCTGCGCACGGTCCTCGATCTCCCGCTCCGGCTCGCGGGAAAAGGCTGGCCCAAGCTCATGGAGGTCCGGGGCGAGGTGTACCTCTCGAAGACCCGGTTCGAGCAGCTCAACGCCGAGCGCCAACAAGCAAACGAACCCACGTTCGCCAATCCCCGTAACTCGGCCGCAGGCGCGCTCCGCCAGCTCGATCCGAAGATCACCCGCCATCGCGGGCTCAGAATCTTCTGCTTTCAGATCGTGGCGCCGGGACAGGAGCTGCCGCTCGACACCCAGAGCGCCCTGTTGCAGCAGCTGGCCGAGTGGGGAATCCCGGTCGAACCGCATCACGTGTCCGTGCCCGACCTGCCGCGCGCCCATGCGGAAATCGAGCGCTTGAACGCGGTGCTCCCCACGCTCGATTACGGCGCCGATGGCGTGGTGGTGAAGGTCGATCCGCTCTGGCTCTATCCGGAACTTGGCACCGTGGGCGGCCGCGAACCGCGCTGGGCCATCGCGCGCAAGTTCGCTCCCGAAGTGGCGGTGACCCAGCTCAAGGAGGTCCGGATCAACGTGGGGCGCACCGGCGCGCTCAATCCCTATGCCATGCTCGAGCCGGTCGAGGTGGGCGGGGTGACGGTCTCGAATGCCACGCTCCACAACGGCGATCTGATCGCCGCAAAAGACATTCGCGTGGGGGACTGGGTGGAAGTCACGCGCGCGGGCGAAGTCATTCCGCAGGTGCTGGGCCCCGTGCGCGAGCGGCGTACCGGCAAGGAGCGCCCATTCGTGATGCCGGAGCAGTGCCCCGTGTGCGCCTCCAAGATCGAACATCCGCCCGATGAAGTGATGACGTACTGTCCCAACGTGTCGTGCCCCGGACGCATTCTCGAGGGGATCGTCCATTTCGCCTCACGCAGCGCGATGGACATCCGCGGCCTGGGGTACGAGCGGGTGCGGTCGTTTCTCGAGGCCAAGCTGATCGAGAATGTCGCCGATCTGTACGAGATCAACCCGATGCAGCTCCTCGCGCGCGAAGGGTTCGCCGAAAAATCCGCCCAGCAGCTGGTCGACGCGATCGCCGCCTCGAAGGATCGGCCGCTTTCGACCCTCATCTTTGCGCTCGGCATCCGTCATGTGGGCGCGCAGGGCGCCCGACTGCTCGCCCGCCACTTCGGATCCATGAAGAGTCTGTCGAAGGCGAGTGCCGACGATATCAATGCGATTCGGGGTGTCGGGCCGGCCATCGCGGAGGCCGTGGCCGGATTCTTTGCCGAGCCGCGCAACCGGAAGCTGGTCGACCGGCTCGCGAAACTCGGCCTGAACATGACCGAGGCCGTCATGGTACAGAGCGGCGGCCCGCTCGCGGGGCAGACGTTCGTCATTACCGGTACGCTACCGTCGCTTTCCCGGACGGCGGCCACGGAATTGATCGAGCAGGCGGGCGGTCGCGTGACGGACAGCGTGTCGAAGAAGACCACGGCAGTCGTGGCGGGCGGGGACCCGGGCTCCAAGCTGGCCAAGGCCAAGGCCATCGGTGTGGCGGTGATCGATGAGAAGGAGCTGATCAAGCGGGCCGGAGAAAAGCAAGAGTAGAGCAACGCGCTGCCAGGGTCGACGTCTTTCCCCCGACGTCTTTGGCCTTAAATTGGCGTCCGATGCCCAGTCACAACTCTCATCCCGCCGGCCTGACGATCGGCCGCGCCGCGCTCCAACAGCTGCACCAGAGCCTGCTCCGCGACGCGCCCGATCACGCCATCAACATTCTCCAGGACGCGGGATTCGCCGCCGGCGAGGGAGTGTACGCCGCGTTCGCGGAATGGCTGGCGACCCAAACCGGGGGCACGGCACCGCCCGATCTCGATGCGGCGCGGTTGAACGAAATGCTGTCGGGATTCTTCCAGGCCTCGGGCTGGGGCGCCATTTCGCTCCGCCCGATTGGCTCGGCGCTGGCCATCGACAGCACCGACTGGGCGGAATCGGAGCCGGGTTCCGCGGAGGCGCCGATGTGTTACTTCTCCTCGGGCATGCTGGCCGATTTTATCGGGCGCCTGTCCGAGGAAACGGTGGCCGTCATGGAAGTGGAGTGCCGCAGCCGCAACGACGGGCGCTGCCGCTTTCTCTCGGCATCCCCCGAGATCCTGAACGGCGTGTACGAGCAGATGGCGGCGGGGAAAAGCTATGAAGCGGCACTCGGCACCTGAGCCCTAACGGCCCGCGACCGAAACCCCCTCGAGCAGGAGCGAAGGACCGAAGCGCGAGCCATACCAGCGCGCATCGTTGCCCCATCCGGCAATACGCTTGAGCAGGTCGTACGCGTTGCCCGCCACCGCCGCGTCCTTGACCCGACCCGTGATTGCGCCGTTCGAGATGCGATACGCCAGGGCCACCGGGTGACTGAATGCTCCACTGATCACGTTTCCCTGCCCCACGCCGATCAAGTCGTCGACGAGCAGCCCGTCGCGAATGCCGTCGAGTAGTCCGCCTCCGAGGCCTCCCCCTTCCCCCTTCCCACTTCCCCCTTCCCCGTTACCCAGAATCAGGTTCGTATATCCCGGCGCCGGTTTCGAGAAAATGCCGCGCCGGCCGTGTCCCGTGCTCCGCGTTTTGGATCGGACGGCCGTCTCGAGATCGTAAATGAATTGCTTCACGACGCCGCGCTCGACGAGTGTCGTTATTTGAGACGGCACGCCCTCGGCATCGACCGGGCGAGAGCACGCGCGGCCGGCGAGCAGCGGATTGTCGGTGATCGAGAACGCGGGGTCGAACACCGTCTCGCCCACCTTGCTCGCAAGCGGTGAGATCCCCTGGAGTACCGCTTTTCCCGATAGCGCCTGGGTGATGGGCAGCAGCACTGCCGACAGCCCCGCGGGAGTAAACACCACGGGCAACGAGCCTGCGGGCGACTCGACGATCTTGAGCGCCGCGTCGAGTCGGGTCGTGATGGACCGGACGATGTCGTCGAGCGCGGCCCGGTCGGGGAGATCGCCGCCCTCGAGCGATTCACTGATGGCGAGCACGTCATCGCCGCTCACGCGCCACACGTCGGCCGAGACACCGACACCCGTGGCGCGGTATGCGCCCTCTCCACCCGCGCTGTTGCCGATTTCCGTTTCGCCCAGCTCGCGTTCGAGCGAGACGTTGACCTGTACGCCGTCGCGCGCCAGTCGTTCGATCAGCTCGCGGCCGATCGTGATCAGCGCCTCGAGCGAGGCGTCCCGGGCGGCGGCATACTCGGTGGGCACGCCGGGAAGGGCCGCGCGGGAAGGAAACGTGAGCTCGACCGTTTCGCCCAGGTCGGCGGACTCGAACGCGCGGGCGATGAGGCCGTCGAGGTCACCCGACGTGGATCCAGCGATGCCCGCCTTCCCCTCACGCAGGACGCGGAGGCCGATCCCGGATTCTTCGTTCACCCCGGCGGATTTGAGCCGTCCCCACTCGAACGCGATCGACGTGCGTTCGACGCGACGCCAGATGGCGTCCGCGTTCGTCGCTCGCCCCGCCTGCCGCCGCACCCGATCGAGCAGTTGTACGATCGCGTTCTTCACGCGCCTGGAACGTCTCCCCCGACCAGCGCCTCCGCGATTCGAACGTGGGGCGCACCCTCGGTGACGGCCAACGGAAACTGTCCGGCCTTGCCGCACCCCCCGCCCATCTGATTCCAGCGAAAGTCGCCCGCGATCGCGTCGATCCGGTCGAGGGTCTGAAACAAGTTGCCCGCGATCACGACATCCTTGACCAGCTCGGCGACGCGCCCATCGCGGATCATGTGACCGTAGGCCGCCGTGAACGAGAAATTCTCGAGCATCGTCTGACCGCCGAACGCGCTGCAGGCATATACGCCCAGCTTCACGTCCTTGATGAGATCTTCGAACGTGCCCTGCCCGTTGCCGATGTAGGTGTTCGTCATGCGAACGATGGGCGGATGACGGAACGACGTAGCGCGGGCGTTGCCCGTCGGCTTCTCGCCCAGGGCCGCCGCCGTTTCGCGCGAATGCAATCGGCCCACCAGCACGCCTTCCGTGATGAGCGGCGTGTCCTGGGTGGGCGTGCCCTCATCATCGTAGGGCAGCGTGCCGCGCAGCCCGGCGGCCGCGCCGTTGTCCCCGGCGTTCAGGATCGGGCGCCCGAAACGGCGGCCGAGCGTCATCATCTCGCGCGCCTGCGGGTTCTCGTAGATGAAGTCGGCCTCGGAGAGATGCCCGAAGGCCTCGTGGATAAAGACGCCGGCCAGCTCGGGATCGAGGATCACGGGATACGTCCCACCCTTCACCCCGGGCGCCTCGAGCAGCTCTGCGGCACGTTGGGCGGCCTCCTTGAAGCCCCGCGCCTTGTCCTGCGCGCTGTTCCAGCCGCGGCGTAAGCCGATCGATTCGAGTCCCTTCTCGATAGTGCCGTTACGCCGGGCCATGGCCGTGCCCGACAGCGTGATCTCCGGTCGCAGCTCGTACAGCGCCGTCCCCTCGGAATTCACGTACCAGTACTCGCTCACTTCGTCCTGGTAGCTGGCCACCGTGTCCACCACGCGCGGATCCACGGCCAGCATCTCGGCGTTGTACGCCTCGATCAGACGCTTCTTGTCGGACAGCGAAATGCCGCGAACGTCGCCGTCGAGATCGAGCACCGCGTCCGCCTGGTGCGGCGGCACATCGGCCAGGCGAATCGGCTGCTCGAGCCGCACGGCGCGCGACAGCTCGTTGGCGCGCCCGACCATCGCCGGCAGCTGATCGAGCGACGTGAACGCGGCGATGCCCCAGCCGCAGCCCCGGTTCAACACACGCACGAATCCACCCTGGTCTTCGAGCGCGGTAGCCGACTCGAGCCGGCGCCCGCGGAACGTGACCGCGGACCTCCAGGTGCGCTCGAGACGGATTTCGGTGTAATCGGCGCGCGACGCGCGGAGCGCGTCGGAAAGCCGGTCCTTCACTCCGCTAATTCCTTGAGTTTCTGCGCGTAGTCGGGACGCATGACGATCTCGCCGTTCACGATGATCTCACGGTCCCAGGGGAGGATGATGAAGTTCTCGCTTTCAAGCGCGAAGAAGTCGGTCTTGTATTCTCCGGTCCGGAACGACACCGCGGTCTTGACCGCCGCGGGCTTGAGCTCGCGTACGGCCGAGAGCGCGAGCTTCATCGTGTCGCCGGTATCGCAGGTCTCGTCGACGATCAGCACGCGTTTCCCGGTCACGATGCGCGGCGGCCCCGCGATCACGGTCGGCCGGGCGCCTGAGGCCTCGCGGGTGATCGCGATGGAGGCGAAGTCCCGCTGCAGGATGCTTGCGACCACCGCGCCGGGAATGACCCCGGCTTTGGCGATGCCGATCACGATTTCCGGGTCGTACTCGCGAAAAATCCGCAGCGCGAGCGCGCGGCACAGCTCGCCGAAGAAGGGCCAGTCGACCTGCAGCACGCCATGCGGCGGCTTGCGCCCGGGACGAGTGCCGGCACGGGATGAGGGAAACACGGGTTGACGCGGAGGCGGGGTCGGCATTGGTCGAAGCTACATTGCAAAACGAGCGAGCCGCAAGCTATTTTGCGTCCATGGGTTTTTGGCGCCGGCTGTTCGGACGCACGAGTGGCGACGACCTCAAAGCCCAGCGTCTCGACTACCTCAATGAGGCGCTTGCGCTCGAGCGACAGGGCGACTATGAAGCGGCGCTCACGTCTTATCGTCTTGCCCTCCGCGACCATCCCAACGACGCGCGCATCCTGCAGAACATGGCGATCGCCTTCACCAAGACGCGGCGGCTGGACGAAGCCATTCGCCACTACCGGCGCGCGCTCGAGCTCGACTCCGGGCTGGCCGGCGCGCATTACGGCCTCGCGTTTCTCCTACTCCGAAGGGGTGACCCTGACGGCGCGGAACGGCATTTGAAGTCGTTCCTGGCCCAACCGCCCCGCGGCCCCGACGCGCAACGCTGGATCGAGCACGCCACCCAGGCGCTCGAGGATCTGGGGGCGCCGCCCGGACCGCGGGCCATTTCGGCGGAGGCACCCTGAGGAGAAGGTGGCCCATCGTGGAAATGGTGATGGGTTCGTGGGCCGTGGGGTGGGGATGGGGGTGTGGGAGCTTGAATACGGATCTGAACCAGGTCATTGCCCTCACCGTTTCCGTTTCCGCCGATTCCGTGCGCCAGCGTGACACGCTGGTCGCCCACGCGTGGGGCCTCACCGCCGCTGGCGATTCCGTCGCGGCGTCAGTCACGTGGCGCTCCCAGGACAGCACGATCCTTGCTGTCGCGGACAGCACGAAAGGCAAGTTCGTCGGCCGGAACACGGGGATCACCAACATCCAAGCCCTTTCGGGCCCGCTTCCGAGTAACCTGATCGTGATCACAGTCGATTCGGCTCCATGACACTGACGCGGTTGTTTTTCGACGCGGTGGAGCAACACCGCGATCTGCCGGCGGCGTATCGCCACAAGGTGGACGGGCGGTGGATCTCGCTGACCCATGGCGACGTGGCGGAGCGTGTGCAAGCGGTCTCGATCGGGCTGCGCGAGCTGGGGGTCAAACCGGGCGATCGCGTCTCGATCATCTCCGAAAACCGTCCCGAGTGGGCGATCGCCGACTATGCGTGCCTGTGTGCGCGCGCCGCGGATGTACCGATTTATCCCACCCTGCCCGCCAAACAGGTCGAATACATCCTGCGGGACGCCGGCGCGGTCGCCGTGTTCTGCTCTACGGCCATGCAGCTCGCCAAGGTGCTCGAGATTCGGAAGTCGCTGCCCTCGTTGCGACACGTGATCGTGTTCGACGCCGCCGCGGGCCAGACGGGCGTGTGGACGCTCGCCGAGGTCGAGTCACGCGGGCGCGCGGCGGCAGGCTCATATCCGCGGTTTCGCGCGGAGGCGCTCTCCGTCCAGCCGCAGGATCTCGCCACGCTCATCTACACGTCCGGGACCACGGGCGACCCCAAGGGCGTGATGCTCACGCATGACAATCTCTGGTCCAACGTCCGGGACTCGCTCAAGGTACTGCGCATCGCGAGCGGCGATGAATGCCTCTCGATGCTCCCCTTGTCTCACGTGTTCGAGCGGATGGTGGACTACACGCTGTTTCACGTGGGGGTGATCATCTCCTACGCCGAATCGTTCGAGCTGGTGCGCCAGAATCTGCTCGAGGTGCGGCCGACGATCGTCCTTTCCGTTCCGCGATTTTACGAGAAAGTGTACGCCGCGGTGCTCGAGAAGGCGGTGCAAGGCGGCCGCTCCAAGCTGCGCATTTTCAACTGGGCCAAGCGCATTGGCGACGACTGGGCCACCTATCGCCTCGCGGGCCTCGACGTCTCGACCGGCCTGGCGGTGAAGCATGCGATTGCCGATCGGCTCGTTTTCAAGAAGCTGCGGGCGCGGACCGGGGGACGGCTCAAGCTGTTCGTCTCGGGCGGCGCGCCGCTTTCGGCCGAGATCGCGAAGTTCTTCTTCAGCGCCGGACTGCCGGTGGTCGAAGGCTACGGGCTGACGGAAACCTCGCCGGTGCTCACGATCAATCCGCTCGAGCGGATCAAGGTCGGCACGGTGGGGAAAGCGATTCCCGATGTGCAGCTCCAGATCGCGCCGGACGGGGAGATTCTCGCGAAGAGCCCCGGGATCATGCTGGGCTACTACAACAAGCCGGAGGCAACGCGCGAAGCCATCGACACCGCGGGATGGTTCCACACCGGCGACATCGGCGAGCTCGACGCTGAAGGGTACCTGAAGATCACCGACCGCAAGAAAGACTTGATCGTCACCGCGGGCGGCAAGAACATCGCGCCCCAGCCGATCGAGAACATGGTCAAGACCAACAAATTCGTGGGCAACGCGGTCATGCTCGGCGACAAACGCAAGTTTCCGATCATGCTGGTGGTACCGAACTTCGATCAGCTCGAGCGCTGGGCGCGGGAGCGGCACCTCACGTTTGGATCGCGACGCGAGCTGATTGCGTTACCCGACGCGCAGTCGAAGGTCGAGCGCGAGGTGATGGGCGAGCTGCGCGATCTCGCCAAGTTCGAGATGCCGAAGCGGGTGGTGCTGCTGGAGCACGATTTTACGATCGACTCGGGCGAGCTGACGCCCACGCTCAAAGTGAAGCGGCGGGCAGTCGAGCGGGGCTACAAGGACCTCGTGGATCGCGTCTATGCGGACGACGACACCACCGCGGCAGCGTTGGAAGCGTGACACGGGATGCCCAATGGGAGGTAATGCTCGGATCACACGATCGTGCGATGGTCTAGCGCCTGCTCCGTCGCTAGGCTGGAACAAGCAGGATCGTAGGTCTTCCATTGGAGGCTGTCACATGAATCGATGCACGCTTACCGCCTGCACGCTGGCATTAGGCCTGCTTGCCGTTTCTGGCAGGGTGGCGCTCGCACAGAACAACGGTGATAACCACGGGCAGAACAACGCCCACTCGAATCCGCCGCATCAGTCGAATCAACAGCAGGAGGCGCGGTTCAGGGATGAGGACCGCCGGGCCACGGAGGACTGGTACCGGCAACACCATCAACACGCCCCGGCCGGTTGGAGGGACAAGGATCGCTTGCCTTCCAGCATGCAGGACCGCCTACGCGCGGGTCGTCCGCTCGACCGCGACCTGGCGAGTAGGATGCACCCGCTGCCTTCAGACTTAGCGCGGCACTACGCTCCTCCCCCGAGGGGCTACCGGTATGGAGTCATCGGCGGAAATGTCGTGCTGCTCGACGACCACTATGTGGTGCACGACGTCTTCAGCATCTCATTCCAAATCCATTAGTATTAGTATCGTTCTCAAAGCATCGAGCAAGGCCCCCGGGGAAGCTTCCGGGGGCCTTCTTCGCATTTCCGACGATTGCGGTGAAACTCGGATTAGGAAGTCCGGTCCGGTTGGCTGCTCCCTACACCGCCGGCGAGGCTCTTCAGCAAGCGCATGGGAGCGCTCCCGCGATGGAGCTACGGAAGAGTATTCACTGTTTCTCTCCGACCCACAATCCTCCACCGGATGCAAGGCGCGTGATGCTGGGTGGCGGAGCAAACGATTCCGATTCCACCACGTAGCGTCTGCCGCGCAGCAGCACGGCCGCGGCCTCCGCAATCCAGGGCGCGCTCAGCGTATCGGCGCCCACTACCACGCCACGCGCGACGGACGGTCGCAACGGAATGACCGCCGCCGCACGCAGCACGCTCAGCATCGGCAGCTCCTCTACGTCCTTGGGAGGATTCACTCCCACGAAATGAATCCCACCCATGAGCGCCGCGAGCGCCGGCGCGCTGCGCGCCGCGTTTCCGAGCAGCACGACCAGGCCGCCTGGGCCCGAGAGATCGAGAACGGCTTGCAGGGTCTCTGGTTGGGGAAGCGGAAACCTTCCCCCTTCCCCCCGCCCGCTTCCCCCAAAGTCGACGATCCCATTTGCGATCCGGTACTCGCGCCGGCACAGCGGACACCCCACGATCCCCGAGCGGATGCTCCGTCCCACCATCTCGCCTGTCGACAGCACGAGAAACGCGAGCTCGTGCGGCTCCGGGCAACGCAACATTTCCGTCAGCTCAATGTGCATCGGCGCGGAACACGACCCACGTCACCTCGTGGGCCAGAACTCGTACGCGCTGGCTGAGCAGCCGCCCGTTCAGGGTGACCGAAACCGTGTAATCGCCGGGCGGCACGTCGCCCACCGCGAAATGCTCGCCGTACGCGGGATCGGGATGATTGTGCTCGCCGTACGTCTCGGCGAACGAGTACGGCGTTTCCTGCGGCTCGCCCTTCGAGAGCCCGAACACATGCGCCTGGGGCACGGGCTTCCCGCTCGCGTCCCACACCTGCCCCGCCACCACTCCCGTTCCCGGAAGCGGCGCGATCCATAGCTCGGGGTTCACCGTGTAGTGCGGATAGCGTTCGTTCGGATCGACGATGAGCGGCGTCGAATCGACAGGCGACGCGTGGACCTCGAGATGCAAGTGATCGTTGGTCGCCCGCCCGGTGTTGCCCACTTCCGCGATCACGTCTCCCGCCTTGACGCGCTGCCCCGCCGTGACGCGCAGCGCGCGATTGTGGTAATAGGTCGAGTACACGAAGTACTCTTTGCCATCCGCCTTGAGCTTCCTGTCATGACGGATCGCCACGGTGTTCGAGCCCTGCTCGGCCGGACCGGCGAATACCACGATGCCATCGCCGATCGCGTGCACCGGCGTGCCATCGGGATTGTTGAACTCGACGCCTTGGTGCTGCTGGAAATTACCGCCCATGGTCGAGCCATACCGGTAGGTCTGATCGATGTAGGGCTGATCCGAGAGCGCGATCGGCCGCTCGAACCAGGTGTGCTTGAGATTCCACGTGTCGGTATCCGGCCGCTGGCGGTAGGTGATCCCCACCAGCGCGAGCCCCTGGTCGAACCGGCAGGACTCGAGCCCCGGCTCGGATTGGTGACCCGCGACATACGATTCGCCGCCGGTCGGGAGCAGCGCGCTCGCGAACGCCGACGAACCGCACGCGTTGACCGGGTCGCCCCCGTCGGCGCGGTAGATGCCATCCGCTGTCGCGGCGTAGACGTCATTCCCCGTGGTTCGCGCGATCGCCTGAACGGCCGGAATGTCCACGCGGCACGATTTGACCGATCCCAAAGGACAGCTCGGCTTGCCGCGTTTATCGAGCCAGCTGCGAGTGGCGGGATCGAAGCGATACAGACCCTGCTCCATGCCGACCCACGCGATCCCGCTCGAGTCGACGTTCAGCGATCGGACTCGATCGAGGCACTCGGGCTTGCCGCACCGGATCGGGGACGGATACTCGCTCCACGTGCGTCCGCCGTCCGCCGAGCGCGCGAGACCGTGCAAGTGGCCGATCCAGAGACTGCCGTCCGGCCCGGCGGCGATGGCATTCACGTACTGGTTCGCGATCCGGCCCACGACGGAGTGGGCAGTGGTGGCGCCGGCCGAGTCCGTGATTTCGGCCCACGTGGCGCCGTCGTCCCACGACAGCTTGATCCCGTCCGCCGTCGCGACGTACACGGTATCCCCGCGAGTCACGATCCCATTCGGGGCGACGTACTGCCACTCGGGGCCGAGCTGGCGCAGCTCCCAGTTCACCCATGTCTTGCCGTTATCCCGGGAAAGGCCCCACCCATTTCCCACGGTCCCGTACCACACTTCCCCCCGCGGGCCAAATCCGAATGCGTGGACGAAATCCCACGAGATGGCGTGCGCGGTGGAATCCGCCGACGTGGTCAGGTGCTCCCACTGCCCACCCCCGGGGCGCAGCACATAGATCCCCGCCCCATACGTCCCGACCCAGATCGCCGCGTCGGGCGCGCGAGCGATCGCGAGAACATGGGACGGGGCGGGGAGCGGGGGAACGGCTTGCGAAGGGAGTTGCGGTGCCGCAGCGAGGATCAGGATCGCGAGGAGCGCGTTCCGCATCATGAGGCTCTCCGCCCGCCCGGCATAATGCGGATCTCGGAGATATCGACGCCCGGGGGTTGGGTTACAGCGAACAGCACGGCACGCGCCACGTCTTCC
>Ga0335079_10005946_pt1 | contig 13963 bp, 10 predicted proteins | sample Lox_Sample_33_FD_206719 | JGI IMG/M metagenome (GOLD analysis project Ga0335079, IMG submission 206719) | Soil microbial communities from Loxahatchee National Wildlife Refuge, Florida, United States - Lox_Sample_3.3 | ecosystem: Environmental > Terrestrial > Soil > Wetlands | place: USA...
GTGGTTTTCCGGATGCCCGCGAACGAGGCCCTACCCCTATCCAAGGAAGCCGCGCTGAAGACCCTGGAGCTGGACCCGGATGCGGCCGAGGGACACAGCTCGCTCGGCTTGATCCAGTGCGCGTACAAATGGGACTGGGCGGCTTCGGAAGCCAGCTTCCGCCGGGCTCTCGAGCTGCAGCCGGGACTCGCCTTGATCGATTGGCCTTACTCTCTGTTTTGCCTGCTGCCTCAATTGAAGCTTGAAGAAGCTTGCAGTATGACGGACCGGGCGTTGAATCTCGACCCGTTCAATCCCACGACCCAGGCTCTTGCAATTTTTATCTATGCCAACGCGGGCCGGTTCGAAGACGCGATGCGTCAAATGGCGCTCGGTATCGAGTTGAATCCGAAGTTCGTGCCGTTTTACTATTGCGGCGGGCTGGCTCAGGAATGGCAGGGAAATCTGGGCGAAGCCATCTCGACGTTCAGGCGAGCATGTGAGCTAATGCCCCTGCCGTCTCCACTGGGATCTTTGGGGCATGCACTTTCGGTGTCTGGCGAAAAACAGGAGGCGCGGCAGATCTTAAAGAGGCTCCTGGAATTTTCCGACTGTCCCGCCGTGGATCTGGCTATTGTCCACTTGGGACTGCGCGAGGACGACGAGGCTTTGCGATGGCTGGAGGTCGCGGTCGAGCAACGGAACCTAAGACTGCTGACCATCCCGGTGGACCGCCGTTTCCGGCGCTTGGCGGAACATCCGCGTTTTCATGGCGTGATGCAGCGTATGGACCTGAGGGCCGTGGCTGACGCCGGATAGCCTGAACGATAACGCCGGCCCGCGTTCCCAAGCGGATTACGGTAGCCGCTGGCCGGCCCCAAAACATCGTTGCTCTTGCGCATCGGATGAGTGATCCGGGATCACTTCACCGGCTTTGCCCTTTTCTTGCAACGAGAGGCGGCAAACCGGTGCAAGCGCGAGCAAACAGAACCGTCGAAGTGACCCGACACTGCATTCGCGCAGACGGGCGTTGGTTCTCGAAGCGCCAGGAACGCGGGTAGTTCCAAGTTGACAGCTCTCTCTTCGGTCGAGATCAGGCGAGGTCGAAGCGATCGAGGTTCATCACCTTGTTCCAGGACGCCACAAAGTCACGCACGAACGCCTGCTGCGAGTCGCTGCACGCATAAACCTCGGCGAGGGCCCGGAGCTGGGAGTTGGAACCGAAGACGAGATCAACAACAGTGCCCGTCCACTTGAGTTCGCCCGTCGCCCGATCGCGCCCCTCCAACACGCCTTCCGATGTGGCGGACTTCTGCCACTTCGTGTTCATGTCGAGCAGGTTGACGAAGAAATCATTCGTCAACGTCTCGGGCCGCTTGGTGAAAACGCCGTGTTTGGACTGCCCGAAGTTTGCATTCAGCGCGCGCAGGCCACCAATTAGAACCGTCATCTCGGGGGCAGTCAGCGTCAGCAACTGCGCCCGATCCACCAGCAGCTCAGCCGCCGATGCCTCGTGTCCCTTCCGGAGATAGTTGCGGAACCCGTCCGAAACCGGCTCGAGTACGGCGAACGAATGCACATCGGTCTGCTCCTGCGACGCGTCCATGCGCCCCGGCGAAAAGGGAACCTTCACGTCGTGGCCGGCCTTCTTCGCCGCTGCCTCGACGGCCGCGCAGCCGCCCAGAACGATCAGGTCAGCAAGCGATACCTTCTTGGCCTTTCCACCTGACTGCGGTGACTGCGCACCGTTGAAATCCTTCTGGATCGCCGCCAGCTTCGGAAGAACCTTCGCCAGCTCGGCCGGCTGGTTGACTTCCCAGTCCTTTTGCGGCGCGAGGCGAATGCGCGCCCCGTTAGCCCCGCCGCGCTTGTCGCTGCCGCGGAATGTTGCGGCCGACGCCCAGGCCGTCGTGACCAGTTGAGAGATGGAAAGTCCGGATGCGAGGATCTTGGCCTTCAGGGCAGCAATATCCTGCTCCCCGATCAATGCATGATCCACGGCGGGAATGGGGTCCTGCCACAGCAGGGGCTCGGCGGGAACGAGCGGGCCAAGGTACCGCGAAACAGGCCCCATGTCGCGGTGCGTCAATTTGAACCAAGCCTTGGCGAACGCGTCCGCGAATGCCTGCGGGTTCTCGTGGAAGCGTTTCGAAATTTTCGCGTAGACCGGGTCCACCTTCAGTGAGAGGTCCGTCGTGAACATCATGGGGGCGTGCTTCTTCGATGGATCGTGGGCATCCGGCACGGTGCCCGCGGCAGATCCGTTCTTGGGCGCCCATTGGTGAGCGCCGGCGGGACTCTTCGTGAGTTGCCATTCATAGCCGAACAGATTGTCGAAGTAGTTGTTGTCCCACTTCACCGGGTTGGTGGTCCATGCGCCCTCCAAACCGCTGGTGATCGCGTCGGCGCCTTTGCCGCTGCCAAAGGCGTTCTTCCAGCCGAAACCTTGCTCTTCGATGCCGGCGCCCTCGGGTTCGGGACCGACATACTTGTCCGCATCGGCGGCGCCATGGGCTTTGCCGAACGTGTGTCCGCCGGCGATGAGGGCCACCGTCTCCTCATCATTCATCGCCATTCGGGCGAAGGTCTCCCGGATATCCCTGGCCGCGGCGAGGGGATCCGGATTGCCGTTGGGCCCTTGCGGATTCACGTAGATGAGGCCCATTTGAACCGCGCCGAGAGGATTGTCGAGCTGACGGTCGCCGCGGTACCGCTCATCGGCCAGCCATTTGCCCTCAGGGCCCCAGTAAATGTCTTCTTGCGGCTCCCAGATGTCTTCGCGCCCGCCGCCGAAACCGAAGGTCTTGAATCCCATCGACTCCAGTGCGACGTTGCCCGTAAGAATCATGAGGTCGGCCCAGGAGATTTTCCGGCCGTACTTTTGCTTGATCGGCCACAGCAGCCGGCGCGCTTTGTCGAGACTCACATTGTCCGGCCAGCTGTTGAGGGGCGCAAATCGCTGGGCACCGGAGCCCGCGCCCCCCCGGCCATCCGCGATACGGTACGTGCCTGCGCCATGCCACGCCATGCGGATGAAGAGCGGCCCGTAGTGGCCGTAGTCGGCGGGCCACCACTCCTGCGATGTCGTCATCAAGGCATGGAGGTCCTTGATCACGGCATCCAAGTCAAGGCTCTTGAACTCCTCGGCGTAGTTGAAGGCCTCGCCCATGGGGTCGGATAGCGGGGAGTGCTGGTGCAAAATCTTAAGGTTCAGTTGATTGGGCCACCAGTCTGCGTTTGTTGGGGCCCCAGCCATTGTGTGTTTGCGAGCGCCGCCCGAGAACGGGCACTTTTCGGTTGACGAATTTTGCTCCTGAGTATCGGGGATAGGCGCCCCCGATGCGGTGGTGAGTGTTTGCTCCATATGTTTCTCTTCCTTTGAATTATTTAAAAAAGCTGTGACGAACTACGACCCATCCTGGCCTTCCATTCGCGCCATCGCCGCCGGCGCGTTTGCTCACGCGCGCCATTCATCCGGTAGCCGCCTGCGGCACTTAACGGGAAGCGTGCCGGCGAGCGCACTTCGCGCAGAGCCCCCGGAAAATGAGCTCGCATCCGCGAAGAATCCGCTTATCGAGAAGGCCCGAGGCGGGCCTGGGCACATCGTACCACTCAATGTCCTCCACATTGCCGCAACGGTCGCAGATGAAGTGGTGATGCCGCATGCCTTTCGCATCGAATCGCGCGGCGCGGCCCTCGACGGCCACTTCGCGTACCAAACCCGCCTGCACCAAGTCCCGCAGATTGTTATACGTCGTGGCCCTTGAAGAGCGCGGATCCACGCGATTCACGCCTTCGAAGATTTCCGCAGCCGTGGGATGCCTGTTTTGTTCCATCAAGAATGCCATCACGGCGTAGCGCTGCGGAGTGCACCGCAACCCGCTGCCCTCCAAGGACCGTTTAATCGCCTCGGCATCCATTTAAGCAATTAGACTATATCTAATGTGACATTTTGTCAAGGCTTATGCATGGAGCCGCAATGCCAGTTCCGGAGCCAGTCCGGCAAAGTTGATATATTGCCCAAGTTGAACGTTCTCCTCCAGACTGCAAGGCCGGCTCGTGGGCGCAGCTTCGCTTCGATATTCCGCCACTTGGGAGCGTTGGGGCTTTTCATTCTCGCGATCCTGGATAGCTCTCCGCTGCCAACGTTTGGCGGCCCAGACATCCTGATCGCGATTCTCGCAGCCAGTCACCGCAACCCATGGTACGAGTATGCAGCGGTGGCAACGGCCGGTTCGGTGATCGGCGCTTATCTTACTTTCCGAATCGCACGCAAAGCCGGATCGGCTTATCTGAACAGTAAATTTGGAGAAGGTAAAGTATCCGCGCTCCTGAAAGTATTTAAGAAATGGGGCACCGGGACTCTCGCCGCCTCTACCGCCGTTCCTTTCCCCTTCCCGACCAGCATGTTTTTCGCGGCAGCAGGCGCTTCCAACTATCGCACGGGCAAGTACCTGGCAATCGTCACCATTTGCCGCGCTGCTCGATATGCAACCATTGCTATCGCCGCGGATCTTTACGGCCGTCACTTCATCCTCATCCTCCGGCATCCGACGCAATATTGGCGCTGGCTGTTGCTGTTCGCTGCGATGATTTTTGGCCTGATCGCTGCGGGGATTCTGATCAACAGGCGGCTGGCGACTGTATCGGCGGGGTGAACGGCTGGGCTCCGGCGCGCCGATTCACTCCAACCAGTGTTATCCCAGGCGTCGATGTTCACCCCAGAGCTTTTCCGTACAGCGCGAGCAAGCGGCTCCATGCCTTCTCGGCTTGTGGCTCGTTGTAGACCCGTGAGTCCGGTGGGCACCAGCCGTGCGCGGCGCCTGTGTACACTTCGATTTCCGCCGGCAGGTTGGCCTTGGCAAACGTCTCCTTGAGGACGGTCTTGTCGTTGGGCGAGCGCGCGTCGTCATTGTCGGCGATCGCGATGAGGAACTGAGCCTTGGACTTGGCGGCCTGCAGGTGCGGACTGTTGGGCGCGTCGGTCACCAGTCCACCGCCATGGAATGAGGCCACTGCTCCGACACGATCGGGCACGGCGGCGGCGGTGCGAAACGCAATCGGGCCACCCATGCAATAGCCCTGTGTGCCGATTTTCCGGTCTTTCGCAACCGATTTCTGCCCGTCCAGCCAACCGATGAACGCTCTTGCATCGGTCATTTGCGTCGTCTCATTCAACGCACGAGCGAGCGGCATGAGTTCCTGGATTGGAGTGGCGCCGCCGGCTTCCGCAGTCGGGGCTTTCTTGACACGGTAGAAAGGATTCACCACGAGCACCGAATACCCCGATTCGGCCAGCCGTTTGCCCATGTTGCGGAACGCCGGGCGCAGCCCGAAGATGTCTGGCCACACGAGAACTCCAGGCGCTGTGCCGCTCGCCGGATGCACAAAGTAGCAGTCGGCGCTTCCGTCCGGCGTCGTCACGGTCACGTCCGTTTCGGCGACTGTGATGGCATTGGCGGCCTGCGGCAGCATCATGGCGGCTCCTGCTCCCAATATGACGCCGAATTGTTTACGCGTCACCAATCCGAGGGCCTCATACTTCTGCCGGTCGTTTTCGAAATGATCCTGATCACACATGGTCCCCCTCCTCCTCGCCTAGTTGCGCGTCCCGAACCGCCTGGTATCGCGCCATTCTACTGATCCGCTCCGGGCCGTCGAGCACCGCAGCATGCCCGCATGCAGCATCGGATTGCAAAGTTGACTTCAATCCACGAGGGCTTCATAAGCCATCCTCTTGAACTGACCGGCGGCCACGACGTCGCTGCTGGGCAGCACATTGACCAGGAAGACGCCGACCAGGTGTTCCTTGGGATCGATCCAGAAACTGGTTCCCGCCGCGCCTCCCCAATTGTATTCGCCCTCGGAGCCCACGTTGGCTGACTTGCCGGGACCCAAATTCACGGCAAACGTCAAGCCGAAGCCGTAACCTTCAGACGGCACGCCGCCGGCGCGCGCCAGGGTACCGAGGTGATCGCTCCGCATCAGTTCGACCGACTTGCGGCCGAGAATGCGCACGCCCTCAAGCTCCCCATCGTTTAACAGCATGCTGACGAATCGCGCATAGTCGTCGAGGGTCGACACCGAACCCGCTCCGCCCAACAGCAGCGTCGGCTTCTTCTTGAAATTCTCCTGGGCCGGGGCTGTGGACGGTTCGATACCGCCGCCCTTTTTCGGCGTGTACAGCACCGCCAGACGATTCCATTTTTCTTCGGGCACGAAGAAAGCCGTATCCTTCATACCGAGCGGGCGAAAGATCCGCTCCTCGAAAAACTGGTCGAGCGGCTTGCCCGAGACGACCTCGACCAGACGGCCAAGCACATCGATCGACAAGCCGTAGTGAAACGTCGTGCCAGGCTGGTGGTTCAAAGGGACGGTGGCCAGCCGTCTCACCGCTTCCGCCAGATCGAACGACACCCAGCCGTTCCCGCCCTCCACACCCAATTTCTTGTAGGCCGGCTCGCCGTTTTCATCCTTCGGTCCCGCGTAGTCGAGGCCGGTAGTGTGTCGGAACAGGTCGCGGACGGTGATAGGACGATCCGCGGGAACGGTGTAGTATGTCCGCTTGCCGGCAGCGTCAAACGATTCTTGGGCCACGCTCATCTTCGTGAACTCAGGAAGGTACTTGGATACTGGATCGGTGAGCGAAAACTTGCCCTCTTCGTAGAGAATCATGGCGGCGACGCCCGTGATGGCCTTCGTCATCGAGTACATACGCACGATCGTGTCGGGCTTATACGTCCCCCAAGTCTCCCGGAAAATGACCTTGCCGTTCCGTGCGATGAGGCCGGAAGCGCCGTTCAGCCGGCCCGCGGTGATATGTTCCTGCATCAGGGTGTTAATCCGGTTCAGGCGATCGCGCGAGAAACCAGCCTGCTCCGGAGCCGCCGTCGGCAAACTCGCGCCGCCCGCCAAGGATGCGACCAAACAGAAGACGAGTAAAATCCGCATGAGCGCGAATCTATCACAAAAGGCAGGCAGCAAGTGTGCGCCAAAGTTATAAAGCCATCGGCTATCCGGGAACCCGGAATTCGAAACCCCTTCTGATACGATACACGGCATGCGCATCTCGATTGGACTCGTTGCCGTGATGGCCTTTCCCGCATTCTGTGGCGGCGCGACGGAGGCAACCGTGCCCCGTTTTACCGATCCGGACCGGCGCGCGAAGCTCGAAGCGGCATTCCCACGCATTGAGAAGGTCTTCGAAGAATTTCTGCAGAAGCACCGCATCCCAGGGGCGGCTTTCGGAATCGTGATCGACGGCGATCTGGCCTATGTCAAAGGCTTCGGTGTGCGCGATCGCACCTCGCAAGACCCCGTGACGCCGGACACCGTTTTTCGCATCGCGTCTATGACGAAGAGTTTCACCGCCCTCAGTATTTTGAAGCTGCGCGATGCAGGTAAATTGTCGCTCGAAGATCCGGTGGCGAAGTGGATTCCGGAGTTCGCGCGGTTTGAGTACCCGACCCGGGATACCGCGCCCATCCGGATTCGTCAACTCATGTCGCACGGCGCCGGATTCCCGGAGGACAATCCGTGGGGTGATCGCCAACTCTCCACCGACGATGCGACGCTGACGCGCTGGTTAGAGCATGGGCTGCCGTTCTCGACGCCTCCGGATACGTCGTATGAGTATTCGAACTATGGGTTCGCGCTGCTGGGGCGAGTTGTGTCGAAGGCTTCCGGCGTTCCTTACGCTGAGTATCTGGCAAAGAACATTCTGGCGCCGCTGGGCATGCGGTCCACGACACTTGAAGCGGCGGCCTTACCCGCGAATGTTCGGGCCATGGGTTATCGGCTGCTGGAAAATGAATATTTCGAAGAGCCGTCGCTGCCGCACGGCGCGTTCGGATCGATGGGCGGGCTGCTAACATCGGCGCGGGACCTTGGGCGCTACGTCGCTTTTCATTTGTCGGCGTTCCCTCCGCGCGATGACGAGGATCGCGGGCCGGTCAAGCGCAGTTCGGTTCGCGAGATGCAGCACCCTTGGCGCGAGCATTCGCTGACGGCTACTCGCCCGTCGCCGGATGCACCCCTACGGGTGCGGTCCGTGGCTTACGGCTACGGCCTGGGCATCTCGCGAGACTGCGACTTCTCGCACATCGTGGGTCACGGCGGCGGACTTCCGGGTTTCGGGTCATACATGATGTGGCTGCCGGATTACGGCGTTGGCATGTTCGCGATGACCAACCTGACGTATGCGGGTCCGGCGGCGGCGCTGGCGGAGGCGTTCGAGATTCTGGAGGGGACAGGGGCACTGAAGCCGCGCGAACTACCGCCTTCGCCGGTGCTCGTTTCGACACGAGACGCGATTCTCCGGCTGTGGCGCAATTGGGATGATCGCGAGGCCGGCGCGATGGCCGCCAACAACCTGTTCCTCGATACACCTGCCGATGTGCGCCGCCGCGGAATCGAGAAGGTGAAGACGGAGATGGGTGAGTGCAAGCCTGCCGGCGAAATTCAGCCGGAGAACCTGCTGCGCGGCAAGTTTCGGCTGCAGTGCGAGCGCGGCTTCGTCGATGTGGCCTTCACGCTGGCGCCGACCATGCCGCCGAAGCTGCAGTATCTCAACTTCGCCGTCACGAAATCTCTCGACGCGAATATGAAGGCGGTCGCGGAGGGCTTGGCCTCGCTCATCGGATCGCCATCGGACGAACGGCTCGCGGCGCTAGCGGCTTCATCGCTGGATGCGGCGGCCGTTCGCCGTGCGCTCGGAGCGGCACGGTTGTCCTACGGTTCTTGCCGCCTTGGAGAAACATTGGGCGGCGACGGCAACTCGCAGGCGCGTGTGCGATTGGAGTGCGACCGCGCACCGCTCGAACTTGCATTTGCGACCGACGAGCAGGGTAAAGTGCGGGAGGCATCGTTCCTCAGCGCCACCAGCGTGGCGTGCGTGCCTTGATCTCGCAAAAGGTTTCCTTCGTGCGCCTCTGCCACGAGCGCGATGACCAAGCTTGCCGAACCAGCGTGAGGCGCTCGTTTGACCTGCGCTCACACACGGATCGCGCGAGAAAATGGCGACACCAAGGACATACTATAGGTCAAGGAGCAGGGATCCGTGACGACGCGTCAACCCAAGATTCACACTCAACTCGGCCGGGCCGCAGTCCAAATCTTTGCCGCCAATGATCGCATAAACCAGGTTCTCATCGAACATCTTGACCCTACCGCCTGGAGAGCCAAACCGCCCGGCAAAGCTCGCAGCATTGCGGCGATCTTCACGCACATGCACAATGTGCGCTCCAAGTGGGTCAGGCTTACCGCTCCGCACCTGAAGGTTCCACCCCAGCTCCACCGCGCGCACTGCACGCCGCAGCAGGCTCGTGCGGGATTGGCCGAAAGCGCCGCCCGCTGCGCGGAGATGCTCGCCGAAGCGCTCGGTGGTGGTGCGAGCCGCGTCGGGAAGTTTCGCAGAGACGGCTGGGCCAGGCCCTGGCCGGTTGGCCCGGAAATGCTCTGCTATATGATTTCTCACGAAGCCCACCATCGCGGGCAGGTGTGTATGCTCGCGCAACAGCTCGGATTCCCGTTGCCGAAGGAGGTGGCATACGGGATCTGGAATTGGGAAAAGCTTTGGAAAGAGTGCGGGTCCTCTGGCGGCCCCGGCTACAATTCTTGAGGAATCTCTCAAGGGCACAGGGCGCTGCCGGAATGTGGCCGAGGCATTGAAGTCGGAGTTGACGTACGATTTGCATCGCAAGGACCGATGATGGAAAGGCTCTTCGGATGATCGGCGTTTTCGACAGCGGCTTCGGCGGGCTGACGGTGCATCGCGCGCTAACCGAGGCGCTGCCTGCGCGGGATTTCGTCTATCTTGGCGATAACCGAAATGCGCCTTATGGCGCAAAGCCGCCGATTGATGTTCTGAATCTAACTTGCGCAGCGCTCGAACGCCTGTTCGCCGAGGGTTGCACGCTGGCGATCGTCGCCTGCAACACGGCCTCTGTGGTGGCGCTGCGCTGGATCCAACAGCAATGGCTACCCGCGCGCCGGCACGACGATGGGGTGGCGCGGAACGCGATCGGCATCGTCGTACCGACCATCGAGGCGGCAACCGGCATCGGCTGGCACGCCGGCGGGACCGCCGCGCAAGAAACCAAGCCGTCCAGCACCATCGCAGTCTTCGCGACCCGCCGTACGGTGGAGACCGGCTGCTACCCGATTGAAATCCGTAAACGCCGACCCGACATCACTGTGGTGCAGCAGGCCTGCCCGGAACTTGCCGGTTCCATCGAGCGGGGGTTGCCGCGCGGCGATATTCGCGCGCTGGTCGAGCAATATGTGGGTGAACTGCTACACAGCATCGACACCACGCCCGACGGCGTGATCCTGGGCTGCACCCACTATCCGCTAGTGGCCGATCTCTTTGCCGCCGCCCTGCCGTGCGGCATGCGCATCATCCACCAGCCCGAGGCCACGGCACGCGCGCTGAAGTTCTATCTCGACCGGCATCCTGAATATGATGCCAGCAATGCCGGGCGGCGCATCTTCCTCTCGACCGGGTTTTCCAACGACGCCCTGCCGCTGATCGAAAAATTCTGGGGTGACAAACTTCCTTTCCTGCAAGCGTGAAGGCCCCGCATCAGGGATGAGCGCTGTTGGAATTAACTCGAATTGGCGATTCCGTAGGCGCGGAGAATGTCGGGTAAGGTGACGACGCCGAGGATTTCGCGCACGTTAGCACGGCTCACGACGGCGAGCGCGTCGAGATGCGTGTCGCCCATCCTTTCCAGAGCAAGGTCCAGCGAGTGATCGGGGTGAATGTGCGGAAAGTTTTCCGCATCGAGGTGGCCCTCGGGAAGAGGCGTAACAATTTCCGAGAGGGTCCGGAAGCGAGCGCCGTCGTCAGCCGCGCTTTCGAGCTGGGAAGCGGTCACCATCCCGAGCAACATCTTTCCAGCGGCCACAGGTAGGGCATTGACACCCACTGAGTGGATCAGGCTGAGGGCTTCTGCGATGGTGGCTTCGCGTTCGAGGGGCTGAATCTCGGGACGCATGGCCTGCGTGACTCGCATGGCGCTGCGCTGCCCGTGTGCCGCGCCGCCAGGCAGATGAATTCCATCCTGCTGCGAGAGGGCTTCGTATATGGGCTCATGCTGCAGCTGGCGGGAGATAAAGAAGCTGATCAGGTTCGAGATCATCAGCGGGACGATGATCGAGTAGTCGCGCGTCATCTCGAAAATCATGATGACGGAAGTCATGGGAACGCGAACGATCCCGGCGAAGGCCGTGCCCATCCCTACCAGCGCGTAGGCGCCGGCGAACGCGACGTGGTGAGGGAACGCCGAGTGAGCCAGGCTTCCCACCGTGCCGCCCAGCATGGCGCCAATAAACAGAGCAGGTCCAAAGATGCCGCCGGCATTCCCGGACGCATAGCAAACCGCCGTTCCAAGGACTCGCATCGCGAGCAAAAGGGCCATGGCTTGCAGCGCCATATTTCCATTGAGGGCCTGGCCTACGTATTGATATCCGATGCCGAGCGATTCCGGAACATACCATCCCATGACGCCGACCAGGATGCCGCCGGCTACGGGCTGAAACCATTGAGTCCACTTTGGCTGGCGGAGGAACCAGGCGCGAAGCCCGAGCAGCAATTTCACGAAGGCGACGGAAACGAGGCCCCCTAGAACGCCGAGCGCTGCATACACGGCAAACTCGACGCCATGAACGAGCTGATAGGCGGGCACATGAAAGAGGGGCTCATCTCCGAGGAGCAAGTGCAAGACGATCCAAGCCGTGGCTGAGCTGAGGACGACGGAGCCCAGCACCGGCGCGTTCATATCGCCCATGATCTCTTCCAGCGCGAAAAGCACGCCGGCAATAGGAGTATTGAAAGCGGCGGCGATCGCGGCCGAAGCACCGATGGGAATTAGGGCTTTAACCTTCTCCGGCCCGAGCCCGATGCGTCGCCCGAGCACGGATGCGATGCCGGCGCCCACCTGGACGGATGGTCCCTCGCGGCCCAGCGCAATGCCGCTGGCGAGCGAGGTGGAGCAGCAGAAGAATTTCCCCAGCACCGTGCGCAGCTTGATTTCGCCCTCGCGAGCGAAGAGCGCGGCTTTGGTTTGTGGAATCCCGCTGCCGCGGGCGTTGGGAAAGTAGCGCGAGAGAAGATAGCCGGTGAAGAGCGAACCGGCGGCCGGAACCAGCAGCCGCCTCCAGGGAGAACCGCCTGGCGGGTACATGCGCGCCCCCAGGTTTCCGGTGAGCACGATAAAAGCGACCACGACCAGGCCGACGACCGCGCCAATCACCAGAGTCAGGACGAGGAAGACGCGATCTTCGTGCTGTTCAAGACGACTGGCCCATGAGTCCGGCATAGTTCTCGTTTTCGATGGCCTCTCAATTGATTGTAATCACAGCCGCGAATGGAAGCGCCGTTCAAGGGCGGGTGCTGCATGAGATTTCTGCACAACGCGCTCGGCAAGGACCACGATGACCTGAGCAGCCGCGCTTTTTGCCCGCTTCGACTGTTGGCTCTTTGTCCGCGATCTCGGACGGCGCGTGGGGCCATCGACGTGTCCCCGTCGAAAACTTCTGGAATTTGTCCCAGGCCATCTTCATGGATGAACCGCCGGAACTCAGCCAGCCACTCTTCTGCCTGATTGCGAGCCTCTGCGGACCGGCCATCACTGGATGGCAGTATTGCGCACTTTACCAATCACTCTTTACAGGCCCTTGTTAAATTCTTGATTCCTCGTCCATGAAGTAGTACCCGATCATGTGGCAAACGATCATGTGGGCGTCTTCGATGCGGCCCATGTGGGGGGCTGCTACCTGGATGTTGAGCTGAGCGAGGGGCCCGAGTTTGCCGCCGTCGCGGCCCGTGAGAGCGAGCGTCTTGCATCCGATGGAGTTGGCGTACTCCATGGCGCGGATCACGTTGGGGGAGTTGCCCGAACCGCTGATGCACATCACCAGGTCGCCCGGCTGCGCGAAGTTGCGAAGCTGCTCGACGAAAACGCAATCGTAACTGACGTCGTTGGCGTAGGCGGTGAGCGTGGCGATCTGGTCGTTCAGCGCCATGATGCGGAAGCGCTGGGGGCGGCCGTGGCTCGCGCCTTTCACGATGTCGCAGGCAAAGTGCGAAGCCGTCGACGCGCTACCGCCGTTGCCGCACACGAAAATCTGGCGGCCTGAGGCGCGGGCTTCTTTGAACAACTCGATCGCCTGATCGACTTTGCCGAGATCGACGGTCTCGAGGGCTTTCAAAACTTCGGTCTTATATAGAGCAGGAAAATTCATGTGAGTGTATTCGCCAGCGCCAGTGCGCCGTAGAGCACGCTATCGTCGCCCAGCGCGGCAGGCACGACATCAATGCGCGCCCCCGACCAGTCTGTAATCTGCCGGTCGAGTTCCGCGCGCAACGGCCCGAATAATGCTTCCCCGGCATGGCTGATGCCACCCCCGATTACGATTCGCGACGGATTCAATAACATGATACAAGCCTTCAGGCCAAGCGCAAGATCGACGACATAGCGCGCGACAAAAATCGGGTCATGAAGCAGCTCTTTCGCCGTTTTGCCGTAATCGCGTTCGAGCCACAGGCCGCAGCACATCCGTTCGAAACAGCCGCGGGCTTTGCAGAGGCATTCGGGACCATCGGGGCGGATGGAGAGATGACCAATCTCGCCGGCCCAACCGTCGGCGCCGCGCCAGATTTTTCCGTCTGAGTAAATGCCGCCGCCGATGCCCGTCGAAAGCGTCATATAAAACAGCGGTGAGTGGCCGCGGCCCGCGCCGTAGATGGCTTCTCCCATCGCTCCGGCGTTGGCGTCATTGTCCATGATGGCAGGAACGCTCAGTGCTCGCGACAGAAACTCGGTCAAATGGAAATCGTTCCAGCCGCCGACGTGCGTGGAAAAGGCTACCCGCTGCTGGCCGAAATCGACAGGCCCGCCGAAGCCGATGCCGCAGCGCGTGAACGGGAACTTGCGCTTCCACTCGCCAGCAACGGCGAGCACCTGTTCGAGCATCCAGTCTT
>Ga0335079_10005947_pt1 | contig 13960 bp, 15 predicted proteins | sample Lox_Sample_33_FD_206719 | JGI IMG/M metagenome (GOLD analysis project Ga0335079, IMG submission 206719) | Soil microbial communities from Loxahatchee National Wildlife Refuge, Florida, United States - Lox_Sample_3.3 | ecosystem: Environmental > Terrestrial > Soil > Wetlands | place: USA...
CGCAGGCCGAAACCAAACGACCCTCAGCAAACACCGCCGCCCTTGCCGACCCGGCCACCGGCACGCCCGGGCCACCGGCTGACGGCGGCCAAGACTGCGAGCTTGCCCTGGCAGAGCACGGGAACACCGGCCTGACATGAGGGGTATCGGCGTCCGGCCCACCCGCCGGGCGCCGATAGTGCCCGATCCACTCAATGCGCGCCGACATGGAGCATGTCCTTGTCTGCCTGGCCGGGCCCGGAGAACCGGAAGACCACCGGGCACCTTCACCTGAGCGCTGCCAGAAGCGGCTGCACTCACTAACCTCGCTTCCGGCCCCTACGCCGCCTTCGTCACCGACGACCTTGTCATGGACCCATCCCTGGACCTGGGAGTTATCGTCAGACGAAGCCCATTACTTGCAAGGAAGGCAGTCAGCGATGCCGGACGTTCCCGCCGACCCGAGCGTGCTGCACCCAGTGCCCGGGCAGCCGCGGGTAGTCCTGCTGAAACCCCTAATAACCTCACCGCTGATCGACGTCGGGGAGTTCTCCTATTACGACGATTCCGATGATCCCACCGCGTTCGAGACCCACAACGTGCTGTACCACTACGGGCCGGAAAAGCTGATCATCGGGAAGTTCTGCGCACTGGGCGAAGGCGTGCGGTTCATTATGAATGGCGCCAACCACCGCATGGACGGCCCATCCACCTTCCCCTTCCCAATCATGGGCGGGTCCTGGGCCGACCACTTCGACCTCATTACCAGCCTGCCCGGACGAGGAGACACCATGGTGGGCCACGATGTCTGGATCGGCTACCAGACAATCGTGATGTCCGGCGTCCGCATCGGCAACGGAGCGATCATCGCCTCCGGGTCCGTCGTCACTGGGCACGTCCCCGACTACGGCATTGTTGGCGGCAACCCGGCCACGCTCATCCGCCGCCGCTACAGCGACAAAGACATCACCCGCCTGCTGACACTGGCCTGGTGGGACTGGCCACTCCAGCACATCACCGAACACATTCGCACCATCATGGCCGGCAGCATCGACGACCTGGAGGCGGCAGCACCCAACCGCGGGTAGCGCCAGGGCCTCTGCCGCCCGGACCGGGTCAGAACGGACACGCCTAGCTGTGATGAGGGCAGCTGCTCCTGTGGCAAGGGGGACTGCCCTGGGCATTTACGATGCACGCCGAACGACCGGACCTCACGAAACCTGCCGACAGGTCAGAAGCGGCGCCAGGCGGACGGGCGCGGTCCTGCTGAGACAAGCAGCTACATTCCGTTATCGGCTGGCCGCCGTGGGCCCATCCGGCACGAGATGCGCCTCGCTGGAGCCGAACGGTGCCACCTGGAAACCCAGCACACCGAGCACATGACCGAGCGCGCCGTTCATGACCTCCTGAGTGCCGTGGTACTCGGGCCAGCGGCACCAGTCCAGCGACAGCAGGTCGTGTGTGGTCCAGGACACAACTACTCCTGCTTTGCTCTGCGGGGCATGGCCAGCAGCGACGGGCAGCAGGCACACACCGCCGAGCCGGTACCGCGTATGGTGCCGGGCGCACTGGTGGAGCGTGAACCCGGCCTCGGTCAGCGCCCGGGCGATCGGGCAAGCCAGCGGGCGGAGGGGGTCATGGACGGGCAACGGCTCGCCGGAACTAGCGGTGAGTCCAGACGTGGCGTCGGCCAGTTCCGCCGCTTCGGCGAGCTCTAGCAGCGGGCCGAGGTCCGGTGCTTCCCCGTCCAGCAAGCCCTCGTCGGCAGAACCGTAGTCCACCTGGCGCGATTGGTGTTCGGACACGCTGCTCCTCCTTGATCAACTGGGAGGAATTTGGGAGATCATCTTCTGGATGACCCTTCCCGAACTGCTCCCAACCGGGTTCAAGAGGAGCCCCTGAACTGGCCTCTTGCGATTAAGGCTGGTCGGCAGGTGGAGCGGACTCCGTTCGCATCGAGGGGGTCAGGGGTTCAAATCCCCTCAGCTCCACATGACCCTGGCGGCACGCCTTGCAGGCGTGGAAAATTGGCTGCTGGGGTGCCCGTTTGACGCCGCCCGGCGGGCCTCGATCTCAGCGTTCCGGGCGGCAGCCTGCGCACGGACGTCCGCAAGCTTCCGCTCATGAGCGGCTCTGGCCGCTGAGAGGGTTCGCTGGCGCTGACCCTCCCGCCGGCGGTATTCGGTCGTAGCAGCATCGAACCGGGCTCGTGCTTCCGCCGTCTGTCGCTCGTACCGCGCCGCACCACCGAAAAGGCGGCTCAACCCACCTGGCTCGGGAGGTTCGTAGCCGGCCCAATCGGGTGCGGGCTCGCCGGTGTCTCCCCGGCTGATATCCAGGCTGGAGCACACAGGCTGCTCGCCGAGCGTGCGAGCAGCCTGGCCGACCGGATAACGAGAGTGGCGTGGCGCTTGCCTGTTGCCGATCCTTAGGTCGATACTTCGTTGTCCCCCATTTCTGGGGCATATTGCAGAGACGGTAAGGGCCATGACGCTCAGCCGCATCGCGGCGGAAGTCACCAAGGATCAGTGGGTCTCATCACCCGGCGTCAGGCCCGCGCCAGAGCTGCACCGCGCGCTGCTTGGCTCCAGCTCGGAACCGGGAGCCTGGGCGTGGATTGAGGTCCAGCCGGACAATGACCAGACAGGTCTACGGCCAGCAGTGATACAGTAGGAGAGTAGGAAAATCTGATTTCTGGAGTTCGTTATGGTTACGCCTGCGGCGAAGATGGAACCGGAGCCTCGCGCACGAGCCAGGGTAAGGGTCCGGCCCAAGGCGCAGCTCACTCTCCCCGAGGAGATCCGTCAGGCCCTTCACATCGGTGAGGGCGATGAGGTGGAGTTCGCTGTGCACGCCGACGGCACAGTCACGATCCGCGGTTACGTGTCCATCCCCACCGATCAGGCGTGGTTCTTCACGCCCGAATGGCTGGCCGGCGAGCGGGAAGCCGACGAGGACATCGCGGCCGGACGCGGCACGGTCCGCGAGTCCGCTGAGGACATGTTCGCTCACCTCGATTCGCTCGGCTCAGCGGATGAGTGATGCCGACCTTCGAAACACTCCCCCGGTTCGAGCGCGACTGGAAGCACCTCAGCGCGCAGCAGCAAGCGACCTTCCGCAAGGTCATCACTGACGCATTCGTGCCGGACCTGGCCGCGCCCGACCGCCCATTCCGCCCCGGGCTGCGCGTCAAGGGCGTGACCGCCCACCCCAGCGTGTTCGAGATGACCTGGGACAACGACGGCCGTACGACATTCAGTTACGGCGAAGAGCGCATCCCTGGCCAGGCTCATGTCATCTGGCGGCGGGTCGGCACCCACGCGATCTTCACCCCACCGCCTGCCCCATAGCCTCGGCCATGCGGTGGCGGGCCCAGCGGCGGGAGGTTTTGCCGAACATGGCGGCAAGCTTCCGTTCGGACAGCGGTGTTCCGGCATCCAGGCTGGCCCGGTAAGCAACGACCGCCACCACCTCGACGTCCGTCTCGCCGTCACCGCCGACAGCGTCGTCTCCATTCATCAGGGAGCCTTTCTCTTGGCCCGCGGATTGGTACGCCTTGGGGCCGCCGTACCAATCTGGCCCGCAGGCCCGGTTCGCACCAACACCTCGTCGCGGACAGTCGTCCTCAAGGCCGCCATGCTTGGCGCTACTATCTCGCTCTTCCCGCACGTCCAGCCCAGGCACAGGAACCAGCCGCAGCTCAGTCGGTGGGTGGTCCGCTGGCTCCGCTTGATGGACCGCCGCTGGCCTCGCGTACCGCCTGCCCCGCGGCAGCGGTCCGGATCAGCCGGCCGCCGTGGAGACCCGGATCGCCCGGTCGGCGACGCTCACCGCTCCGCCGCCTCCCAGCCGGCCCGGCGGCCGGTCATGATCCACGCGCCGCCCGCGCCGAACGGCGACGCCTCGAACCCGAGCAGGTCGAGCACTTCGGACAGCGCGCCGTTCATGACGCCCTGCGCGCCCTGATACTGCCGCCACCGGCTCCAGTCCAGGGACAGCAGGTCGTGGGTGGTCCAGGAGACCACCACCCCGCCACGGCCATCCGGGTCGTGGCCACGCGCGACAGGCAGCACGCACACGCCGCCCAACCGATACCAGCGGATGGCCCTGGCCGCAGTGGTGCAGAGGGTGAACCCAGCCTCGGTCAGCGCCCAGGCGATGTCGCGAGCAAGCGACACCAGAGAATCATCGGCGGGAAGCGGACGGCCATAGGCATCGGCCAGCCTGGCCACTGCCTCGGTGAACTCGGCAGTCTCGGCGAGCGCCCGCAGCGGCCCGAGGTCCGGCGATTCCAGGGCGAGATGATCCACTTCCGCGTATCCCTTCCGCGTATCCCTTCCGCAGCTGGTCAAGACGGTCTTCAGACATGACACTCCTCCTTGATCAATTGGGAGGAATTTGGGAGATCATCTTCCGGATAATCTCCCAAACCGCTAATCCTCTCAGCTCCACTAGGAAATGCAGGTCAAGGCCATGATCACCGACTGGTGATCATGGCCTTAGATCATTTGACCGTCGCTCGACCGTCGCACGGCGCGGCAACGGACGATCCGGGACGACGCCAAGCCACACACATCGGTCCCGGTCGCCCGCGAGACGAGCGTTGGCACTTCGCCGCCACGCCGGAAGAAGGCCCCCTTACCCGCAGCCTCAGCCATGCGGTGACGAACCCAGCGCCAGAAGTGCTCGCGGTGCAGTTTCCTGAACTCCGCGCTACCGGGCCGGGAGGCCGGTACGCCGGCGCAGTTCCGCCGGATCAGGCAGCAGATGCACATCTTCCCCCTCATCCAGCTTCCGCTGCCGCCGCCACTCGCAGTCATCAACGAGAGCCCGTACCCGTTCCAGCGCCGCTCCCCCGGCCGCAACCGCTTCAGCCAGGGTCAGGCCGTCCTCGTCGCGGGCAACGAGCATCCGGTCCACCGCCTGGGCACGGCTGATCTGCCCGGCCAGGTGTCCCTGATCGGCACCGAGAGGGAGGAAGTACTGCTCCAGAAGCACGGTGACCGGCTCAGCTTCTGGGAGGTCCACGGCGCGCCGGCGCCGCTCATCCGCGCCGCTATCCGGCTCGAAACCAGGTTCCCCGGTGGCTTCCAGCAACTGCTCCGCGGTGCGCACACTCCGTTCGACCACCTCGGCCCGGCGGGCCACCCTGGCGATCTCGTCCTCCAGTACCGCCAGCCGCGCCTCGGAATTGGTGGTCAGGCGGAGCTTGCCCGCGTCCCCCCGTTCGATGGTACCCAGGTTGGTGAGCGTTCCCGGCTCCACCTTGCCGACATACTCGATCTCGTCCTCGGCTACCTGGCTCCACCAGCGATCCGGCACCGCCGCCAGGTAGGCTCGGAAGCCGGCCAGGTCCCGGACTGGCCGCTGCGGCGGGGGCAGGCACCTGTCCCGCAGCGCCGCCCAGGCCGCCGCGGGGTCAGCCACCGTGACCGTGGCCTTGCAGAAGCGATACTCGTCGCCGTCGGCGTTCCCGAAGCGCCGCCGCGGAGGCCGGGAGAACAGCGCCAGCAGCCGTTCCGGGAACTGATCGCCCTCTCCGGGCAGGACCGGCCCGTGCGGGAACATCGCCCAGGCCTGCCGACGGTGGTCGCGGCTGAGGCCGGCCAGCCCGCCCAGCGCCCGTAGCCGGGTCCCATCGTGCAGGAAGCGGGCCACTATGAGGTCCAGCCGGTTCACCGATAGCGACAGCAGCCGGTCATGCAGTTCGACGGACGACGGGCCGCCCACCAGGCTGCGGGCCCGAAGCTGTGACCCCGGCCGGACCCAGGTGACCTCGTAGAGGTCGGCCGGGACGGTGAGCCACCGGCTCAGCAGGTCACGCTCGTCTGGGCGCAGCAGGTGGCCACGCTCGGCCAGGAACTGCCGAGCGGCGCCACCATCGAACACCGCGAAGTCCAGGGCCAGCATGCCGGCCTCCGGTGCGCCGATCGCGCACGTCAGTATGCGGTCCATGACCGGCCGCCGCGGGCTGCGCTGGGCGTACGTGGCGATCATCGCGTACAGCGCCACCGCCCGCTCCGCCAGTGGGTGCGGTGCGGCTCGCTGGTCCACCTCGAGACAGCATGCCTTGTACTTGCGCCCGGACCCGCACGGGCAGGGCCGGTTGCGGCTCACCTGGCCGGCGATGGCGGGCCGGCGGAGAGTGTCCAGCGAGGACAGCAGCGGCTCGGCGACTGGATCGGATCCGATCGAGTCGGCGAGTTCCCAGGCACGGGACCAGTTTCCCGCGCACATCTCGTACTCGGCCACGTCCCGGATGGCCGGCCGCAAACTGGGAGCCAGCGCCAGGCACTGCTCGACCAGGGCACGTGCCTGGCCAGCCGCACCCGCCCCTTCGGCCGCTCTTGCCTGCAGCAGAATCGCGGCGGCGCGGAGCGCAGGCTCGTGGAGCACGTCGAGCGCCGCCAGGGCAGCCGCCCACGGGTGCGCCGCCGGATTCCCCAGCGCGGCGCTCGCCTCCACCTCGTCTGCTACCAGGTCCAGCACGTCCGGGTCGGCCAGCCGGTGCATCCGCGCCTCGGCGGCGACATTTACCGGCCTGCGGCTGATGGACGGCGCCGCCAGAGCCGCGATCAGCGCCAGCGCGTCCACCGCCGCCTGCGGCGGCACGCTGCCGCGTGGCCCTAATCCACGGTGGGTGAGCAGCCGCGGCGGGAGCCGCAGGTGCGCGACGAGTGCGGCCGCGGTGTCATCGTCGCCAGACCGGAGCGCCGTGGCGAGCGCGCCGAAATCGCTGTGAATATCTAGCAGTTTCATCAAGGCTGATCATTTCACCCCTGCTCCCGGAGGTCAGCCAGAAGCTGAACCGCCACGGTCTCCTCATAAACAGCCCGGCCAGCCGTGTGCATCGCCGCGCGCAATCCTGGGTCCCACGGCGTGTCCACCGGCCGGCCCACCAGTTCGACTCCTGCTCCGCACGGGCCGACTGCCGCCAGGTAGTCGCCGGCATCCATCCGCCACGGCTGTCCCGCATAGCGGTGCAGAACATCGGCTGCAATCGTGATGCCTGGCCAGTCGAGGTCCCCGTGGTACCAGACCTCAGCCCCGCCTCGGATCGCCAGGCCCACGAGCAGGTGAAAGGCTGTGGACGGTCGGCCCTCGGTGCATGCCAGCGGCGGGCAGGACGCCCCCAGTTCCGCACACGCCCGCCGCAGCACCGCCGGGTTCTCACATACGAAGATGCGCGGCACGGAAATCCGGACTGGATGCGTGACAAGCTGATGCAACGTCACCTGGAACGGTGTCCCGTACCGCGCCGCCCCCCACAGCCACTCCGCCAGCCCTTCGCCCTCCGCTGGCACGTTCAGCACCAGGACCCGGCTGGCCAGGTCATCCACCAGCACGCCGGCCCGGTCCCACAATTCCCGCCGCTCCGCCGCCGACCCTGGCCGTGGCGCCCCAGCCTGCAGCGCCAGCGCCCGCAGCACCAGCGTGCTCAGCGCCGTCCCGTGGTTCAGCGCCTTGGTATCCCCAGTGATCTGCGCGGCCAGCGCAGGCAAGGCGATGGGCACTCCGCCCGGCTGCACCCCGCTCACCGCACCGGTACCTGCCGTACGTCCGGCCAGGAACTCCATCGCGCGGACCGCCTGGTCCACCACCTCCGCGTCCCCCAGCGATGCCAGCTTGGTCAAGGTCCCGTCGCTACGCAGCACGGCCAGCCACTCCCGGTACCACTCGCACGACACGCAGAGCTGGCTCGCCCCGGCCAGTGAGGCCAGCTCCGCCCGAGCAGCCGCCAGCGACGCGGACTCTGCGGGCCGGTCCCGCAGCGGCCCGCCCAGGACCGTCAGCAACTCGGCCAGCCCGCCGCCAGTCGCCCGGGAGACCGCAGCGTCCAGCACCGCCAGCGACAGGGTCAGCCGCTTCGTCCCCGCGGGCTGATGGATGCCGGTAATGCCGATGATCGCCTTCCGCTCGGCGTCATCGGGGTCCGGGACGCTGACCCGCCCGGACAGCGCTCCGCCAGTTCGTTCCAGCGACCTCCGCGCGGCGGCCAGCAGCCGTCGGTACCCGGGCCCCCGGTACCGGTCTAGTGCAGCCACCTCTTCACTCACCCGGCATCCTCGTCGCTTTCGTCTTCAGGTCCGTCAGCGCCCGCGTCAGCCCCGCCACCCAGCGTCAGCACGTCGACGGCCGCGGGCACATACCGGCTTGGCCGGAACCCGAGCAGTTCCGCGGCCAGCTCCTCGTTGCCCGCAAAGCCCGCGCTCGCGTCGAGCAGCTGCTCCCCGTCCCACAATGCGAGCAGCGCGGACAATGTGTGCGCCGCCTTGTCATGCTGCATGTCGTAGTGCGCCACCACCGGCACCGAGAGGTAGGTGACCCACAGATCGTGCCCGGTCATGAAGAGGTCCAGGTCGAACTTGACGGCCAGCCCGAGCAGCTCCGGCTTGAACGTTTCGTCGATTCCCGCGAACGCCTCAGCCGTTCCGCCGGCCGGCCGGGCTGCAGCAGCTGCAGCTCGAACGTGTGCCAGGACCGGTAGTCCAGGACCGAAGCGAGCACTTCCCGGTAGGTGTCTCTCGGGTTCGCGGCCCGGTGGTCATGAATCATGGCGCGGAGCAGGCCGCGCAGCTCGGCCAGGCCATCTGGGCCCAGGCTGGCGGCATCCCGGTCGAGCAGCCGGGACACCCGGGCCTGCTGGTCGGTGAGCTTGTCGGAGCGGACCCAGCGGATCCCGACCGCCATGCCCGAGGACATCGGCTTGGCGCGGGTATCCGCGTCCATCTGGTCGACCAGGTCCTTGGCCGCCAGCACCCGCGCGTGGATCTGCTGAGCCAGCGCGGTCAGCAGCGAATCCTCCAGCACTGTGCGTTCCCGCTGCTCGAGCAGGATGCCCTGGCTCTCAGCATCCTCCGCGATCTTGCGGGCGAAGCCCGCAGCGGGCATCCGGCCCTCGTTGGTCACCACGTCCACGAAAAACGGCGCGTCCCCGGTCAGGTCGGCCTGGTAGCCGTCCTCAACTGCCTTGAGTGAGGTCTCGAAGTCCCGGTACGCGGCCCACATCCGGTCCACGGTGCCCTTCAGCACCCCCTCGGTGACCGCGCGCCCGGCCCGCGTCGCAGCTGTGAACGCATCCAGGACGGTGGCTGCGGCATGCGGGAGCAGCTCCCGGATCATCTGTCCCGGATCGGCCAGCCCACCCCCGGCTGGATCGCTTGTTTCATCCCCGGCCGCCCCATCCCCGCCCGACAGCAGCACCACCAGGTCAGCAGCAGCTCGTTCATGATCAGGCCATTGCGCCGCCGCGGGCCACGGGGCACTCTCGGCCACCTCCAGCAGCGGCCGCAGATCCCCCTGCGTATAGGGCTCGAACGCAGCCGCCTGGGCGATCAGCTCGGCCAGCGCCGCCGCCAGGGCCGTGCGCCCGTGCGAAAGATCCCGCTCCGCCCCGACGAACCTGTCGTGCGCCTCCGACTCCCGCCTCCCGGCCGCTTTGCGCTCGGCCCGGGCTGCGGACAAACGGCGGTCCACCTCGAAGATCTCGTCCCGGATCTGCTCGTACTCCGCGCCGCTGACCCGCTCGTCGACGCTGAGCTTTTCCGCGGCGGCGGCGAAGGCTGCTCGGTTCTCTGCCAGCAGCTCAGCGGCTTCCTCGTTGTCCCGGCTGAGCCGCACGATCCGGTCCAGCCGGTTCCGCAGGTCCTCCGCCAGCCTGACCGCCTCCCCGCGGCCCCGGGCCAGGTCCTCCGCGGTGCGCCCGAAGTCGGCCACCGCCCGCTCCACCACGTCCATCTGTTCGGCGCTGGCGGGCAGGCCCCGGTCCGCCGCGACGTTCCGGAGCCGTCGGGCTCGCGCGTCCAGTTCGGCGGTGGCTGTGTCCAGCGATCCCTGCGCCCCGGTGAGCCGGCCGCGGGCCGCCGACCGCTTCCCCTCCGCGTGCGTGACCTGGCTGAGCGCCGTGCTCACCGGCGCGATCCGCGGCAGCTCTCCCTGCGCGCGATCCAGGTCCGCCAGCAGGTCCAGCACACGCTGCCGCTGCGCCGCCGCCTCCTCCCGTTGGCGGGCCAACCCCGCGATGAGCTGGTCCAGCTCGGCGAGCCGGGCACGGCGCCGGCTGGCCCGGTTGGTGGCCCCGATGAACTCAGGCGCGCCGGTGGGCCGGGCGGCGAGCTGCGGCCCGTAGCTGTACTGTGCCCGCAGGGTCACCACCGCGGCACCGGATGCCTCCGTCCCGCCAAGCTCCGCGAGAGCCTCCGGGCCGCCTTCCCCGGGAATTTCATCCGCAACGAGAACCGACCGCAGCACTGCCTCCACTACCGCCGAGGGGACCAGGTCCTGCTGTTCGGGAACGAGCACGTCGGCCAGTGTCCGCCTGGTGGGCCGGAGCGCAGGCGGCACCGCAACCAGGTACCCGCCGGCCTCGGCCGCCGCCGCGATCGCCGCCGTCGTCAGCGCGGAGACGGGGTGAACCCACGCGGTCAGCATGCCCGCCCCGTACAGCGCGCCTTCGATACCGGCGGCGGCATCCTTGGGCAGCCCGTCCACGAACCGGACCAGCTGCCACAACGGGGCGCCGGGACGTCCTGCGCGGTCAGCGGGGCGCAGGTCGGAGGCGGGCGGGGCATCATCGTGCTGGCCGGCGATCTTCTGCCGTTCCCGGGCCCGGCGCGCCTGCTCCTCAGCCAGCTGGCCTTCCTGGCTGGTGAACTGCTGCCGCTGGCTGATGAGCACGTCCGCGCGCGGCTGGGTAAGCGCGGTGAACGTCTCGGTCAGCGTGGCCGCGGCCGGCTCGCCGAGCCGGTCCACCGCGGCGGTAAGTCCCGCTACCTGACCGCTGTCGAGGATCGCCGATGGCTGGTCACCAGACCAGCGGTCGGCCCAGCCGCGGAGCTGCCCGGCCACGTCGGCGCGGACGGTGTCCAGCCGCTGCTCCGCCGCCCGGCAGGCCCGGTCGCTGTCCTCCAGCTCCTGCCGGGCCTTGCCCAGCTCCGTCTCGGCGAGACTGCGGGCCTGCTCGGCCTCGCGCGCTGACTCAAGCCAGCGGCGGACCTCGGCCATGTCGTCGCGCCTTGCGGTAACCCGGGCCTTGGCGGTGAGCGCCAGGTCGGCCCCGGTGTCCGCGGGCTCGCCGTCGCGCAGCACACCCGCGGTGGCCGCCGCCTCGGCCAGCGCCCGGAGGTGCCGGTCGATGGCGCTGCCCAGCTCGTCCCGGTGGCTGGCCACGGCGTCCGCTTCCTGCTGCAGGTCGCCGACGTTGCCCCGGGCGCGGGACAGTTCACCCCGCCGCGCTGGGCCTCGGTGATCTGGCGGAGCAGCGCGATCACGCTGGACACTCCGGCCCGGGTGGCCGCGGCCAGCTCGGCGGCCCGCGACCCCTCGCCTTCGGCGGTGAACCAGGCCCGGACCGCCGCCCAGCGGCGCCGCCAGTCGTCGAGCACGTCATCGGCCCGCATCAGCGGGCGTTCATCGGCCTCGGCCGCCCGGTTCAGTAGCGTGCCAAGCCCGGTCGCCTCGACCTGGGTGACAGCGAGGGCCAGCCGGGGCAGGTAGCGGTCCAGCTCAGCCATGAAGTCGCTCATGTGGGCGAGCAGCGCGTGCTTGTAGCGCACGAACATCTCTGGCGACGCTTCGGTGGACCGGGTGATGTCGCCCAGCGTCAGGTGGAACCGCGCCGACCGGCGGGCCATGTCCTCCATCACCCGGTCCAGGCTGGTCAGCCGCCGGACGATCTCGTCACCGTCACCGGCCCGGTTGGCTTCGGCCAGCCCCTGCAGATCCCGCAGGATGTCGGAGAACACCAGCCGGGAAAGGTTTACGTCATGCACCCGGGCAGCGAGCACACCTTCGACCGCCGTGTACGCGCGGTGCCCCAGCTCGCTGAACTGGTAGACCGACTGCCGGTTCCGGTAGCGGGCCAGGCTGCCCGCCCGAGAGGCGTCCTCCAGCCGGTGCAGCACCCCGTCGTCGGTGAGGTTGTCCAGCCGGCCCCGCCGGCTGATCATGTTGCGCGGCACGCTGTTATGCGCGGCGGCGAGTTCGGCCAGCACCTCCGCGACGTCGTCGGTATGCGCCTGGGCCACGTGGGCACCGCGCAGCCGGTCCATGGCCCGCAGGACCCACAGGTACGCGACATAGTCGTCGCGCCGGGTGAAGCCGAACGGGCGGAACCGGTCGCTGACCGCCAGCGCGTCGAGGTTGAACGGGTCAGCCTGGTCATTGAATACCGCCATCGCGACGAGCCGCTCCCTGTCCGCGAGGTCGCCGGGGCATGCACCCCCATGATGGCACCGTGCCGCGCTACTGGGTGCGATATGCCTCCCTATCCCTCTCGCTGCCAACCTGTGGAGCGGCGGCCACCTGCCGGTTCGCCCGGGGGCACCACCGTCGGGGCCGGTCCTACGGCTTCCGTCGTCTCGTCTGCCGAGCGGGAGGCTGGGCGTGCCGCCGTTTCTTAACAGCCGTACTGGGTGCCAAGGGCGAGCTAGAGAAGAAGCAATGCCGGGCCTAAAGCGCAGCTGCGCTCACGCCGGGCAGGTCCGCGAACCGTGCGATCGCATCGAAGCTGAGGATGATGCGATCACTCTGCAGAGCATGCGCCGCGATGACCAGATCATGTGCGCCGCGAGGCTTGCCGACTCTGCGGGCGTGCGCGATCAAGCGTGCATGGTAGGCAGCAGTTATTTCGCTGTAGTCAAGCACGTCCACGGCCGAGGTGATGGCGGTCAGTGCGCGAGCGCGATCAGCGGCCCCTCCCGGCGTGTCGGCAAGTTCAATACCAACTCTGTACTCGGCAACGGACACAGCCGAGATGGCCAACTCGTCGCCATCCAGGGCAGCCCGGTCAACCGTGCCGCGCTCATAGGCGATCAGAACATTGGTATCCAGGATCAGGCGCCTGCCCACGGATCATTCCCCTCACCAGAGATCAGGGCCAGCGCACCGGCGATGTCTTCGGCGAAACGATCATCGGGCGGCGGGATGTGCTCCAGCGCGGCGCGCAGGTCCGCCCCGGTACGCTGCCGGGCGGGCCTCATCTCCGCGACCACGTGGTTCCCGCGAGTGATCGTGACGATCTCGCCTCGCTCGATCGCGTCGAGCAGGTCGGAGAAATTGCGTGAGGCTTCGGTCGCGGACATCGTTCGGATGAGACCAATGATATCTGATTATCAGATTTACGGTAGGCATACGAGCGGCTCGGCGGTGACCTGGAATAGCCGCCGAGTGATGGCAGGCGGGTAGTGCTCGGTGAGTGTTTCCGCGACGGCGTTGAGCTGGCCCACCACCGCCTTGCGGCGAAGGCCACCCGCGCCGGAAGCGTCCCAGCGCCGGAACAACATGACGGCCTGTTCAAGCTCGCCAACCTCGTCAGCGCCCACTTCTGGTGGACTTCCCCTCACCAGCGCGAGCGAGGTGACCCACTGGCGCACGGGACCCAGCAGCGCTGTCCCGGTGATGACGGCCAGATCGGCCAGGGCCTCGCGCCTGCTGGCGATGTCGTGGGCGGAGAAACCTTCCATGATCCGCACGGTATAGGCGGCCGAGAGAGAGAAGTCCAGCGGAACGGAGGTGACCAGCGTGAAGCCTTCGCGTCTTCCGGGCACGTCCGCAACGTCGGCCAGTAATTCGCTCAGCTCCTCGGCGGTGAGCTGCAGCACCTGGGTGAGCCGGGGGCGCAACCACGGCTGGGGCTCGGTCTCGGCCCGCTCCCAGCGGATGACCGTCGTGCGCTCGCAGCCGAGCTGCTCGGCCAGCCCTTCCTGCGTGTAGCCCAGCGCCTTACGGCGCTGGATCAGCCGTAGCCGCTTGAATGACGCCGATGAGAACCGCCTGCCAGGCTCGACACCGTGGATCGGACCAAGCCGGATACCGGCCCAGCAGGAATCAGCCCGGGCCTGGCAGACAGCGTTGCTAGTAGAGTGTCGCTGCTAAGTGTTGGGGTATAGGTGGCGTAGTTTGATGCGGGCGTCGGCGGTGGTGAAGTGCCAGTTGACCTGGCGCTGGTCGGCGTTGACGGCGTGCTGCCAGGCGGCGAGTT
>Ga0335079_10005950_pt1 | contig 13953 bp, 14 predicted proteins | sample Lox_Sample_33_FD_206719 | JGI IMG/M metagenome (GOLD analysis project Ga0335079, IMG submission 206719) | Soil microbial communities from Loxahatchee National Wildlife Refuge, Florida, United States - Lox_Sample_3.3 | ecosystem: Environmental > Terrestrial > Soil > Wetlands | place: USA...
GTGGCCGCATGGTGACGCGCGCGTCCTACCTGCACTTCGGGCTGAAGCCCCCGGAGCGCGTGAGCGCGACGCTGCAGCTGTTCGAGGAGCCGCGGTGAGGGAGTTCACCTGGCCGGTCAGGGTGTATTGGGAGGACACTGACGGCGGCGCCATCGTCTACTACGCCAACTACCTGCGCTTCCTCGAGCGCGCACGCACCGAGTGGCTGCGCTCGCACGGGCACTCGCAGGCGGCGCTGGCGCAGGACCCGGGAATCCTGTTTACGGTGGTGAGCCTGGAAGTCGAGTACCGCCAGCCGGCGCGCCTGGACGATGAGCTGGAGATCTCCTGCCGGCCGCAGCCCGAGGGCGGGGCGTCGCTGCGCTTCCTGCAGAGCATCCGGCGCACGCGGCCGCAGCCGTGCGCGCTGCTGGAGGCGCGGGTGCGCGTCGCCTGCCTGGATGCGCGCACGCTCAGGCCGCGGCGGCTGCCGCAATTTCTGGTGCGGATCCTCAGCGCCGCGGGGCACGGCTGATGGGCGAGCAGCTCTCGCTGGCACGGCTGATCCTGCAGGCGAGTGTGCCGGTGCAGGTGGTGATCGCGCTGCTCATGCTCGCTTCGCTTACCTCCTGGGCGATCATCTTCCGCAAGGGCCGCGTCATCGCGCGCGCGCGCCGCGAGGCCGACCGCTTCGAGTCGCGCTTCTGGTCGGGCGATGACCTGGCGCAGCTGTACCGTGCCATCGAGGCCAGCGGTGGCGCCACCGGCATGGCCGGCATCTTCGAGTTCGGCTTCCGCGAGTTCGCGCGCCTGCGTCAGGCGGGCGTCGCACCCGACCAGCTGCTCGAGGGTGCGCGCCGTGCCATGCGCGTGGCGCAGCTGAAGGAGATCGATCGCCTCGAGCACAGCCTGGCGACGCTCGCGACCGTCGGCAGCACCAGCCCCTACGTCGGCCTGTTCGGCACCGTGTGGGGCATCATGAGCGCCTTCTCGGGCCTGGGTAACGTGCAGCAGGCGACGCTCGCCATGGTTGCCCCGGGCATCTCCGAGGCGCTGGTCGCCACTGCCATCGGCCTGTTCGCCGCCATCCCGGCCGTGGTCGGCTACAACCGCTTCGCCGACCAGGTGTCGCGCCTGGAGCTGCGCTTCGATGCCTTCATCGAGGAGTTCTCGACCATCCTGCAGCGGCACGCCGGTCGCGGCATCGGGGCCGCGACGGTCCCGGAGAAGCGCTGAGCGACATGCCGCAGACCGCACGTGGGCGACGGCTGATGGGCGAGATCAACGTCGTGCCCTACATTGATGTCATGTTGGTACTGCTGATCATCTTCATGATCACGGCGCCGCTGCTCACCCAGGGCGTCAAGGTCGACCTGCCGCGGGCGGCCGCGGAACCTCTGGAGGCGCAGCGGCTCCAACCTCTGGTGTTGTCCGTCGATCGCGCCGGGCGCCTTTACCTTAACGTCGGGGGCAACCCGCAGGCGGCGCTGGATGAGCGCACGGTCGCGACCCGGGCCGCCGCGGTGCTGCATCGCGCGCCCGAGACGCAGGTCCTGGTCAAGGCTGACAGCGCGGTGGCCTACGGGCGCGTCGTACAGGCCATGGTGGTATTGCAACAGGCAGGAGCGCGCAAGATCGGCTTCATCACGGAACCGCCGCTGCCGCCTGCGGGACGCTGATGTCTTCAGCTGATGCAGCGCCGCGGTGACCACTGGATTCCCCTAGGCCTGTCGCTGCTGCTGCACGCGGCACTGTTGGGCGCGCTGGTCTATGGCTGGCTGCTGTTCCGCCGCCCGCCACGGCCGGCGCCCACGCTCGCGATCGAGGCGACCGTGGTCGATGCGCGCGTGGCGCGCGGCATGCAGCAGGCGCCGCCCCGCGCCGCGCCGGCCGTGGTGCCGACGCCCGAGGTGCCGGCCGAGCCCGAGGGTCCGCCACAGCCGACGCCCGAGGAGCTCGCGCGGCGCGAAAACGAGCGCCACCAGCGCGAGCAGGCGCAGCAGCAGGCCGCGCAGGAGCAGGCGGCCGCCGAGGAGGCGGCGCGGCAGAAGGAGGTGCAACGCAAGCAGGACGAGCGCCGCAAGGTCGAGGCCGAGCGGTCTGCCGCGGCGGCCGCGGCTGCGGCCGCGGCGCAGAAGCATGCGGACGAGCAGGACCAGAGTGAGCGCGAGGCCGACCTTAAGCGCAGTCTCGCCGCGGAGGAGCATGCCGAGCGTGCGGGGCCTGCGCTGGCTAACTGGCAGGCGCAGATCACCGCCAAGATCAGCCGGGCGTGGTTGCGGCCGCCGACGGCGCGTCCCGGCATAGAATGTGTGTTGAACGTCACCCAGGTGCCCGGAGGAGAAGTGACCCAGGTCAGAATCGGAGCCTGCAACGGCGATGCGGCCGTGCGCGAATCGATCGAGGCGGCGGTGTACCGCGCCTCCCCGCTGCCGCCGCCGCCGGATCCGGCGCTGTTCGAGCGCGAGCTCAAGATCAACTTCAAGCCGGACTAGCGCATGAACCGCGACAGCACTGACCGGCTCGTGCGGCACGCGTCCGCCGTGTGCGCAAGCCTGGCGCTCCTGCTCGGCGCGCTGCCGGCTCAGGCGGCGCTCGAGATCGAAGTCACCTCCGGGGTCCGTGACCCGATCCCCATCGCCGTCGTGCCCTTCGGCCATGCGGACAAGGAGCTGCCGGTGGACGTGGCCGAGGTCATCCAGCACGACCTCGAGGGCAGCGGGCGCTTCAAGACCCTGGCCCGCGAGAGCCTGCCCGCGACCCCCACCCGGGCCGCGGAGGTCACGGCCAGCGCCTGGAAGGCTGCCGGCAGCGACTACGTGGTGGTCGGGCGCGTGGCGACGCTCGAGAACGGCAGCTATGCGGTGGACCTCGACCTGCTGAACACCCTCACCGGGGCCAAGCTTGCGAGCCAGCGCTTCACCGGCAACGCCGGGGCGCTGCGCAACGCGGCGCACCGCGGGAGCGACCTCGTCTACCAGAAGATCCTCGGCGTGCGCGGCGCGTTCGCGACCCGCATCGCCTACGTGGCGGTCGAGGGCGAGGCCCCGAGCCAGACCTACCGGCTGTTCGTGGCCGATGCCGACGGGGTCAACCAGCAGAAGATCCTCGAGTACCGTTATCCGATCATGTCGCCGGCCTGGTCGCCGGACGGGCAGTGGCTGGCGTATGTTTCCTTCGAGAGCAAGCACTCGGCGGTGTACGTGCAGCTGGTGCGCACCGGAGAGCGGCGCCAGGTGTCGGCGCGCGCCGGTGTGAACGGCGCACCGACCTGGTCACCCGACGGCAAACGCCTGGCGCTTACCCTCGGGGGCAGTGGCGGCAATCCGGACATCTACGTGCTCGATCTGGCGAGCCAGACGCTGACCCGCCTCACCGACGATCCGGCGATTGACACCGAGCCGGAGTGGGCGCCGGATGGCAAGTCGCTGTACTTCACTTCCGACCGCGCCGGCTCGCCGCAGATCTACCAGATCGGGCTGCAGTCCGGGGCACACCCGAAGCGGCTCACCTTCGGCAACACCTACAACGCGCGTCCGCGCATCTCCCCGGACGGCACTCTGCTGGCGATGGTGACGCTCGATCGGGGCAACTACCGCATCGCCGTCGAGGAGCTCGCGAGCGGCACCGTGCGCGTGCTCTCGCACGGGCGGCTCGACGAATCGCCAAGTTTCGCGCCCAATGGGGCTACACTTATCTATTCGACGCGCGAGGGCGGTCGGGGCGAGCTGGCGACGGTGTCGGCCGATGGACTCACGGGCCTGCGGCTCAAGGCCTCGGAAGGGGAGATTCGCGAGCCGGCGTGGGGACCCTTCATCCCCTGAAGGCCGCCGCACAAGAATTCAGCTGGAGGGTCTGCGAAATGGTTCAGAACTCATTATGGCAGCGCCTGTTGCTCGTGCTGCTGGTGTCGCTCGCGCTGGGTGTCGGCGGCTGTGCCAGCAAGAAGGCCAAGCCGGCCGCGCCGGCGGCGAGCGAGTCGACGGCGGCGGGGGCCGGGGCAGCGGCCGGTGGCGCCAACGGGGCCGGCGCCAACTCCGGTGCCAACCCGGACGATGAGGCGGCCGGGCCCGCCGAGGGCGCACTCGCCACGCGCATCGTGTACTTCGACTTCGACAGCAGCGAGATCAAGGGCGCGGGCACCGACGTGGTCGCCGCGCATGCCAAATACCTGGCCGCGCATCAAACGATCCGGGTGCGGCTCGAGGGTCACACCGACGAGCGCGGTTCGCGCGAATACAACATCGGGCTCGGCGAGCGGCGTGCCCAGGCGGTGCGCCGTGCGCTGCTGCTGCAGGGTGCGACCGATGCGCAGCTGTCCACGGTGAGCTATGGCGAGGAGCGGCCGGCGGTGTCCGGTCACGATGAGGCCGCCTGGACCAAGAACCGGCGCGTGGAGATCGTCTACCTCGCAGCGCCCACGGGCGCCGTGAAGCCCTAGCACGGAGGCGAAGCTGATGCCGATGCGACTGACCACCGCGCTGATCTGCGCGCTGCTGCTGCATGGCTGCGCCAGCACTCCGGCCGAGGACGACCCGCCCGCAGTGAACGTTGCCGACCTGCAGGCGCGCGTGGAGCGACTGGAGCGCAGCGTCGAGAACGAGGTCGGCGTGTCACAGCGCCTGGACCAGACGCAAGCTTCGCTCCGGGAGCTGCAGGGACGGATCGACGAGCTCGAGCACGCCAACCAGGCGCTCGCCAAGCAGCAGCGCGACCTGTACGCGGACCTGGACAAGCGACTCGGCGGTGGCGCTGCGGGGGCCGCGAGCGGGTCCGCCGCCGGGGCTGCTGCCGTGGGGGCTGCGGCGGGGACCGCGGCCGGGGCCGCCGGCAGCGCGGCGGCCGAGAACGGGCCGTCCTCCACCGAGCAGGCCATGTACAACCAGGCGTTCGATGCCCTGAAGGCCGGCAGCTACTCGGTGGCGGTCGCAGGCTTCAAGGACTTCCTCGGAACCTACCCGGACAGCTCGCTCGCCGAGAATGCGCAGTACTGGCTCGGGGAGGCCTACTACGTCAACCACGACTACGATGCGGCCGCGGGGTCCTTCCGCACGGTGCTGAAGAAGTGGCCCGACTCACGCAAGGCGCCGGATGCGCTGCTCAAGCTCGGTTACGCCCAGTATGCCCAGAAGCAGTACCCGGCCGCGCGTACCACGCTGACTGACGTCACCAAGAAGTATCCCGGCACGGATTCGGCGCGTCTCGCGGCCGATCGTCTCAAGCGCATCCCGGAGCAATAGCACGGACGGCGGGCAGGGCGCGGTGAGCGCGACGCGTCTGAAAATCACCGAGATCTTCTTCTCGCTGCAGGGCGAGGCGGACAGCGTCGGGATACCGACGGTGTTCGTGCGGCTCACCGGCTGCCCGCTGCGCTGCCAGTACTGCGACACCGCCTACGCCTTCCACGGCGGTGAGTGGTGGGAGATCGAGGCCATCCTCGAGCGCGTGCGCAGCTTCGGCACGCGCTACGTGTGCGTCACCGGGGGCGAGCCGCTGGCGCAGCGCGCCTGCACGCAGCTGCTGACACGCCTGTGCGATGGCGGGCTGCGGGTGTCGCTCGAGACCAGCGGTGCCATGCCCCTCGAGGCGGTCGACCCGCGCGTCATCAAGGTCGTCGACCTGAAAACGCCCGGCTCGGGCGAGGAACGGCGCAACCGCTACGAGGAGCTCGCCCGGCTTAACGCACACGACCAGGTCAAGTTCGTCATCTGCGGTCGCCACGACTACGAGTGGAGCCGCGAGCAGCTGCGCACGCGCGACCTCGCGGCCCGCTGCACGGTGCTCTTCTCGGCCAGTCATCAGGAGCTGGCGGCGCGCGAGCTCGCCAACTGGATCCTCGAGGATCAGCTGCCGGTGCGCTTCCAGATCCAGCTCCACAAGTACCTGTGGGGCAACGTGCCAGGGCGCTAGCATGCCGGCGCGCCATGCCGTGGTGCTGCTCTCGGGAGGCCTGGATTCGGCCACCACGCTGGCGATCGCCGCGGCGCAGGGTTTCACCTGCCACGCGCTCTCGGTGGACTACGGTCAGCGTCACCGCGTCGAGCTTACCGCCGCGCGCAAGATCGCCGGGATGTTGCAGGCAGAGCACCGTGTGATGCGCGTCGACCTGGCGGGAATCGGCGGCTCGGCGCTCACCGACCCGACGATTGCGGTGCCGGAGAGCCCGAGCGAGGGCATCCCGGTCACGTACGTGCCGGCCCGCAACACCATCATGCTGGCCCTCGCCCTGGGCTGGGCCGAGGTGCTTGGCGCGCGCGATATCTTCGTCGGCGTGAACGTGCTGGACTCGAGCGGTTACCCCGACTGCCGGCCGCAGTTCATCGCCGCGTTCGAGGCGCTGGCGGCGCTCGCCACCAAGGCCGGGGTGGAAGGGGCGCACGTGCGCGTGCAAGCACCGCTCATCCAATGGAGCAAGGCACAGATCATTCGCGCGGGCGTGCGCCTGGGGCTCGACTATTCGCTCACCGTGTCCTGCTACCAGGCCGATGAGCTCGGGCGGGCCTGCGGGGTGTGCGACGCCTGCCGCCTGCGGCGCGCGGGCTTTCTGGCCGCCGCGGTCCCGGATCCGACCCGCTACGCCTAGCGCCGTTAGGCGGCTTTGCCTGCTGCGACGGGGCGCCGCTGGGCGCGGTTGTAGGCGAAGTAGAGCGGCAATCCGGCAAGGCCGAGCACCAGGCCCCAGACGAGTGGCTTTCTCTCCAGGCCGTAGCCGATCCACACGCAGTAGCCGAGCGAGAGCGCTACGTAAAGCAGCAGCGCCGGCCGCGTGCGCACGCGCGGCAGCTTCAGCACCGCCAGCGCCGCGGCAAAGTAGATCGGCAGGCTGAGGTTCACGGCCATGGAAGTGAGGAAGGCGAAGAGACCGGCGATGGAGCCGGCGTAGTTACCGAGCAGCATGACGCTCGTGATCACGCCCGAGATGAGGAAGGCACGCGCCGGAGCGCCGTGCCGGTTGAGGCGTGCCAGGGAGGCTGGAAAAGCCCCGTGGCGCGCCATCGTCTCGGTCACTTCCCCGATGACCAGCGTCCAGCCGTTGAGGGTCCCGAGCCCGCTGACGATGACGAATGCCGCCAGCACCCCGCCCCACTGTCCGCCGAGCTGCCCCGCGAGCAGGTCCGCGAACGGCGCGGTGGAGGTGGCCAGCTGAGCCTGCGGGATGAGGAATATCGGCACCACCGAGATGCCCAGGTAAATGGCCGTGCAGATCAGGGTGCCCCCGAGGGTGGCGCGCGGAATGTTGCGCTCGGGATCACGCACGCGCGTGGCGGCGATGACGGCGCACTCGATGCCAAGCATCGCAAACAGCGCGAGCGCCGAGGCGCTGGCCACCTCACCCCACGCCGCCGGGTTCGGCGGTACGTGGGCGCGGTAAGCCTCGGGGCGCATCAGCAGGACGAACAGGCCTAGCAGGATGACGCCTGCCTGCGGCAGGAGCTTCAGGACCGTGGTTCCGACCTGCACCGAGCCGCTGGCACGCACGCCCTGCAGGTTGATGCCGACGAACAGCCACACCAGCGCCAGCCCCGCAAGCGGCGGCACGAGCGCACTGGTCGCCAGCGCCGGTGTGAAGTAGAGCAGATAGCCGACCACGCCCATCGCGATGGCCGCGTTCGCGACCCACACCGATACCCAGTAGCACCACATGACGAAGAATGCGGCCACCGGCCCCAAGGCCTGCAACGTGTAGTCATAGGGGCCGTCGGCGGCAGGGTACTGGCGCGCGAGCGCCACGAAGGTGAGGGCGATCGCGCCGCAACCCACCCCCGTCACCAGCCACGCGGTGACGGCGTTCAGGCCGAAGGGGGCGAGCGAGGCCGGCATGAGGAAGATGCCGATGCCGATGATGTTGCCCACCACCAGGGCCGTGCTCATCCACGGCCCCATGGCCCGCGTCGGTGCAGTCATCGCTCAGATGCCCGGCAGCTCAGCCTTCCGCCACCGCTTCCTTGAGTGCGGTGCGCAGCAGCGCGACCGCCTCGTCCACCTGTGCGCGCGTCGTGGCGAGCGGCGGGATGAAGCGCACCGTGCTCACGCCGCAGGAGAGCAGGATGAGCCCGTTGTGGTAGGCACGCGTCAGCACGCGCTGGCACAGCGCCGCAGCCGGCTTGCGGCTGGCACGATCCGTGATCAGTTCCGCCCCGATCATGAGGCCTTTGCCGCGCACGTCCCCGATGCACTCGAAGTCCTTCTGCAGCTCGCGCAGCCGCTCCATGAAGTGCGCGCCGACCACAGCGGCATTGGCGGCATACTCGCGCTCGACCAGGTCGAGTGTGGCCAGTGCCGCTGCACAGCAGATCGGGTTACCCCCGTAGGTGTTGCCGTGCGCGCCGCGCTTCCACTTCTCCATCAGGGTCTTCTTCGCGACGACCAGGCCGATCGGCAGCCCAGAGCCAAGTCCCTTGGCCAGCGTCATGATGTCCGGCCGTACCCCCCAGTGCTCGGCGGCGAACATCTTCCCGGTGCGGCCGATGCCGCTTTGCACCTCATCGAAGATGAGCAGGATGCCGTGCCGGTCGCACAGTGCGCGCAACCCGGCGAGGAAGCCATCGGGCGGTACCAGGTACCCGCCTTCTCCCTGGATCGGCTCGACCAGGATCGCCGCGACCTCGCTCGCGGGTACGTTGGTCTGGAACAGCACGTTCTCGATGTACTCCAGCACGGCGCGTCCCTGGTCGGCACCGGCGAGGAGCGGCCGGTAGCTGTTGGGGTAGGGGACGTGCGTAACGCCCGGCATGGTGGGGAAGAAGCCGGCCTGCTGCGTGTACTTGCTGGCCGTGAAGCTGAGCGAGCCCATCGAGCGGCCGTGGAAACCGCCGAGAAAGCCGAGGAAACGCGGCCGGCCACTGGCGTAGCGCGCCAGTTTGAGGGCCCCCTCGACCGATTCGGTGCCGCTCTGGCAGGCGAGCACCTGCACCGGCTCGCCGAGCGGGTCGAGCTCGTTGATGCGCTCGCCGAGCCGCGTCATGCGCTCATGCCAGTAGTCACTGGAGATGTGCAGGAACTCATCCGCCGCATCCTTGATGGCCTGCACGACCTTGGGGTGCGCATGCCCGGTGCTGCAGACGGCGATGCCGGCGGCGAAGTCCAGGAAGCGGTTGCCGTCCACGTCCCAGACCTCCGTGCCCCGTCCCTTGGCGATGACGAACGGATAGTCGCGCGGATAGGAAGGAGAGCTGACCAGACGGTCACGCGCGAGCAGAGCCTGGGCCTTGGGGCCCGGCAGCGGAGTACGAATGTGCGGAGAGGCCATCGGTGCAATCCTTCGGTTCAGATTTAAGTTCGTCATGGACGCGGCAGCCGGATACGAATCTGTGCGCTGTGCGCCTGTTCGGTGTCGCGCTGCATCTGGCGCAGCACCTCGAGGTCCTCGGCGCGCGGCGGCGGGAGCTCTTCCAGGGTCGGTGCGACGTTGAGCGGCCAGCCCGTGGCCTCGCGCGCGGCGTCGGCGCTCACGCCGGGATAGAGCGCGGTGAGCTGCAGCTCCTCGGTCTCGGGGTGCGGACGCAGGATACCGAAATCGGTGATGACGGCCCGCGGACCGGCACCCGGGAAGCCGGCCTGGCGGCGCGCGCCGTTGCCCTCCAGGTAGCCGGAGCTGGTCATAAAGTCCAGCCGCGCCACGAAGCTGCGCGGCGACTGCTTCATGATCAGGAGCACTTCGCGCGCGAACGTCGCGATCTCGGGTGCGCCGCCGGAGCCCGGCAGCCGCACCTTGGGGCGTGCGTAGTCACCGATCACGGTGCTGTTCAGGTTGCCGAATCGATCGATCTGCGCGGCGCCGAGGAAGCCGAAGTCCACGCGCCCACGCTGCAGGTAGTGGGCGAACACCTCCGGCAGCGGTATGACCACCGTGGCGGTCTGGGCCAGCTCGCCGTCGCCGATCGACAGCGGCAGCACCTTGGGGCGAGTGCCGACGGTACCGGACTCGTAGATCAGCACGAGGTTCGGGGCGTGGGTGCGGCGCGCGAGGTTGCAGGCGGCGCTCGGCAGGCCGATACCGACGAAGCACACGGCCTTGTCACGCAGCTGGCGCGCCGCCGTGACCGTCATCATCTCATCTGCCGTGTAGGCGCTCATTGGGCAACCTCCCACCTTGGAGCTAGTGTGAGAGGGTCCTTTCCGTGCACCTGCCGTGACCGCCCCAGGCGCTCGCCGCTTGACGGCCTGCATGAGACCTGCGGCATGGCAGGAGCCGGGAGACCCCGACGGACTACAGGAAGTTGCGCCGTGGGTAGCCGCCCAGAGCGCCGATCAATGAGCCATCCGCAAGGTCTCCCAGCACGGCTAGTCATACTCCAACTACAGGGGACTTGGCCATGAGCATCTACGTCGGTCTTGACTGGGGAAGCCAGGAGCACGCCGTGTGCGTGCTGGACCCCAGCGGGACGCGCCTTGCGCAGTTCACTATCACGCACAACCAAGAGGGCCTGCGGCAGCTGCGCCACCGCCTCAGCATCCTGGCACCGCCCAATCAGATCCGCGTGGCTCTCGAGCGTCCCTCCGGACTGCTGGTGGATAGCCTGGTCGAGACCGGTTACACCGTCGTGCCAATCCATCCCAACATCGTCAAAGCCACCCGTCCGCGTTACAGCAGTGCCGCCGCCAAATCCGATCGCAGCGATGCGTTGCTCCTGGCCGATCTGCTGCGCACCGATGAGCACCGCTTCCGCCCCCTCACGCCCGAGTGCGATGCTCTCAAGGCGCTTCGGGCCCTGGTCAGAACTCGCGATGACCTCATCGCAACGCGCATCGAGCTGGCCAACCAGCTGCGTGCCTTGCTCGAGAGCTTCTGGCCGGGGGCTGCGGCCATCTTCGCCGACATCGACTCCCCGATCGCTCTGGCCTTCCTCCTGCGCTACCCCACCCCGGGCTCGGCCGCTCACCTGGGCGAGAAGCGCCTGGCGAGCTTCCTCGCCCAACATCGATACTGTGGGCGCCGCGGCAGCGCTGAGCTCTTGCAGCGTCTGCGCTCGGCTCCTCTGGGACGGTGTGGTGGGCTTGAGTCCCAGGCCAAGGGCGAGCTCGTGCGCTGCCTCAGCAGCGTACTGACAACCCTCGTTGAGCAGCTGCGCCAGATCAGCTCGCGCATCGAGCACGAGGTCGCAGCCCTCGAGGATGGTCAGCGCCTGATGAGCTTCCCGCGTATCGGGCGCATCAATGCCGCGCAACTGCTCGCCGAACTCGGCTGCGTACGTGCTCGCTTCCCCACCGACAGTGCGCTCGCCTGCGAGGCTGGCGTCAGCCCCGTCACACGCCAGAGCGGCAAGAGCCATGCCGTTGTGTTCCGCTGGGCCTGCAACAAGCGTCTGCGCGTAGCCCTCACTACCTTCGCCCACAACTCCACGCGCGCCTCGCCTTGGGCTGCAGCTATCTACGCCAGAGCTCGCGCGCGCGGCATCGATCACCCCCACGCCATCCGCATCCTCGCCCGTGCCTGGGTGCGGGTGCTCTGGCGAACCTGGACCGATCATCAACCCTATGACCCCACCAAGCACCGAAATGCAGCCCCACTGCTCGCCGCCGCTTAGCCGTGGGGTTGACACAGGAAGTCTCATGCGGCGACTCCCAGCCGCTTGAGCAGCTGCGCATGATCGGCGCTGCCGTAGATGTGCTCCTGCAGCCAGGCGCGGAAGCGCTCGCGGTCGCGCCCGATATCGTCCCACGCGACGTAGAAGCGGTTGTCGCGCTCGTAGTAACCGGCGGCATAGGAGGGATGGGCTCCGCCCGGCACTACGCTGACCGCACTGATCAACCAGTGCGGCAGTATCAGGGCGTTGGCGCAGGCCTCGAGCTTCGTGACCTGCTCCTCCACCGTCACGAGCAGCGTGCGCGCGGCCAGCGCCGCTTCCCGCGCCGCCCCGACGATGCCCTGCAGCAGGACGTTGCCTTCGGCGTCGACGCGCTGCGCGTGCAGGATCGTGACATCCGGGGTAATGGCCGGGATCGCCAGCAGCGGCACGCCGCTGAAGGGACAAGGCAGTGTTGCCGCATCCGCGGTGCGCACCCGATCAAGGTCGGTGGCCCCGAATTGCCGCATGAGCCCGCAGGGCAGTCCGCTCGCGCCGGCCTGATAGGCCACCGCCATCTGCGCATGCGTGCGCTCGGTGATGGCGAGCGGCTGCGGCCAGCCCTTCTCGATGGCATCGCGCAGCCGGTAGAGCGAGCCGACACCGGGATTGCCGCCCCAGGAGAAGGTGAGGTGCGCGGCGCACCCGGCACCGATCATCTGGTCATGGAGCAGGTCCGGTGTCATGCGGATCAGATGCAGGCCGCGGCGCCGCTGGCGGATGATCTCGTGACCGGCGGCGAAGGGAATCAGGTGCGTGAAGCCCTCGAGGGCCACGCTCTGGCCATCCCTGACGTATCGCGCGATCGCATCGCTGAGCTGCAGCAGCGGCATCGTCAGTCGACCACCGTCTGTGATTGCTCATGCAGGTACTGCGGCAGGTAATAAAAGGAGCCGATGGCCTTGCCAGTGCTGCCCGAACCCTTCCATCCCCCGAATGCCTGGTATCCCGGCCAGGCGCCGGTGGTGGCACCCTGCGGGCGGTTCGCGTAGGTGACGCCGGCCTGGATGTTCTCGTTGAACCACTCCACCTCGTCGGGTGCTCCGTAGAAGCCGGCCGTAAGGCCCAGGGAGGACTGGTTCGCCAGCTGCATCGCGGTGTCCCGCGAGGTCACCCGATGCAGCATCAGGATGGGCAGGAACAGCTCCTCCTGCCACAGCGGGTGCGCCAGCGGCGCCTCGGCGAGTGTCGGGCGCACGAAATACCCGTGCTCGAGTTCCGCAGTGCGCAGCTGCTCGCCGCCCGTAAGGATACGGGCGCCGTGCTCGCGCAGCTGCGCGCTGTAGCGCGCGTAGCTGGCGTAGCCGCTCGCGGTCGTGACCGGACCGAGCCAGTTCTCGCGCCGTACCGGGTCGCCGATGCGCAGCGCTTGAATCTGCGCCAAGAGCCGCTCGATCAGAGGCTCGGCCACGGCCTGCTCGACGTACAGCCGCGAGAGGGCGGAGCACTTCTGTCCCCCCATGCCATAGGCGGAGCGCATGATGCCGAGCGCCGCCCGGTCGAGCTCCGCGCGCGCCGTGACGATGCAGGCGTTCTTGCCACCCATCTCAGCGATGCACGGTTTCGGGTAGGGCGGGGACTGCAGCAAGCGCACGATGCCCATGCCGACATCGTAGGAGCCGGTGAATGTCACCCCGGCCGTGAGCGGATGTGAGACGAGGCTGGCGCCCACGCTACCACCGGGTCCGCTGAGGTAGTTGAACACCCCGGGGGGCAGGCCGGCATCGCGCATGCAGTCGGCGAGCATCCGGTCGGCCCAGGGCGTGGCGCTGGCGCCCTTCGCGACCACGGTATTGCCGGTGATGAGCGCGGCGGCGGTCGGCCCGGCCGCCAGCGCGAGGGGAAAGTTGAAGGGCGCGATCACCACCCAGGCGCCGTAGGGCTTGAGCACGCTGCGGTTGTGCGATACGTGCGTGCTGAGCGGGTCATTCGGGAGCTTGTTGTCGTAGGCGTGGCGGCGCTCGAACTCCTCCGTATATAAGGTGAAGAAATCGGCGCTCTCCTGGGTCTCACCGAGCGCCTCCATGCGGTTCTTGCCGACCTCGAGCGAGAGGACCGCGGAGATGTCGTATACCCGCTCCTCGATCAGCTGCGCCACGCGCCGCATGAGCCGGGCACGCTCGCTGACCGGGGTGCGTCGCCAGGCTGGCCAGGCAGCGTGCGCCGCCCGCAGTGCGGCGTCGGCGTCCGCCGCCGTGGCCGCGGCGAACTCGCCCAGCAGCTCGCGGGTATTGGCCGGGTTGTGCTTGCTGAAGTACTGCTCGGTGCCGCGGTCCTCGCCATTGATATGCAGCATGTAGCGCCCGCCGAGCTGCTCACGCACACGCTCCACCGCGGCCTCGAAGCTGCTGTGCAGGGCGGCCGGCGGCTCGAACATCGTGGCATAGGTCAGTTTGAAGCTCATGCG
>Ga0335079_10005951_pt1 | contig 13951 bp, 10 predicted proteins | sample Lox_Sample_33_FD_206719 | JGI IMG/M metagenome (GOLD analysis project Ga0335079, IMG submission 206719) | Soil microbial communities from Loxahatchee National Wildlife Refuge, Florida, United States - Lox_Sample_3.3 | ecosystem: Environmental > Terrestrial > Soil > Wetlands | place: USA...
GAGCGGCCGGGACGGTCGAGCCACAAACTGAGGGTCAACGCCACAGCCCCCGTCACAAAAATTGCGGGAACCCATGGGTAGCCCCAGCACCTGTACGGCCGTGGCAAATCCGGTTCCTTCCAGCGCAAGCGAAACAGCGCAACCACCGCCAGGCCGTAGAAGATCCATCCCGCGAAGATGAAAAGATTCGTCAATTCTTCGAACGTGCCGCTCAACGCCATGATACTTGCGAGAACGCCCTGAAAGATCAGAGCGCGCGCCGGCGTGCGGAATTTCGGATGAATCCCGCCCGCAATCTTGAAGAAAATGCCGTCGCGCGACATCGCGTAGGGAACCCGCGCACCGCTCAGCACGGAGGAGTTGAGCGATCCAACAGCCGAAACGACCATGGCGATCGTAATCCAAAGCGCCGCGCCGCTGCCCGCAACATGCTCGACAACGTCTGAAGCGATGTGTGGAGAAGCGGCTACTTGCGCGAAAGGCAGAACGCGCAGGCAAGCCGCGCTGAAAAGCAAATAGATCACCGCAACAAAGCTCACTCCTCCCACCAACGCCAGCGGAAAATTCTTTTGCGGATCTTCCACTTCGGAACCCACAAGATTCAAATCTTCCCATCCGTCGTAAGCCCACAGCGCCGCGGCCAACGCCGCCAGAAACGCTCGAATCAGGCCCGAGCCGAATTCTGTCGGCCACATCGGGCCTGCCGCGTGAGCTCCCGTGGTACCGAAAAACGCTACGCCGATCACGATGACGACGGCAATTGCCTTGAGTATTGTCAGAAAAACCTGCACCGCTCCGCCGAGCCGTACACCGAGATAGTTCACGCCGGTCAGCAGCACCAGCCACACCACCGCAAGCGGCTGTGCCCAGGTGAACACGAAATCGGAGGGCTTGATCCATCCAGTCACACCGGGAATAGCGATGTGGACAGTGAATATCGGTGTGGCCACCGCGGGAATCAGAAACGAAAGAAACCGCACCAGCCCAGCCGCGATGGAAGCCGCGGAAGCAGGTCTGCCGACGATCGAGTGCATCCATCCAAACAGAAAACCCCATACGGGACCGAAGCCGCGTCGCAAATAGGCGTACTCGCCGCCGGCTTCTGGAATCGCAGCGCCCAGCTCCGCGTAGGAGAGCGCCCCAAACAGCGAAAGAATCGCTCCCACGATCCATGCGGCAAACACGATGGAAACGAAATGGCCTTCGCGAGCCATCTCCGCGGGTTTCAGAAAAATGCCCGTCCCGATCATCGTCCCAACGACAATCGCGGTGGAGGCCCACGGCCCGAGTCCGCGAACCAGTTGAAGCGGCGACGATTTCTGAGTTTCGCTCACAAATGCGCTCTTACCTGCGAATCGGAAATTTGCGGCGAGCCCATTACGCGGCTAACAACGCTCCCAACCAGAAACGTGACGCAGGCTCCGATCAGCACATACCAGGTAAACGCAACCGGCGTGAATCCCCAAACGCAAATGATCGTGGCCAGGCCGACAAACATACCGGCAAGCGCGCCTTTTGCGTTAGCTTTCCGATCCAACGTGCCGAGCAGAAAAAGCCCGAGCAAACTGCCGAAGGGCATCGCCGCGACCGTGAGTCCCGCCTCCAGCAGCGGTCCCCATTTGATCAGCCCGAAGACGATCAGCACACCGCCCCACACGAGGGTCATCCGCCGCGAGAGCGCCAGAAAACGTTCCGGGTCGGTCTCCCGTCCGCGCAGCCGCGCAAAATCGATCACGCTCGACGCCGCCAGCGAATTCAGCGATCCGCTCGCGTTGGACATCGCAACAGCGATAATCGAGGCGAGCAAAAGTCCCGCAAGTCCTGGCGGCATTTCGCGCACGAGAAACATCGGCAGGATGCGGTCGGTTCGCGCCCCTGCGGCGAGCAGCGCGGTGTGCTGCGAAAAAACGTACAACAGCACTCCTACCAGCAGAAACAGCGCAAACTGCACGAGAATGATCACGCCGCTTCCCAGCAGCGCAAGGCGGCTGTCCTTCTCGTTTCGCGCAGCCAGCAGCCGCTGCACGATGGTTTGATCCGTGCCGTGGCTGGCCATGGTCAAAAACGCGCCGCCGATGAGCCCGGACCAGATCGTGTATTTTTCCGATAAATGAAAAGAGAAATCGAATACCTGCAATTTGTGCCCCGCCGCGGCGGCCACCCGCGTCACCTCGGGCCATCCGCCGGGAATTCGGTGCAAGAGTACCCACAAAGTGAACGCGCTTCCCGTGAGATAAATCAAAAGCTGAGCGACATCCGTCCAGATGACAGCCTTCATCCCGCCCTCAAATGTATAGATGATCGTCAACCCAATCACGATGAAGACCGCCAGCCGCTCCGATGTCCCGAGAACCACGCTGATGACCAGTGCGATGGCCGCGACTCTTACGCCCTCCGCCACTGCCCGCGTAATCAAAAAAGTAGACGCGGCGACCGTGCGCATCCAAGGCCCGAATCGCTTCTCAATCAGCGCGTATGCCGTGAAATACTCGCCCCGGAAATATCCGGGCAAGAGCAAAATCACAATTAGGACGCGCCCGATCAAATACCCGAAGACCAATTGCAGAAACGTCAGGTTCGTCGCATAGGAAATCGCCGGCGTGCCGATGATCGTGAGCGTGGACGTTTCCGTGGCCACAATCGAGAAAGCAATCGCCCACCACGGCAGGGATCGCCCGCCAAGGAAATAATCGCCGACATTTTTCTGGCCCCGGCGAAAGTACAAACCCAGGGCCGTGACCCCAAGCAGGTAGGCAAGTACGATGGCCAGATCAATCGGATGGATGCGCATGAGCCCGTTCGCCGCCGCAATTCTTTCGCACGGCAAAGTGCGTCGAGGATAGAGGCGCAGGCGGCACGCGTCAAGGAACCACTGCGTGTTTGCAACATTCTTCGCAACGCTACCCAGCCCGCATCTTCCATCTGTCCTGAACTCGCGTATTCTTTTGTTATGCGTTGTTTTCTCGGTTTCGATGGAGGGGGAACGAAGACGGAGTGTCTCTTGTTGGACGAGTCCGCAAAAGTCCTCGCTCGTACCCGTTCAGGCCCTTCAAATCCTTCTCGCATCGGCGTGGAAGCCGCGGCGAACTCCCTGCGCGATGCCGCAGCGGCAGCCTTGCGCGAGGCCGGAGCAATTACTTCCGAAGTTAAGGCGATCTGCGCGGGCCTCGCGGGGACCGCGCGCTCGGAGTTCGCGGACAAAATGCACGCGGCCCTCGCCGGTCTTTTCCCCGGCGCAGCGATCCGCGTCCTCACCGACTTCGAGCTCGCTCTGGCAATGTTGCCTCCCGGGCCCGCCCTCGTTCTCATTGCGGGAACAGGTTCCGTTGCCTATGGACGCGGCGCCGACGGCAAAACGGCGCGTGCCGGAGGTTTTGGTCCCGCGGAGAGCGATGAAGGCAGCGCTTTCGACGTCGGCAGGGCCGCCATGGACGCCCTGACGTGTGAACCTCAATTCGGGAAGCACGATTCGGATCTTAGCCGCCAGATTCTCCGCCAGCTAGGCTGTGCAAATTGGGAGGAGGTTCAGGCTAAAGCTCATTCGAACGCAGACGCTGTTTTCCCTCGCATTTTTCCTGTCGTAGCCGCCGCCGCGGATGCGGGCGATTCGCTCGCGCAATCGCTTCTCTCCAATGCTGCGGACAATCTGGCGAATCTTACAAAGAACCTGGCCGAAACTCTCGGCATCTCCTCCGCCCCCTTCTCCCTTGCGCTCACTGGAGGAATGCCCGGCCGCTCCACCTTTTTCGACGCTGCCCTTGGCTCCAAACTGCGCGAATCCGTGCCGCAAGCTTCACTCTCTGCGCTTACGAATTCCCCTGCGGAGACCGCGGCCCGGCTTGCGTTTGAGCTTGCAAACTCCGCTCAAGGAATGTCGAGCTGATATGCCCGAGAATCCCCCAGAATGGCAAAAAGACCGGCCAGAAAACCGACCGCAAGAACGCTCGCAAGAAAACGCGCGAATCGCCCCGCCGGAGGAGCTTGCATCTCTCATCCACAGCTCCTCTCCGGAAGTTCTACGCGCAGTTATGGACAATCCTGTTTTCGACGAAGAACTCCTTTGCCTCATGCTTCAGCGCCGCGACCTTCCCAGCGAAATGCTGGAAGAAGTCGGCCGACGCCGGCAATTTCTGAAGAGCCAGCGAGTTAAACGCTTGCTCGCTCTGCATCCACACACTCCGCGCCTCATCAGCCTGCGCCTTCTGCGCGACCTCTACCTCATGGATCTTGTGCAGGTCACGCTCACGCCTGGCGTTCCCGCGGAACTTCGCCGCAACGCGGAGGAGCAGGTGATCGCTCGTTTGCCCCAACTGCCCTTGGGCCAAAAAATCACTCTCGCGCGCCGCGGTCCTGGCCGCGTCGCTGGCGCGCTGCTGGCGGATGGTCACGCCAACATTCTGGAAGTGGTTCTGAACAACGCCAATCTTACGGAAGCCCAGGTTCTGAAGGCACTTGCGCGCGATAAGCTCTCCCCAAACGTGGTCCGCGCCGTCTCTCAACACCCCAAGTGGTCCCATACTTACAACGTCCGGCTCGCTCTGGTACGCCATCCTGCTACTTCGCTTTCCACCGTTCTGTCTTACCTGCCTGAACTTACCGTTTCCGACCTTCGCGAACTCGTGGCTCCGGGAATCGTGCCGGAATCCCTCCGCAAGTACCTTCAGGCCGAAATCCATCGCCGCGTGCAGAATCGCGGAAGAGTCTAAAGCGCAGCAAACCCGTACATGTTCCGTCTCGGCGCGCCTCCCTAGTACTCCTCGATGGCGTTTCCGCCAATACAGGGAACAAAACACGCGCCGACGGCGTCGTATGGGCATGGTGCAAAACCTCGTATCTTGGTGTATACGCAGCGCGTTTCTTGTCCGTGCGCCGCAGCTTGAGAGCCCCGGCAGGGGGTGACGCGCGCCACATGGGCAGTGGGGATCAGAACCAACGGCTACACGAGCGCCGCTGGGCGCCTCGGTATACCTTTCGCGCCGGCCTCGAAATCGAATGGGGTTCTGCGGTGTTGCGCGCTTATACCTCCAACATCAGTGCGAACGGAATGTTCATCGAATCCACCGACCCGCTCTGGGTCGGGGCTGGATTTACCGCCCAATTGGGGCTCGACCATCCTCTCCGCGTGGATTGTTTCGTCAGACGGGTCGAACCGGGCCGCGGCATGGGGGTGACGGTCACTCTTTCCGAGGAAACGCAGCAGGAGCGCTACAAGGAGTTGCTGCATTCTCTCTCCAACACGAACAGCTGAGCCCGTTCTATAATTTCTCCTATGACCCGCTGTCTTGATTGTGGAGCGCCGCGGATCGCTGATCAGTGCTCTGCTTGCGGACTGACCTCGGACGCCGCTGAACTCGTGTTCCGCAAGCGGCTGATCAAGCGCACCCTGGTCTTTGTAGCCGGTTCTCTGCTTTTCCCCTACATCTGCCAGATCTATCCGCCGCTTGATCTCGATTTGATGCTGGTCTTTTTCGGGATTCTGTTTTTCACCGGCTTGGCTCTTGCTGTTTTTCTGGATTTGCGCGCGCGGAGTCATAAGGAAATCGAAGTCATGAAGAGGATCTTTTCAGGTTTTGTGCCGTTGCCGCTGATCCTCTCCGCGACGCTGATCGTAAACGGCCGGTTGGATTCGGCCAAAAATATTGCCTATTACCCTACCGTCGTCGTGAACCGCTACTACATGAACGGGGTGATTCGCGGAACTCGGCGCTTGCTCGTGCGCTCCTGGCGCGCCGGCCAGCATGTGGAGCGCCTTCCTGTGGATGCCGACGACTTCGACAGGTTCAGAGTCGGCGACAAAGTGGACGTAGGCGTCGAACCCGGCGCCCTCGGAATTCCCTGGGTTTACGGCGTTTATCGGCGTGGTGAACCTACTGACGCCGACGATTAATAAGCGGGCTTTCCGTTGGGGAGCATGGGGATCTCGATATCCAGGTAGCTGCCCGTCTGCCCAAAGCGGAACCTGATGCGCTGCATGGGCCCCACGTCTCGCTCTTTCCATTCGGAAATCGCGATGGGATCGTCGGGAATATCCTCCCGCGACAATTCCGCCTGATCGCCTTGCAGCTTGATCTTTTCCGGATCAATGTCGAACACCTCCTGGTCGGGCACATCTACCAGGAGATATCTCTTCCACAATCGCAGCAACAAGAACCCTTTTTTTTCCGCGTGATACAGCGCCCAGGAGTGCGGGGCACTGTCTCGATAGCGAACGATGGCGAAGGGAACTGGCTTCCAAACCACCTTGCCCGAGTCCTGAGCACTCGATCGGGAATACCCGGCCAGTGCCACGCAAGCGGCTGCAAACGCGCTGATCGTGATAAGAAAAATCAAGGAACGCTGCATAATGTCCCGTAGGTAGTCCTTGTTCTCAAGGCGGGAGCCGCGCCAAAGGTAAGTCTATGATGCGCAAAACTCCCCGGCAAGGTGCCTGCAGCAAGATCTGCGCCCGCCTTGCGGCGGTGATTGGCCTTCTGATCTGGATGAGCTTGTCCGCTGTTGTTATATTTCTTGGTGCGGCCTGCAATGCCGAACTGGCGTCCTCGCAAGCCGGAGGATGAAAAATGACTGAACTTGCCATCCGTGTGGAATGCTATTCCGGATACAAAGGCGACCAGCGGCCCGTGAAAATAGCTTTCGGACAACGGGTCGAGGAAGTCGCCGAAGTCGAAGATCGCTGGTATTCGCCAGGGGAAACGCTATTTCGCGTCCGTCTCACTTGCGGTGATCGTTATGTTCTCAGGTACATTGAAGCTCAGGACGTCTGGACCATCCAGGCTTTCCGCGCAGGAAAAACCTCCCCCCATCTTTGACAAGGGCTTGCACCGGCGTATAGTTCTTCCAGGCAATCCCCACACCTTGATTTGCTGTCGCCGCGCCGGGCGTGCCGCCCGCCGCTTCGGAACGCGGACTGGAGAACGGAAGGAATGGCAGACCTGCCTCAGCTCCATCTTCTCTGGCGCACCGCTTTGCGCCTGATACCGATTGCCTTGCTTGCCTCCGCTTGCTCGCTATATGCCCGCCCCTTCCCGCAGCAAAATGACACAAAACCCTCTTCGCCGCCGGCTGCTTCTGCTCAGCCTTCCCCGACCGCTGAAAAAAACGCTCCTGAACTCTCCACTCGGGACACGGCCAACACCTTTAAGGTCCGCGTCAACCTCGTCCTCGTCCGCGTTGTCGTGCGCGATGATCACGGCAACATCGTGAAGGATCTACACAAAGAGGATTTTCGCCTCTTTGACAACCGCAAGGAGCAGAGCATCTCCTCCTTCAGCGTGGAGACTCCCACTTCGCATGTCGTACCCGTAACCGCTACGTCAGGCGCTGCAGAAGCGGTCACGCCAGAAAAAACCGCTGCGGTCGCCTTGCCTGAGCGCTTTGTAGGTTTGCTCTTCGACGACATTCACCTTGAGATGAGCGATGCCGTGACTGTCCGTGTCGCTGCCACGCGCATTTTCGATGCCCTTGGCCCCTCGGATCGCGTTGGCATCTTTACCACTTCCGGTCAATTTGCGCAGGACTTCACCAGCGACAAGGATCTGCTGAGGAAGGCTCTCCTCCAAATCATTCCGCGCCCTGTCATTGGCGCCGGCTTTCACGATTGCCCCGATGTCTCATATTACGAGGGAGATCTGATTGCTAACAAAAACGATCCGCAGGCTCTTGCCGTTGCCACCGAGGATGCTGTCCAATGCGCTTTTAGTGGTGACCATTCCCAGACGGCCGCAGCCCGGATGCTGGCCCAGTCGGCCGCCCTACGCGCTCTGAGCAACGGAGACGCCCAATCTATCTTGTCGTATCAAACATTTCATGATGTCATCCGCAGGATTTCCGATATGCCCGGCCAGCGCACCATTGTCTTCATCTCTCCCGGTTTTATTCTCTCGTCTTTGCTTACCGAAGAGTCCGATCTCATTGACCGCGCCGTCCGTTCCAACCTCGTGATTGACACCCTGGACGCCCGTGGGTTGTACACTCCGGATGTCGCCGGAGACATTGCCGATCCGCCAGTCTCCTCACCCATTACCACAGGAATCGAAGCCTCCTACCGGGTTCAATCGCAGAGCGCCAATGAAGACGTTCTTCGCGACATTTCCTACGGCACGGGAGGCACCTACTACCACAATCGCAACGATCTCGACGTCGCCCTCAAGGATGCCGTTGCTGCTCCTCCAGTGACCTATCTGCTCGCTTTCTCGCCGCAGAATCTCAAGCTGAATGGTGCGTTCCATTCCCTGAGTATCAAGTTGACCTCGAAAAACAAATACGCCATCCAGGCGCGTCGCGGCTATTACGCTCCTAAGACTCTGAAAGATCCCGCGGAGCAGGCAAAAGAAGAAATTCAAGAAGCGGTCTTCTCGCAGGATGAAATCCACGACTTCCCAATCGAAATTCAGACGCAATTTTTCATGAAGGATGAAACGGACGCTCGCCTCTCCGTCCTCGCCCACGTAGACATGAAGACCATTCCCTTCACCAAGGCGGGCGGCCGGAATGACAACAACCTCACCCTGGCCACCGCCATCTTCGACGAAAACGGCAATTTCGTCGCTGGCAACGAAAAGGTGCTGGAGATGCGCCTCTTCGACGCCACTCTGGATCGCGTGCAGCAATCGGGAATCACTGTCAAATCGAGCTTCAATATCAAACCAGGCAGTTACCTTGTCCGGCTGGTAGTGCGGGACGCGCAAGGTCAGGAAATGGCGGCGCGCAACGGCGCGGTCGTCATTCCTTACTGAACGGAGGCACTCATGATCAGGATGAACACACCAATCATCAAGTTGGCTTTGGCGGGCGCTGTCGTCTTTCTATTCTTCTTCTCCTTCCTCGCTATCCGCTCGGAGGGTCAGGCACAGTCCTCAGCGGCGCAACAAACTCCTTCCGCCGCGCAGGAAACTTCTCCCGCCAACCTGCCGGCCGGCCCCGTCATCAAGAAGGAATCGCGTCTTGTTCTCGTGGACGCCGTCGTGACCGATAAGAAAGGCAATTACGTCAGCGATCTCAAGCAGGAAGATTTTCGCGTCTATGAAGATAACAAGGAGCAAACCGTTACCAGCTTTTCTTTCGGCTCCGATCCCAAGGCCCCGGTCAACAGCCAGCGCCGATACATGGTTCTCTTCTTTGACAATGCGTCCATGGAAATGCCCGACCAGATGGCCGCTCGCAGCGCCGCCACCAAATTCATTGATGCCAACGCAGGTCCCGAACACTTGATGGCTGTCGTAGAATTTACTGGTGCGCTCCAAATCAAACAGAACTTCACCGCGAATGCTGACCTCCTCCGCGCCGCCGCGAGCAACGTAAAAAACTCTAACGTCGCTTCCAATGTTTCCCCGGACGATTCGCAATCTTCTCTCTCGCCGGTAAATGCCAACTTGCCCAGCATGAGCACCTTTCCGGGTGTGGGAGGACCTCCGTCCCTGTCATCGGCTGCCGCGGACTACGGCGCCCGCACCATGCTCCTGGCGATCCGCAGTCTGGCAAAAGATCTGCGCGCCATTCCCGGACGCAAAATGCTCGTCCTTTTCTCCTCGGGCTTTCCTCTCAATCCAGAGCAAATGTCGGAGCTGACCGCGACCATTGATGCCTGCAATAAAGCCAACGTCGCCATTTATCCGGTAGATGCTCGAGGCTTGGTGGCGATGGCTCCAGGCGGCAGCGCCCGCAATGATTTGTCGCCGGCGAACGGACCCGTCCCTCGAACTCGTTTCGCTCCCGCTGCTTTCCGCGCCAGATCGAGCGCTGACGGAGCACCGCGGTTCGTTCTCGCTTCTTTTCCCCAGCGCCCCACCGGCGGTGGCGGAGGTGGCAGTCCAGGAGCCGGCCCAGGCGGCGGTGGTGGCCGTGGCGGACCAGTTGGCCCTGGTGGCACCGGCGGTGGCAGAGGTGGTACAGGCGGAACGGGTGGCACGGGCGGGGGCGGCACCGGAGGAGGTGGTACCCGCGGCACGGGGGGCGGCACTCCCGTCGGCACGCGAGGCGGCGGTGGCTACTCGAACCGCGGCGCCTATTCGAACTATTACAACAATCCCCTTACCCAGCCGCGCAATCTCATTCCACAATTTCCTCCCTCCGCCACGACGAATCAGGAAGTTCTCGCCGCCCTGGCGGACGGGACCGGCGGCTTCACCATCTTCAATACCAACGATTTGCTCGGCGGCCTCGAACGCATTGGCCGCGAGCAAAACGAATTTTATCTTCTGGGTTATGTACCCGCGGAATCGGCGGAAGGCAGCTGTCACACACTGAAGGTCAAGCTCGAGCACGTCGGCGGCTTGCACGTGCGTTCGCGTAGCGGTTACTGCAATGCGCCTCCCGCGAACATTCTTGCCGGCACGGACACCGAAAAACAACTTGAGGCGCATGCCAGGGAATCCCAAGCTGGCTCCATTCATGCTGCTATGGCCACTCCGTATTTCTACTCCGGGCCGGGAGTGGCCCGTGTGGACATGGCCATGGATATTCCGCCGGACAATTTCCATTTCGAAAAGGAAAAGGGCAAATACCAAGCCGACCTGAATGTTCTGGGAATTGCCTATCGCCCCGACGGCACCGTTGGAGCGCGCTTCAGCGACCAGGTAAAGCTCGATCTAGAAAAAGGCGAGTGGAAGGAATTCATGAAGAATCCTTATCACTACGAAAACCAGTTTGACGCCGCGCCCGGCGCGTATAACCTGACGGTAGTCTTGAGCGCCGGAGGTAACAATTTCGGCAAAGTCGAATCTCCGCTGAAGATTGATCCGTACGACGGCAAGCAGTTCAGCATGGGAGCAGCGGTCATGACCAACGATCCGCAACCGCTGTCTGAGATGGCCAACGATTCGGATCTGGACGCCACCCTTCTCGAAGATCACACGCCATTAGTGGTGAAGGGACTCCAAATCACGCCAGAGGCGGAAAACAAATTCAAGCGCACCGACCAGGTGATCGTTTACTCCGAAATCTATGAACCGCTTTTGACATCGGCAAATCCTCCGCGTGTTGTGATGGGTTACAAGATCTTCGACCGCGCCACCAATCAACAGGTCTTTTTCACGGGGAGCGTTGCCGCGGAAGAATTCATTCATAAAGGCAGTCCGGTCATTCCTGTGGGCTTAAAGGTTCCCATCAAGGACCTCAAACCGGGGAAGTACCGGCTCGAGATGCTGGCAATTGACGGAGCTGGCCGCACGGCTCCGGCGCGATCCACCGACTTCGACCTTACGGATTGAAGAACTGGCGCAACCTGCCCCACTGGACAGGCGCGTCTAACTTTTGTCGTTTCAATGCGTTCCGCTTCGGCGTCGAATGCGATTTCCGTATCTTTTTCCGCAACTTGCGCTGTCAGCAGGGGTTTACTGGAGGAGAATAAAGTGTAGCCAGTCCAAGAGATTCGGGGAGAGCGATGATTTCTTCGAAGCGCCGCAGCCTTCTTCGTCTGCCATCTCCACAAGGTGTTCTTGCCGCCTCGCTTTCGCTGGCGCTTTGTTTTCCCCTCGGGTTTGAAGCCCCTCTCGTTTCCGCCGGTCCAATCCCCGCCGCAAAAGAGAAGACGCCGAAAAAAAATCCCGTCCTGAAGGGTCTCCCGATCACGGAACTGACCGAGGATGAAGCCATTCTTCATGCGCTCAACCGTCTGGCGTACGGTCCGCGTCCGGGCGACGTCGAACGCGTGAAGAAGATCGGACTCGCCAACTGGATCGAGCAGCAGCTGAATCCGCATTCGATCAACGACAGCGCGATGGAAGCTCGCCTGGAAAATTATCCCACCCTGAAGATGTCCAGCGCCAAGCTGATGGCCGGGTACCCTCGGCCGAAGCAAGCGCTGAAAAGGGAACAGCGGCGAGAACAGGCTCAGCTCCCTTCGGGAGATCGCGCGGCGGCGGTAATCGCACAGGACATGCGGGCGGACCGCAATGCCGCGAGCGGTTCTGAAGAAGCCACGGAAGCATCGGCGAGCTCGAACCCTGCGACGCCCGATGCGGATACGCCCTCGCCGATGAAGCAGAATCCCGAAATGGAGGATCCCCTGACGCGCGGAGCGGGCCACCGCGACGCGCCGGGTATCGAACCGGACAACGTTCCGCGCGCCATTGCCGAAAATAGCCATCGGCCGCGGCGCGTCATTGCCGAGCTTGCCATGGCCAAGATGATTCGCGCCATCTACAGCGAGCGCCAGTTGCAGCAGGTGATGGACGATTTCTGGTTTAACCACTTCAACGTCTATGGCGCCAAAGGGGTGGACGTTTGGCTGCTGACATCCTACGAGCGCGATGCCATCCAGCCGCATACGCTCGGAAAATTCAGGGACTTGCTGGAAGCCACCGCAAAAAGCCCGGCGATGCTCTTCTACCTGGACAATTTTCTGAGCGTGGACCCGAATGCGGCCAAGCGATTGGAGCAGGAGCGCATGATGCGCCAGCAGATGCGCGCCTGGCGCCTGGGTCTGCCATACCCGCAACAGAATCCCCAGGCGCAAAAGAAGCAGCAGATGGTGCGCGGCCTGAACGAAAATTACGGCCGCGAATTGATGGAATTGCACACGCTGGGGGTGGACGGCGGCTATACGCAGAAAGATGTCACCGAAGTGGCGCGCTGCTTTACCGGATGGTCCATCGAGCGGCCGCGCGAAGAAGCGAAATTCGTCTTCCGGGATCAGTTGCACGATCCGGGGACCAAGATCGTCCTCGGCAAGAAGATTCATGCCGGCGGAATGAAGGACGGCGAAGAAGTTCTGGATTTGCTGGCGCACAACCCGAGCACCGCGAAATTCATCAGCACGGAGCTGGCGCGCCGCTTTGTTTCGGACAATCCGCCGACCGCCCTTGTGGACCGCATGGCCAAGACATTTCTCTCGAGCGACGGCGACATTCGCTCCGTGATGCGCTCGATGATCTATTCGCCGGAATTCTGGTCCCGCGAAGCTTACAACGCAAAAATCAAGACGCCCTTTGAACTGGTTGTCTCCGCCGCCCGCGCCCTAGGAACCGACGTGGACACGCCGCTTCCTCTTGTGATGTGGACGGCGCGCATCGGCGAGCCGCTCTATCAGTGTCAGCCACCGACCGGCTACTCGGACAAGGCGGATACCTGGGTCAACACGGGGGCCTTGCTCAACCGCATGAATTACTCTCTGGCGCTCTCGGAAAACCGCATGCGCGGCTCGCATAGCGATGTGGCTTCCCTGCTGGGCCTTGAAACCACTACGGATCCCAAAGCCGCGCTCGACCGCGCCGTGCAAGTTTTCCTGGATGGGCAAGTGGCCGAGTCCACCGTGCAGACCCTGGATAAGCAGCTCGAAAATCCGCAGATTTTGCAGGCCCGGCTGGACGATCCCATAAAGCAAGTAAATCTGGGCGTGATTGCCGGGCTGGTTTTGGGCGCGCCGGAATTTCAGCGGCGCTAAATTTTTCCTAAGCGAGGGAGCCATGGCCATGGAGTGCTGCGAAGGCGTAAGGAATCTGAAATTTTCGCGCCGCTATTTTCTGAAGCAGGGAGGCATCGCGATGGTTGGCCTGAGCGCCATGCCCGCATTCCTGCAGCGCGCCGCTGCCGCCACGCCAATCTCCGGCAAAAAGCAACTCGTTGTATTGTTTCAGCGCGGCGCCGCCGATGGTTTGAATATCGTCGTGCCCTTCGGCGAGCCGAACTATTACCGCATGCGCCCGACGATTGCGATTCCTCAGCCCAGTCGCGGAGGATCCGAAGCAGCAGTTGATCTGGATGGATTCTTCGGCCTGCATCCGAGCCTGGCTCCGCTCGAGCCGCTTTTTCACAAGAATCAATTAGCGATCGTTCACGCCGCGGGCTCGCCCGATCCCACCCGTTCTCACTTCGATGCCCAGGATTTTATGGAGTCCGGCACGCCCGGCGTGAAAGCCACGGAAGACGGCTGGCTCAATCGCGCGGTAGAATCCGTTCCGGAAGAACACGCCTCGCCATTCCGGGCGGTTGCTATGGGCACGAATTTGCCGCT
>Ga0335079_10005953_pt1 | contig 13950 bp, 11 predicted proteins | sample Lox_Sample_33_FD_206719 | JGI IMG/M metagenome (GOLD analysis project Ga0335079, IMG submission 206719) | Soil microbial communities from Loxahatchee National Wildlife Refuge, Florida, United States - Lox_Sample_3.3 | ecosystem: Environmental > Terrestrial > Soil > Wetlands | place: USA...
TCTTTTCTAATGACGCAAAGGGGTTCCAACGTGTGCATCCGCGATCGCCGCGGGACGCGCCGGACACATCTGTGCGGCACATTCACGGAAGGCTGGCGCGGCAGCCGCACACGCCGGTTATCCTCCGAGGGCCGCTCCCTTCCTTTCAGAGCCGCGTCAGCAAGCGGTTCCGCGCCTTTCAACAAACTCCTTAAGACCTCCCTTACACCCCTTGACAGGAACCCTGCCATAATGGCGCATGGATCACCTTTGACCTGGACAAGTCTCTGCCAGCTCCTGGTATTCCTGGGCTTGTTGCTGGCGATCGCGAAGCCGCTGGGCTGGTATATGGCGAGAGCCTTCGAGGGAAAGGCGCCTTTCCTTTCCAAACCGCTCGCCCCGTTGGAGCGCCTGATTTACCGGCTTTGCGCCATCAACCCGGAAAAAGAGCAGACCTGGCGCACCTATGCCGGCTGCTGCCTGGCTTTCAGTCTCGCGAATTTCGTGGTCTTCTACGTCCTGTTGCGATGCCAACGTTTTTTGCCCGGGCGCCCCGCGGCGGGAACATCGCTCACCCCGGACCTGGCGTTCAATACCGCGGTCAGCTTCCTGTCGAACACAAGCTGGCAAGCCTACTCCGGCGAGACCACGCTCAGCTACCTTTCCCAGATGATGGGAGTCACCGCGCAGAGCTTCACGTCGGCGGCCGCCGGGATGGCCGTCGCCATGGCGCTCATTCGCGGCTTCGCCCGGGCTTCGTGCGCCAGGCTCGGCAATTTCTGGGTGGACCTGACGCGCGCGGCTCTCTACATCCTGCTGCCGTTGTCGCTGCCTGCGGCGCTGATTCTGTGCTCGCAGGGCGTTTTGCAAACCCTCGATGCCTACCGTCACATCGCGACGCTCGACGGCGGCAAACAGACGATCGCGGCCGGACCGGTCGCCTCGCAGGAATCCATCAAACTGCTCAGCTCGGATGGCGGCGGCTTCTTCGGCGCCAACTCCGCGCATCCGTTCGAGAACCCGACGCCCGCCTCCAATCTCCTGGAGATGCTCCTCATTCTGGCGATTCCCGCCGCTTTCACCGGTACCTTCGGCGAGGCGGTGAAGGATCGCCGGCAAGGCTGGACGCTGTTCGCCGTCATGTTCTTTCTTTTCGTCTGCGGCGCCGCGATAACCACCGTCAGCGAGCAGCAGGGCAATCCCATACTCCACGCGATCGGGATTGCCGGCGGCAACATGGAGGGCAAAGAAGTCCGATTTGGGACCGCCGGATCGGCGCTGTTCTCGATGGCCGGCACCGCCTCAAGCGACGGTGCCGTCAACAGCGCCCACGACAGTTACACGCCCCTGGCCGGATTGATTCAGATGCTCAACCTCAAGACTGGCGAAGTGATTTTTGGCGGCGCGGGTTCCGGCATTCTCTCCATGATCCTGATGGTGCTGGTCGCCGTCTTTATCGCGGGGCTGATGGTAGGCCGGTCTCCGGAATACCTGGGCAAGCGCATCGAGGCCAAAGACGTCCAGATGGTGATGCTGGCGCTGGTGGTCGCATCCGCGGCCAACCTGCTGGTCTCCTGCGCCACGTTCCTCGTGCATTTTCGAACCGGCGGCTACTGGAATCCTCCAGGCGCGCCGGTGGCCAATCTGGGCAATGCCGGGCCGCACGGGTTGAGCGAGATCCTTTACGCCAACGCCAGCGCGGTCGGGACGAATGGGAGCGCCTTCAACGGACTCAACGCCAACACGCCATGGTTCAATCTGACGCTGGGACTCGAAATGCTGATCGGGCGATTCCTGGTGATCGTCCCCGCGCTAGCCCTGGCGGGCAGCCTGGCGCGTAAGAAGCGCGTGCCGGTAACGATAGGAACCATGCCCACGCACGGGGCCCTGTTCGTAGTCCTGCTCGTGGGGACCATCCTGATCGTAACGGCCCTGACCTTCTTTCCGGCGCTTTCGCTGGGTCCCATCGCGGAGCACTATCTGATGCACGCGGGCGTGCTGTTCCGGTGAGGGGATCATGTTTAATCGGGAGCCTCATGTTTCGTGCGCAGGTCTGCGGCATTGTCATTCGTTGGCAAGCACCCGGCGCACCACGGCGGGCTCTTTTGATATGACGGTCAGGTACGCGCGGGCCGCCGAGTCTGGCTGACGGCCGCCCTGCTCCCACTCCTGCAACGCGCGTTTGCTGATGCCGTAGGCTCGTGAGAATTCGGCCTGCGACATTTTCACGCGTTTGCGAATGGCCTTCACGTCGATCGGCTTTCGACGCGAAGCGCCGTCCCGGCCGGAATGCGGATCGATCTTCGGAGCCTGCTGGAGTTCGTCCGCGATCTCTCGCCCGGTACTAAGAGGCACAAGGCGAAGTTGACGGCCTCACGCGTACCGCCCCCGGATCTGGTTCCAGCGCACCTTCAGCGGATCCAGAAATGCCGCCAATCCCCGCAGCGTGCTCACCTTGGTCCCCTGCACGTCGTTCCACTTCACCGGCACTTCCACTCCCGGGTAGCCCAGGCGGTGAGCGAGGAACAGCACCTCCACATCGAAGCCGAACCCGTCCAGCAACTGCCGCCGGAAAATCTCGCGCGCCGCGCCGGCTTCGAAGAGCTTGAAGCCGCACTGCGTATCGTGGAACGGCAGCCCCGTGATCAGGCGCATCACCAGGTTGAAGACCCGGCCCGCGTTCTCGCGGAACCACGATTGGTGCACGCCGATCAACCGGCGGTCGAGCGCCCGCGATCCCACCGCCACGCGCGCGCCCGCCCGCTCCGCGGCCTGCCACAACTTGTCGAGTTCTTCGATGGGCGCGGACAGATCCGCATCCGTGAACAGCGCCCATTCGCCGCGGCATTCCAGCATGCCGTGGCGCACGGCGTAGCCCTTGCCGCGATTTCCCGGATTGCGCAGCACGCGCAGATCCGGGTATTCGGCGCGCATCCGCCCGGCCGCTTCCGCCGTGCCATCGGTCGAGCCGTCGTCCACCACCAGGATCTCGGCGAGCAGCCAATCGCCGCGCTCCAAATACTCGATCACCTTCCGGAGCGCGGCGGGCAATCGCTTCTCTTCGTTGTAGGCTGGAATGATAATAGAGATTGATCGGGTCAAGGAAGACCTATAATAACCAATTCCCCTAGGAGAACGATTTGTCGCTGGAAGACGATCTGCTGCAGCAGCGCCTCGAACGGACGCGCGAAATCGAGGCGCTGGGTTTCCGGCCCTACGGCCAACGTTTCGAGTTCACCCATACGATCCCCGCCATTCTGGCCGGATACGGGTCGAAGACCGCGGAAGAACTCGCCTCGCCGGTGCGCGTGCGCATCGCCGGGCGCGTGCAGACCCTGCGCCGCATGGGCAAGGCCGGCTTCGCGCACCTGGCCCAGGACGGCGAGCGCCTGCAAATCTACCTCAAGAAGGACGCCCTTCCGGAGCGCGACTTTACCGTCTACCAGTTCCTCGATCTCGGCGACATCATCGGTGTGGAAGGCTATCTCTTTCGCACGCGCACCGGCGAGCTGAGCGTGCACGTCGAACACCTGGAATACCTCGCCAAGACGCTGCTCTCCATGCCCGAGAAATGGCATGGCCTGGAGGACGTGGAAACGCGCTATCGCCAGCGCTACCTCGACCTGATCGCGAATCCCGAGGTGCGCCGGGTGTTCCTGACGCGCGCGCGCATCATCGCTTCTCTGCGCCGGCAGCTCGAAAGCCATGGCTTCATCGAAGTGGAAACGCCCATGATGCAGCCGCTCTACGGCGGCGCGACGGCCCGTCCGTTCATCACCCATCACAACACATTGGATCTCGACCTCTACCTGCGCATCGCGCCGGAGCTTTATCTGAAGCGGCTGCTGGTGGGCGGGCTCGAGCGCGTCTACGAAATCAATCGCAACTTCCGCAACGAAGGGCTCTCCACGCACCACAACCCGGAGTTCACCATGCTGGAGTTTTACCAGGCCTACAGCGATTACCGCGGGATGATCGATCTCTCCGCCGAAATGCTGGAGCAGGTGGCGCGCGACGCGACCGGGAGCTCCGAAGTCGAATACCTCGGCAACAAGCTGGATTTTGCCCGCTTGCAGCGCTTCAGCATGCGCGACGCGATCGCGGAGTTCTGGCAGGGCGCCGGCCGGCCCACTCCCGCGCAGGTGCGCGATCCCGATTGGCTGCGGCGGCACTCCGCGAAGTCCAGCGCCGGCGAAGCCCTGGCCGATATCTTCGAGCGCATGGTCGAAGATCAGCTCATACAGCCGACCATCATCTACGACTATCCCGTCGAGACGTCGCCGCTCTCCAAAAAGAAACCGGATGAGCCGGAGTTCGTGGAGCGCTTCGAGATCTACATCGCCGGCATGGAGGTCGCCAACGGCTACACCGAGTTGAACGATCCGCAGGAGCAGCGCCGCCGCTTCGACATGCAGCTCGCCATGCGCGAGCGCGGCGACGAGGAAGCGCATCAGATGGATGAGGACTATGTGCGGGCGCTGAGCTACGGCATGCCGCCCGCCGGCGGCGAAGGCATCGGCATCGATCGCCTGACCATGATCCTGACCGGCTCGCGCTCTATCCGCGACGTGATTCTGTTTCCGCTGCTGCGTCCGGAAGGCGAGATCGGCCTGGCCCGCCGCCTGCGGGAATTGGACGGAGCCTGAGCCGTGCCCACTTCCTTCGAGCTGTTCGTGGCGCGCCGCTATTTGAAGGCCCGCCGCAAGGAGGCGGTGATTTCGATCATCACCGGCATCTCGATCGTAGGCGTGGCCGCCGGCGTCATGGCGCTCATCGTGGCGCTGGCCATCAACAACGGATTCCGCAGCACGCTGCAGCGCAACCTGCTCGGCGCGATGGCGCACATCAACGTGCAGGAGAAGGAACCCCGCAACGGCATCGAGAATTGGGAAGCGCTGGCCGCCAGGATCCGCAAGGCGCCGCATGTGATCGCGGCGGGACCCACGCTCTACTCTCCCATCTTCCTCTCGGGTCCGGTCATGTCGAAGGGCGCCCTGCTGAAGGGCGTGGACATCGGCGCCGAATTGCGGATCAGCGATACGCTGCGCCATTTGAAAGCCGGCTCGGTCGATCGCCTGCGCCCCGCGCCGCAGGGCGTGCCCGGCATCATCCTGGGCGCCCGCCTCGCCGAGGACGTGGGCATGCTGCTGAACAGCGTCGTCAACGTGGTCAGCCCGCAAGGCGAGCTGACGCCTATCGGCCCCCGCCCCAGCATCCGCCGTTTTCGCGTGGTGGGGATTTTCGAATCCGGCTTCTTCGAGATCGACGACAGTTGGGCCTACACCTCGCTCGAATCGGCCCAGCAGGCGCTGTCCCTTCCCGACGTGGTGAATCAGATCGAGGTGAAGCTGGACGATCTGAACCTGGCGCCGGAAGCGGCCCGGACCATCGAGAAGATCGCCGGTCCGAAATATGCGACGGCCACGTGGATGGAGCGCAATCGCCAACTGCTGAACGCGCTCAAAATGGAAAAGGCCGTCACGGTGGTGACCATCGGGCTGATCGAGTTGGTGGCGGCTTTGAATATCCTGATCACGCTGGTGATGATGGTGATGGAAAAGTACCGGGACATCGCGGTGCTGATGTCGATGGGCGCGCGCCGCGACCAGATCCGCCGCATCTTCATGCTGCAGGGCATCCTGATCGGCGTGGTCGGAACGGCGATCGGCCTGGTGGTGGGATACGCGTTGTGCTACTGCGCGGACCAATACCGGTGGATCCGGCTGGACGAGCAGGTCTACGCGCTGAGCTTCGTGCCGTTCGAGCCGCGTTGGGTGGATGGCGGCCGCGGCGATTCTGGTCAGTTTCCTGGCTACGATTTATCCCGCCCGCAGCGCCACGCGCATCGCACCGGCGGAGGTGTTGCGGTATGAGTGACTCATGGTCCTGCGGACCGCAATGCACCCGCTGTCCCGTCAGCCTGGCGCGCTTGTTTTCGTAGGCATGTCGAGCCGCTGGGCAACCTCGTGCCGCGGCCGGTTCTCTATCTGCACCCTCTCACAGGCCGTGACGGAAGACTTGCCGCGGGACTTCAGTCCCGCCGGGCGCCAATCTCACTTCGCCGCCTGGAGTCTGGACATGCTCCGTGGCCCAAGCCTCAGCTTGCCCGGCCGGACCTCAGTCCCGCCAACCGGCGAACTGAAGCTCGCCGCCGCATGCTTGCGCCACGAAAAGCTCGCCGGCGGGCGCGAAATGTCCATACTCCAACCGCCGAACTTCCGTTCGCCGCCCGGAGCCGAAGCTTGCGCCACGAGCAGAAGTTCGGATTGCGGAACCTCACAGCGGGTGGCGCGCGAATACGTAGGCTTCCACCGGCCGCCCGCCGATCAGGTGCTCCTGGATGATCCGCTCCAGCACTTCCGGCGTGGCCGAGCGATACCAGGTTCCTTCCGGATAGACCACCGCGATGGGCCCCTGCTCGCAGATGCGCAGGCAGTTCGCCTTCGTGCGGTAGACGCAGTTTTCGCCCGCGAGCAGCCCCAGCTCCGCCAGCCGCCGTTTCAGGTATTCCCAGGATTCGAGGCCTGTCTCTTTCGGCGCGCACTTGGGCTTGGTCTGATCGCAGCACAGGAAGATGTGGCGGCGCACCTCGCCGATCCGGAGGCCCTGCGCGAGGTCCACGAGGCGGTCGCAATCCGCCATCACCGGTTCCAGTCGTTACGCACGGCCTGTCCGCCTTTCATCACGAACTGGACGCGCTCGAGGGTGGAGATGTCCGTGAGGGGATCGCCTTCCACGGCGATGAGGTCGGCGAAAAACCCGGGCCGCAAAGCGCCCACGCGATCGGACCAGCCGAGCAACTCGGCGGCGTTCGTGGTGGCGGCGCGAATCGCTTCGAGCGGCGCCATGCCCAGCCGGACCATCAGCGCGAACTGGCGGGCATTGTCGCCGTGCGGGTAGACGCCGCCATCGGTGCCGAAGGCCATGCGAGCGCCGGCTTGACTCGCGCGCCGGAAATTCTCGCGCTGCAGGCCGCCCAGCTTGCGCTCCTTCTCGATCGATTCCGGCAGCATGCCGGCCTGCGCCCCTTGCTGCAGGATGTAATCGTCGTTGTAGATGTCGAACACCAGGAACGTGCCTTGCTCCTTGGCCAGCCGCAGGCCCTCGTCGTCGATCAGGCTGGAGTGTTCGATCGAGTCGACGCCGGCGCGAATGGCATCCTTGATGGACTGCGTGCCGTGGGCGTGCGCGGCGACCTTGCGCCCGAGCTTGTGGGCCTCCTCGGCGATGGCCCGCATCTCTTCCAGCGTGTACTGCGGCGTTCCCGGCTGGTCTCCTTTCGAAAGCACGCCGCCCGAGGCGCAGATCTTGATCAGGTCCGCGCCGTACTTGACCACCTCGCGCACCTTGGCGCGCGCGGCCCAGGGACCGTCGGCCACCCCCTCTTCCTTATAGTGGAACTCGGGAGCCAGCAGATTTTCGTCGCAATGGCCGCCCGTGATTCCCAACGGCGGACCGGAGACCAGCAGGCGCGGCCCCTCCACTTCGCCGGCCTGTATGCCATCGCGCAGGGCCACGTCGGAGTAGCCCGCCGCACCCACGTTGCGGACCGTGGTGAATCCGGCGCGGAGCGTGATGCGCGCGTTCTTCACGCCGGTCACGGCGGAGCGCGGGACCGAGACGCCCAGCCCCTGGTAGCCGGAATGCGAAGGATCGGACGTCAGGTGATCGTGAACGTCGATGAGTCCCGGCAGGCAAGTGGCGCCCGAGAGATCGATGGCGGCCGCGCCGGCCGGCGCATGCACCGCTGAGGCAAGACCGGCTGCGGCAATTTTGTCGCCCTCGATCAGGACGGCGGCGCCGGTCAGCATCTCACCGCTCCCAACGTCGAGCAGTTTGCCGCAGCGCACCAGCGTCGCGGCGCAACCGGGAAGGGAAAGGCAGCAGAGCAGGATCGTGAGTCGTCGCATACGAAACCAGGATCTTCTTACTGTAGCGGAACCTGGTCGGCGCGGCGCTTGGGTAGTGTCCGTACTTGACGCTTACCGGACTTCTTCGGCTCCTGCCTTTCTACCTGGAAGTCGAGCCACGCTGTCCTTTGGACAGGTCATGCACGTTCACGCTGATGTGCTGCCATCGATACTTCCCCTTGACCTGGGAGCACAATTCCAGTTCCCCGGTCTGATAGAGTTTGCGGGCCGCATCTTTGCTGACGTTGGCTTCCTCGGGCCAGAACAGGCCGGTGTTGCGCCCGCTGCAAACCGGTTTCTCAGCTTGCTGGGAGGAGCACGCGCTCCAGAATAGAGCGATTAAGGCCACGTATTGCATGACCCTATGATGGCCGCTCCGCCGCCGCAATTCGACCAATTTGAGAGGACCAAAGCTCCATCACCGTTTTCGATTTGTACCGGTACTTCGCGGGGCCTGCACGAAATCCATCCCCGGATTTCGCCACGATGGGTTGCCGCGCGAGTTCCGCCGCGGCACGCGATCCCCGCAGGCGCCCGCTGAATACCCGCTTGGTATGATGGCCTGGTGGGGGCGGGCGCTTCCGCCTGCCAAGCCGTACCGTACACTCCATGGCCCGCCAGCGCGCCTATCTTCTGATCACCGCATTGGCACTGCTGCTGGTGCTGTTCCCGTTCCTTTTCTGGTATGGCACCTGGTTCGGGCGGAAGCTGAGCGACGCGCAAATCAGCGAGTATCTGGCCGATCGCGCCAAGCCGCGCCACGCCCAGCACGCGCTGGTGCAGATCGGCGAGCGCATCACCCGGCGGGACCGGGCGGTGGCGCGCTGGTATCCGGCGGTGGTGGATTTGGCGGGCAGCCCCCGGATCGAGTTGCGGCAGACGGCGGCCTGGATCATGGGGCAGGACCACAGCTACGCGCCCTTCCACGGCGCGCTCCTGAAGCTGCTTGCGGATCCCCAGCCGATGGTGCGGCGTAACGCGGCGCTGGCGCTCTCGAATTTTGGCGATGGGTCCGCGCGGCCGGAGTTGCGGTCCATGCTGCATCCGTACACCATCGTCGCGCCCGCCGCGGGGACGGTGCGGTACCGGCTCAAGCTGGGCGAATACGTGAATCCGGGCACGCTGGTGGCGCATGTGGGCGCGGCCGAGGTGCGTTCTCCGCTGCCGGGCGAGGTCCGCGAGATGAGCCGCCGGGAGGGCGCTGCGGTGACCGCGGGCGATCCCCTGGTGGAACTATCGGCGGACCAGGAGCACGCTTGGGAAGCTTTGCGCGCCCTGTGGAGCGTTGGCGGCCCGGACGATCTCGACGAGATCCAACGCTACGTTCGCGGGGTGCCGGGCATGCCCGAGAGAGTTCAGGAGCAAGCGCTGCTGACCGTGCAGGCGATTCAGGCGCGGGCGGGGCGGTAGGATCGGCGTGGATGGGAGGGGCCGGACGCCCTCCGCAGCCCGTGCCTGCCTCTCCGCCACTCCCGCCGGCGCCGCCCGGCTGCGCTCGCCCAAGCCCGGAGCACTGCGGCGGCTTGCGAAATTGGGGGAGCTTCCGGCGAGGATTCTAATCGACCTTGTAACTGGCCGAAGCGCTAGCTGCGGGATAGGTTTCCGTAGCCGTTACCGAATTTGTTCCCGGCGCCGCGTTTGAGGGAATCGTGAACGTAAATGCCGAGCTCCCCTTAAAAGTGCCATAGCGATCCGCTGTGGCGCTGCCCAGCGCCGTGGATCCGTTATCCCAGAAAATACTGACTGTCTCGAACGGGCCGAAACCATAGCCGATCGCCGAAGTAGTGCTGCCAGGTGTGCCGTAATTCGGATCCAGGTACAGCCGCGCGGTGACCGTGAAAGTCGCGGCCCCCAATTTTCCACTGGTCTGGCCCACGCCCAGAAGGAATCGAGGTCCATTCGCGGATTGGGGCGTCCCACCGACCGCGGTGAACCTTCCTGTAGAATCGGTTGTACCGCTGGCCACCACCGCCGAGCCCACACCGCTGCTGTAGATCTGGACATTCTCGTTGGGTGCATAACCGGTCCCCACAAACGTAAGCTCGGAGCGGTAGTCCCCGCTAGCCGGAATGACGCTCAGGGTTGCGGTCGCGAATAAGGCATCGCCCACTTGGCCGGCGCCGTTGGTAGTGAACCACAATCCGCCGTCGGGCCCGTTGGTGATCGCAATTCCGCCGCCCTTGGTGCCGTACACCGGATAATACGAGAAGGCGCCGGTCGTGGTGATGCGGGCGATAGTCTGGCAGCATAATGGCATGAACCACAACGCGCCGTCCGGTCCGGCGGTGATTCCTTCAGGTGCATCATAAGGATAGTTGCCGCTGGGCAACGGGTATTCCGTTATCACGCCGGCAGTGGTGATGCGCCCGATCTGGTTGGCATACTCTTCGGTAAACCACAGAGCGCCGTCCGGCCCCGCCGTAATTCCCCAAGGGTCACTGTGCGCCGTGGGCAACGAATATATGGTAGCTACGCCCGCGGTGGTGATGCGGCCGATGGCGTTGTTAGTCTCATCGGTGAACCACAGCGCTCCATCCGGCCCCGAGGTGATCTGTACAGCGCCGTTGGGCCCGGGCAACGGAAACATGGTGATCGCGCCGGCCGTGGTAATGCGCCCGATGTCGTTGCCGTCCGATTCGGTAAACCATAGACCGCCATCCGGCCCCGCCGTGATGTACGAAGGCATCTTATTGCGGCCGGGTACCCGGTATTGAGTGACGGCGCCGGCAGTGGTGATCCGCCCGATCCTGTTGGGCGACATGGTGAACCAAAGCGCGCCATCCGGACCCGCCGCGATTCCATTTGGTCCACTCGTGCCGGCGTCTGGAATCAGGTACGAGGTGGTCGCCCCGGTCGTGGTGATCCGGCCGATCTTGTTGGGCGGTTCGGGAAACCACACGGCGCCATCGGGTCCCGTGGCAATCTCCCAATAGGTCCCGTACGATTGGATGTTATACACCGTGTTGGCCACCTGCTGTGCCGGCAAAATCGCCGGCGCGCTCAGCAGGGGCAAGGTCAACAGCAAGGCTCGAATTTTCATGACGTCAGTCTCCGTAAAGGACGGCAAGAGTTACTGCATGGCCGGGCCCCCGTGCGTGCTTCCAAAATCGTGCCATTCCGTTTCGTCCGACATCCAGAGTGGGGAACGGCGCAGTCCGGAGCTGCCTCGGAATTCAGGGCGCGATCCTGTAGACCATGCCCGCTCCGGCGGGTCCCGGGCCACTCGTAGTGGCGCCATAGAGCGCGCCGTTCTTATCCACGACAAAGCTGCCGTAAGGTCCGGCCGCGCCGGCGAAGTCGTGAAGCACCGTCTCGGTCCAGCCTCCGCCCGCCGTTTTCCGCAACTCGAAGACGGAGCCGCCGGCATTCTGCGCGCCCGCGCCGGTAGCGGTCGTCCCGTAGATCGCATTGCTCCGCAGAACGAGCGGCGAGTCCGGAATCTTCCCATCGGCGCTGTTGGCGAAATCGTACAGCACGCTCTTGGTCCAGATCCCGCCGGCGCCCGGTGTGAGCGCGAAAACCGTACCCGCGCCGGTGCTCCCGCCACCGCTGGTCGTCCCGTAGAGAGTCCCGTTGTTGGCCATCACCGGAGGTTGCAAGGGCGCCGCTCCATCGGCGCCGCCGGCAAAGGTGCAAAGCACGACGCCGCTCCAGGATCCTCCGGAAGCCGGCGGCACTAATTCGAACACCGTGCCGGCGCCCGAGCTTCCGCCGTACGCGGTTGCGCCATAAAGCACGCCATTGGCGCCCATGGTCAGGCCTACAGGCTCGCGCCCGTCACCGGTGAAACTGTAGATTACGGACTCCGTCCAGGTCCCACCCGGCGCGACCGGCGGCGCCAGCTCGAACACTGCGCCGAAGTAGTAAATTCCGCCGCCGGAGGTCGTGCCGTAGAGTTCGCCGTGGCTGCCGGTCACCACGCTCCCGGATGGATTAAACCCGCTTCCCCCGTTGTCGGTATCGACGAAGCTGAACAGCACCGTCTCGGTCCAGGCCCCGCCGGGCTGCGAGGGCGGCTGTAATTCGTATGCAGCGCCGCTCCCAAAATACCCCCCATACGTGGTCGTGCCGTAGAGCACACCGCCGGCGCCCACGGCCGGCGCGGCGAATGGATTTTTTCCGTCGCTGTTCTCACCGGTGAAGCTGTAAATCACGGTCTCGGTCCAGGCTTCACCCGGAGCCGCCGGCGGTTGCAGTTCGAATACGGCGCCCGAGCCAAAGGCTCCGCCATACGCCGTCGTGCCATAGAGCACGCCGTTCGGTCCGGCGACTAAGCCCTGGGGTGTCTGGCCCGCGGAAGATCCCACGAACTTGTACAGAGTAGTAAAGCCGTTCCGGCTAGTGCCGCCGGCGATTAAGAGGGAACCGATCGCCGCCGCAAATGCCATCAGGTATAGGGTTCTCATTGGAAGCCTCCGTTTCCGCGCTTGAGGGATCTACCTTGAAAAGAAAACCGTCGTAAGTGCCCCCCGGGCCGCCCAGAGTCGTACCCAAGAGCGCCCCGTTACGATCCATCACAAAAGATCCGTAAGGCTCGGAGTTGGTGTAGAACTGGTGGAGAACGGTCTTCGTCCAAAGGCCGCCGGCCGGCCCGGCAGGCTTCTGCAGCTCGAAGGCGGAGCCTCCGGTGCCATAGCAGATGCCCCCTAAAAGCGACGACAAGCCGTAGATCGCTCCATTGCGCACAATAATGGGCGATTGCGGACCGCCGTTATCTTCATTCCAGAAGCTGTAGATCATGCTCCCGGTCCACGATCCGCCGCTTGAGCCGGGCGGTGTCAACTGAAACACCGAGTTCACGGTTGTACCGTAAAGCACGCCGCCGCTGCCGATGACCGGAGGCCCGAAGGGATTGGCGCCGGCTTCGCCGCCGAGGAAGCTGTAAAGTACGGTCTCCATCCAAGGTGCGCCGGCGGGCGCTCCGTTCACTGGCTTTAGCTGGAATACCGCGCCTTCTCCAAAATCCCCGCCGTCCTCCGCGACTCCATAAAGCACTCCTCCCGGACCGGCGGTCAAGCCCGCGGGGTACGCGCCATCGATGCCTCCCGTGAAGCTGTACAACTCTCTCTCGGTCCACGTTCCCGCGCCTCCCTGGGAGGGCGGCGCTAACGCGAAGACCATGCCCTGGCCGTAAGCTCCCGCGCCCGACGTGTAACCGTACAGGATGCCGTTCGGCCCCATAATTACATTGCTGAAGTTGCCGTATCCGGCACTCGGGAAACTATAGATGACGGACTCGGTCCACGGTCCGCCGGACCCCGAGGCGGGCGGCTGCAATTCGAATACGGCGCCGCCCCCGTAAGCTCCGCCCCCCGTAGTTGTGCCATAGATGTTGCCATTCGAGGCGACGATCGGAATGGCTTGTGACCAGGAATTTGCCCCATCGCCGTTCTGACCTGTAAAGGTATAGAGCACGGTCTCGGTCCATTTACCGCCCGATGGTTGTAACTCGAACACCGAGCCAAAGCCCTCATAGAATCCCGCGGTCATACCATAAAGCACGCCGTTCGGACCCGGGACGACTCCTACGGTTTCCGCTCCGCTTGAATTAGAAGTGAACACGTAAAGCATCTGGAACCCGGTTTGGCCGGCGCTGCGGGAGGTAAAGACCGCCAAACCGAGCGCCGCCGTGAACGCCAGAAGCCGCAACGTCTTCATTGGACGCCCCCTTGCATAGTCTTGGTGCTGTACACCATGCCGTTGCCGGCGGGCTCGCCTTCGCTACCCGCATTGGCCGTACCATAGAGCACGCCGTTCTGGTCGAGCACCAGGCTGCCGGAGGGCTTAGGCTGACCGGCGAATTCGTGCAGAATACTCTCGGTCCAGGGATTTCCCGGGGTGGCGGGCGGCTGCAACTCGAAGACGTATCCGCCTCCGGTCGTGCTCGAATAGGCGCCGGCCGTCGTGCCGTAGATCGCTCCGTTGCGCACGATCAGCGGCGAGGACGGCTCCTGTTCGCCGGTCGCAAAACTGTAGAGTACGCTTTCGGTCCAGAACTTTTCGACGTCGGAGGGCGAGCCTGCCGGAGGCTGCAACTCCCATACCGTGCCCAGCCCCGCGA
>Ga0335079_10005955_pt1 | contig 13946 bp, 11 predicted proteins | sample Lox_Sample_33_FD_206719 | JGI IMG/M metagenome (GOLD analysis project Ga0335079, IMG submission 206719) | Soil microbial communities from Loxahatchee National Wildlife Refuge, Florida, United States - Lox_Sample_3.3 | ecosystem: Environmental > Terrestrial > Soil > Wetlands | place: USA...
CCCCCTTGATGGAGGAATCGTTGCCCACCTCACGCAGCACCCGGTCGAATCCGGCGGAGGTGAGTGCACTTTCATCGGCAGTGCTGTTGTCGGGACTGCCCTGAATGATGTCTCCCTCCCCCACGATCAGCGCTACACGGCTCTTGCCGCGGAGTCCGACTGATTCCAACGGCACTCGCAGGTAGGTTTCCGCACGGACGCGCTTCACGTCCTTTACCTGCAGCCGCGATTTCAGTTCGCCCCAAACCTGGTCTTCGAACCGTAGCTCGTCCACCAACCCCGCCTTCTTCACCTCCGGGGCCAGGAAGAGGCCGTCATCCACGAGTTCCCGCACATGGTCCGGTGTCATCTTGCGTGCCGCCGCGATGCGTTCGACTAAGTTGCCATACAGGTCGTCCACCACTGACGTAATGACTTCCCGTGTTTCGGGGCTCATGTTGGTGCGCGTGAAGGTGTCGCCGAAGTCTTTGTATTTACCCGCGTGTTCCACATCCACCGTGACACCCAACTTATCCAGAGTGTTTTTCAGGTACATGACTTCGGCGCGCATGCCCTTGAGATACATCTGGTCGGCGGGGCTGAGATAGATGCGGTCGGCGGGGGTGGCTATGTAATACTCGCGCGCGGTGGGCGTGCGTAAGAAGGCGTACACCGGCTTGCCCGACTTGCGGAACTGTTCGAGATCGGACCGCAACTCCTCCAGCTTGCCCCAGCCGGCGCTCAACCCCTCCGGCTCCAATACGACCGCGCGGATATTCGGATCGGCGGCCGCCTTGCGCAGCATCCCCCACACATTGGCCACCGTCAGGCTGGGGCCTTGACTCAAGAACGGAATCTCGACCGGCGCCCGCTCGGGAATGTCACCGTTCAGACGGAGCACCAAGACGGAATCGGCTGCGATTGTGGGCGGTCTCTCACGAAACCTGAGGGCTGCGAAGAACAGGAGCACGATGGTAAGGAAGACCAACACAACACCGGTGATCAGACCCAGAAGAAACTTGCCCATAGCTCCGACAGTAGCACGCGGGATTAGTCACGGCGGTTATGATCCGCACGTGACGACGTGCTGTAGGGCAGACCATCGTTGTTTGTGGTCTGCCGCCTGCGCCCGACCCTGGCAGACGACACAAAGCGATCGTCTGCCCCACTACATCGATATAATGGTCGCGGTTTGGAGGAGCTCATGAGGTTTGTTCGCACGGCATGTTACGCGTCCTTGTCGATGGCTGGGGCGGTGGGCGGCTGGCTGTACGCCGCCGGTAAGATCGACAACAGCAATCTGGTGGTAGGCAACGGAGCATTCGGAGATGCGCCCTCGCTGAAGCCTGGAACCTTCCACAAAATTACCGCCGGCGATCTGCCGCAGCCGTTCGCCACCAAATCCTCGACGAACCGCTCACAGATCATCCCCCGGCCTGCCGACGCCTGGCCGAAAGCGCCGGCCGGATTCAAAGTGGATCTCTACGCGGACGGGCTGAACCAGCCGCGCAAGATTGTAACTGCTCCGAACGGCGACTTCTTCGTGGCCGAGAGCGGCAAGGGCGAGATCCTGATTTTCCGCGGCATCGGGAAAGAAGGTAAGCCGGAACAGACTTCGACTTTCGCCACGGGCTTGGATCGGCCGTATGGGATCGCGTTCTACCCTCCGGGCTCGAGCCCGGAGTGGCTGTATATCGGAAACACCAATTCGGTGGTGCGATTTGCTTATAAGAACGGCGATCTGAAAGCCAGCGGCGCTTCCGAAACCATCATTCCGCGGCTCCCCACGGGCGGCCACTGGACCCGAGACCTGGCCTTTTCGAAGGATGGCAAACGGATGTTCGTGGCCGTGGGATCCGCTTCCAACATTAACGACCCTGACACGAATCCGCCGGAGGAGCACCGCGCCAACATCCTGGAGTACGCGCCCGATGGCAAATTTGCCGGGATCTATGCTTCCGGCATCCGCAACCCCGCTGGTATTGGCGTGAATCCGGAGACGGGTGAAGTCTGGTGCTCGGTCAACGAACGCGATGCGCTTGGAGACAACTTAGTGCCGGACTATATTTCCCACGTCCAACCGGGAGGATTCTATGGCTGGCCGTATTACTACATCGGCGCGCATCCCGATCCGCGCCTCGAAGGCAAGCATCCGGAGCTGAAAGACAAAGTGCTGGTACCCGACGTTTTGATGACGCCGCATAACGCCTCGCTGGGATTCACGTTCTACGAGGGCTCGCAGTTCCCGCGGGAGTACCGCGGCGACCTCTTCGCCGCCGAGCACGGCTCCTGGAATCGTGCCACCCGTTCCGGCTACGAGGTGGTCCGCGTCCCCCTGGAAGGCGGGCACGCCAGCGGAATTTACGAAGACTTTCTGACCGGTTTCGTGACGGCGGATGGACAGGTCTGGGGCCGACCGGTGGGCGTGGCGGTAGCCAAAGACGGCTCGCTCCTGGTTACCGATGACGGTTCGAAATCGATTTGGCGGGTGAGCTACGTAGGGAAATAGCAGCTCTTGTTTTTCCTACTTTTCGCCCTTTCCATCGGGCGATCCAGGCCCTGACGAGCCTACGAACAGTTTCCTGCCGTCGGGGAACGTGACATCGCGGCCGTTGGCGCGGGGCGCGCCGTCTTTGGATTGATAGCCCTGCACCACGATCTCGGTGCCCTCGGGTAACGAATTCTTGTTCCAGCCGCGGCGCGTGAGCGCGTTGGGAGGGCCGCCTTCCACCATCCAGCTGACTACCTTGCCGTCCGCGCCCTTCACATCCATGTGGATCCAGACGTGCGGATTGATCCATTCGAGCTGCGTGACGGTGCCGCGCAACGTCACCGGCTTGTTGGCGTCGAACTCGGCTTCAAACGCGTGGTGACTCCACAGCGGCGCTGCCGCGAGCAGCAAACCGAGTGCTCCGAGCGTTCCGAACGTGCGTGCGCAAGCAGATTTCCCGATCATCGCGTCTCCTATTTGGCGCCTATTTGGCCCCGCTGGCGGCATCCTTTTGGTCCGCGGCACGCGCAGCGCTCAGAATGTTGCGCAGGCCGTAGTTGCCTTCATGGCAGGAGTATTCGAGCACCTTTTGCGATTCGTCGACTGTCAGCGGCATCGAAAACGTCCAGGGCCGCGTCCACGTCTCGGGGTCATCCACCGTAACTGACCAGCGAACTTTATCGGGCGCTATGCGCGTGAAATGCTCGATCAATTTCAGCGTCGAGGCATTGGCGCCGCGGTACACCGAATCGTCGCGGAAGTTGGTGGTCTCGACCACCAGCGTATTGCCTTCCCAGTGCCCGCGCGCGTCGCCCATGTACGAACGGACGCTCGTCGGCGCATGGGGGCTGCCATCGAGCGGAATCACGCGCGTCTCGTGCACCATCTCGTAACGGATGGCCACATAGCCGGGCGATTGCAGAATCTGGTAGGAATTGCCGTAGATCGCCGGCATCATGGAACCGGGCAGACCGCGTGTGATGCAGCGATCGTAGAGCGTGAGATCCAACCACGAGTCGGGACGGCTCCCGGGAGGGCGGCGCGTGCGTTCGCGCGTGGCGGCGCGCTCCTTGCCCTGCGGCGTGAGCGGCGGAATCTTGCCATCGGGCGGATCGATGAGGAACCACGCCTGCGCGCCCTTCACCAGGTGTAGATCGTCCTGCCACCAATGCTCGGGCGCGTGCAGGGGCCCCGAGAAAGTCTTGAGCGTCCGGTCTTGAGTCTCCTGTTTGATGGCGGCCAATTCCGCGCCCTTCACGTCATCCAGGCTGCGTCCGGCGAACTTGTCAGGACGCTCCAGCGGTGTGCCATCTTCGTTGGTGTTGCTGAACCAACCTTGAATGTCCGGATCGCCCCACGGCGTCTTCGGCGGCGTCCACGTTTGGCCCCTTGAAGAGAGGGAAAGGAGCGTCCCTGCCGCCAGCACACCGACGGTAACACTCAACAATCGGCGATTCATAAATGCTCCTGGAAAACTACCGCGATGCTACATGCGGCGGTGTGGCGGTGTCAACCCTCGAAGTAGAGGCGTGAATGTTCGTGGCCTCATTGAGGAGTTCGTCCACTCAGGGCCGCAGATAAACGAAAGATGCGTCGTCCAGGGCCTGACGGCGTGAAGGAACCGCACCGGACTTCGCCGGGAGTTTGGACGCCCACTTCCGCTTATGGGCGTGACACCGCCAAGTCGCGTCGCCGTACGGCCCGCAACAGCGGGACACGAGGTCGTTAGCTTTTATTGTGCCCCTGTGCCTCATTTCGGCCGACGGCCGCGAGGTGAGTAATAATAAATTGACTTACCTCGCGAAGGCTTTCGCTCAACAACAGCAGTTTTTCGCGGCCGTCGCGCAAGGAGCCAGGGCCTTACAACCGCAAGTCGTCACGGTTACGCCTACGCTCGGCACCGACTGGAACAGAGAATCGGCTGTTTTTTTGAGGCCGTTCTGGCCGACGGTATTCCGCGCGTCCAACTTCTCCCTCTCACCAGACAGATCTCGCAATCTATCGTTCAGCAAGTGCAGCCGCTCGAAGAATGGGGCGTCCTTCCCTACTTCAACTTTCTGACGCAGTCGGAGCAGGCCAGAAGGTGGGCGTGATGCGTGGCCTACGCTGAGGAATTGCTGGAATTCGCTCAGGAGCTAGCCAATCTTCACCCCGACGCTCCCCACCAGCCCAGTTTGCGCAGAGCTGTTTCCACAGCGTACGATGCCCTGTTTCATTTGCTAATTTCGGAAGCCACCAAGACCCGGTCCAGAGGGACTGCCGTTGACAGAGCCGCCCAAGCCCTCTTCGTAATGGTGAAACACAGGGCTCGAACTTGCTGGTTGATCACCTTCATGATCTTTACTTCGTAGATTAAGAGCAGTTTCCGAGCCCTTTAGCGCCTATCCCGTCAACCGTGCGGCTGGTAATCTATCATGTCTCAATGACCCTCCGCCGTTTTCTTCTCACTGTAACTGTAGTTTGTGGCGCCGCCTTCTTGGCGTCGCCATCACGCGCACAAACAAACCCGCTTTGGCACGAAGAGAAGGTAAAGAACTACCTTCCGCACATGACTTGGCCTGAAGTTCAGGACTTACTCACCAGGACGGACATGGTGATCATCCCGATCGCCGCCATCGAACAGCATGGGCCTCACGCGCCGATCGGGACTGATTTCCTTGCAGCCAACGAGCGAGCGAAACTGATTGCCCAAAAGACAGATGTGCTGGTCGCGCCGATCCTGCTGCCGGGTATCTCGCCCTATCACATGGATTTCCCGGGAACGATCTCGCTTTCCGAAGAGACGGTGGTGCGTGTCTATTTCGAGGCTGCACAGAGTCTCATTCATCATGGCTTTCGCCGATTCCTGTTATTGGTCGGCCACGCCGGCGACCAGTACGCGGCACCTTACATCGCGGATCGGATCAACCAGGAGACGCCCGCGACGGCCCTCATACTCAACCAGGCAGTGGCGCCGTTGCTACAGAACACGGATCGGGGCTTGACTGGGACGCAGTCTGGTGAGCTCCGCTACGACGCACACGCGGGCGTCACCGAAACCTCGATTGGCCTGTACCTGTTTCCAAATCTCCTGGACATGAGTAAAGCACCCAAGGCAGACCTCACACTTCCGGATCACCTGCGCAAGATGCTGCCTCAGGTGGTAGCGGGTGATCCGGTAGCCCGGCAGATATTTCTCGCAGAGGCGCTAAAACCTCGTGAAACCGGGAAGCAAACGTCAACCAGAGAGATCAGCGCGACCGGCGTCTTCGGCGAGCGCGACGACGTAAAGGAAGCTTCTGCCGGGCGCGGCCGGGCAGACGTGGATGCCTTCACGGCTGCCTCCGTCCAATTCATTGAGCGCTGGAAGAACCTCGAACCTCTGCACCGTCCATAGACGGTCTTTTCGAAATACTGCCGGATAGTTAGTCGCGCGCGGCTCAAGCGCTCTGCGCGATGGATGACTTACCGTCAACCTAAGGGAAATTCGCCACGCGACCTTAGAAACTTACCGAAGAAAGCACATAACTACTAACTTCGGATAGTAACGCAGTACCGACAGAACTACTGGAGCTTTTCCAATTTATTGGGACGTGGCACACTACGATCAGACCGAGGAAGCGTGGCTGCGAGGTCGCGAAATCAACAACTCTTCGTAAGGAGCAACTCAACATGGCATTTCTGCAGCGGAAGGCGAACGAAACAACTCTAGCACTGGACGAACCTATTACTCCGGCTGAACCGGCTTATAAGCCCACCAGCCCAACTCACACTACTAAATCCGCGGCGGCGCCCGCGAATATCGACTCATCGTTTCCGCTTCTTCCGCTGGATATCACGGAAGATCTGCGCAAACGTTGGGACAACGTCCAAGTCGGCTTCGTGGATGAGCCGCGCGACGCTGTGAAACAGGCCGACGAACTGGTGGCCCACGCCATTAAGAAGCTCTCGGAAAGCTTTACCGAAGCCCGGGCGAACCTGGAAGGCCAATGGACACGCGGCGGCGACGTGAACACCGATGACCTGCGCGTCGCGTTTAAGAAATACCGCTCGTTCTTCCAGAAGCTGATGTCTGTCTAAGACGTCGAGCGGCCGGTTGCGTTGTCAACCGTGCGGACCCCGAGCCGGAGAGGCGATCAGATCTCCCAGACCTGGCTGCCATTCCGGTAGAACGAAACCATTCCGTCTTCGCTGATCTTGATGGCCAGGCCGAAGCGGGAAGCATGCACTGCAGCGGTCGTGCGGCCGCCATCCTGGGCAGCCCACGACGCGCCGGTGTGGCGCAGGATCGCGCCGAAAGCCAGCAGACGGCCCATGCGATCCATCACAATGCCGCCATCCACGCGGGCGATGCACTCCAGCACGCTTGTCTCCAGCTCGAGCAGGTGCTTGGTGCGCAGCAGATAATGCACCTGGGCTTTCTGGTAGGTGCCGGTCAAGCCGCTCTCCATTAGATTCTTCTCCAGCAGGTCCATGGGAGCCACCAGCCCCTGAGCCGATTCCGGCTCGTCCAGCAACACGAACAGCCCGCCCCTCCGGCTTTCTGCGAGGTTCATCGAAACAGCAAACAGCCGCTCAGCCAGCGCCCGATCGCCGACAGCCTTGCGGAATTCGTGATATTTCTCGCGGATGTCGGTAAGCTTCCAGCGTCCCTCCAGGAAATGAAAGGCCTGCACGCCGCCGGCAAAGACCTTGATCTCGCCGTTGGGCGTGAGCACCAGACAGATGTGACCGCAGAACAGCGTGCCCAGGCAATGCGCCCGGTAGCGGGCCGGGCTGGGAACGGGGAGTTGGGATGCGCCGCATGCATTGGAGAACTGCTCGATGTCGACCAGGTCCACCAGCATGCCGTCGCGGTTCACCAGAAAAACCGTATTCAGGCCGTCGCAGAGGCGATGAAAACTCTTGATGGCCACCAGTGAACTGGTATACGGCAGAGCGCCCAGCGGCATCTCACGCACGCGCTTATAGGGATCGTCTCCTGCTCCCACCAGAATGACTCCCGTCGAGATGCGCCGGTTCTCATAAGTCAGCAGCGAACTCTCGCGGAGCACTTCGATGGCATCGGCAACGATGTTGCGCGCGGCCGGCAGTTCATTCTCGTCCAGGTACCGGGTGTGATCGAGGAACGCCGAAACGAACCGGTCTTCGGCCAAGCCCGCGAAAGCACGAGGCGTAGCCGCCGAGGCAGCGTGAAAAATGCTGCGGTAGCGCACCGAAAGCACAGCGCCAATGGCTCCGATGAGGCGTAGCTGGTCTTCGGTAAAAGAGCGTCCGCTTCGCCGGCAATCGTAGCGGACGCCCATCCACTCTAACTCCAGTCCACCGTCGGTGCGGTGATGAAAGATCAGCGATGGGCGGGTTTCCTCGGCGCTCCCGGTGGCGCGCAGTTCGGCATCGGGGAAGAAATAGCGGATGCCCCGTTCGAAGAAGTCGCAGAACAGCGCGTGGACGACCTCCTGAGTCTCAGGCATCTTCGCCCTTTCGCATGGCCTGCACGTCGATTCCGAGCGCCTGGCATTTCTTGTAAAGGTGGCTGCGCTCCAGGCCGAGGGCCTTGGCCGTTTCCGTCATGCGATAGTCGTGCCCCTTGAGTTCGGCCAGGATGGTCTCCCGCTCGAACGCGTCCACGCGCTCCGCCAGCGGGCCGTCGAAACGAGCCGCGGCGGCGGCCGGCCCGTTCACCGGCGCCGCTGCCGGCAAGGCCAACCGTACTGCCTCCAGATCCACCGGCCCTTCCGCCAGCAGCAGCAGCCGTTCCACCACATTCCGCAACTCGCGCACGTTGCCAGGCCAGGGATAACGCGAAAGGGCCTGAATCGCCTCCGGCTGGAATGGCTTGGGCTTCCAACCGTTTTGCGCCGCAACCTGCGCTGCGAAATGGCTCACTAACGCAGGGATGTCGTCGGCCCGCTCGCGCAGCGGCGGCAGCAGCAGCGGAAACACGTAGATGCGATGATACAGATCCTGGCGAAAGACGCCCTTTTTGACCAGCTCATCCAGATTGCGATGCGTGGCCACGATGACGCGCACGTCAACGGGAATCGGACGGTCGCCGCCGACCCGCTCCACCTGGCTCTCTTCCAGCACGCGCAGCAGTTTGGCCTGCATCACCAGCGGCATGTCACCGATCTCGTCGAGGAAGAGCGTGCCGTGATGGGCCTGCTCGAAGCGGCCGAGATGGCGCGAAGCCGCGCCGGTAAATGAGCCCTTCTCATGCCCGAACAGTTCCGACTCGATCAATTCCGCCGGAACGGCCGCGCAGTTTAAGGTGACAAACGGCCCGGTGCGCCGGGCGCTGCGTTCGTGAAGCGCACGGGCGATGAGCTCCTTGCCGGTGCCGGTCTCGCCCAAAATGCAGACCCGCGATTCGCTCGCGGCCACCCGGTCGACCTGCGCCATCACCCGCCGCATGGCCTCGCCCGTGTGCACGATCTCATGCTTGCCTACGCGCTGCCGCAGCTCGCGGTTCTCTTCTTCCAGGCGCTTCAGCTTGAGGACGTTGTCCACCGTGAGCAGCAGCTTATCGGTGGAGAGCGGTTTTTCGAGGAAGTCGGCCGCGCCCAGGCGTGTAGCGCGTACCGCCATTTCGATATTGGCCTGGCCCGAAACCATGACAACGGGCAACGCGACCCCCAGATTTCGCAAGTCTTCGAGCAGCGAAAGACCGTCCTTGCCGGGCATCACGACATCGGAGAGCATCATGTCGAACGGCTGGCTCTTCACCAGTTCGAGGGCTCGCGCGGCGTTGTCGCACACAGTGGCCTCGTGACCAGCCAGGCGGAACGCCCGCGCCAGCGACGCCAGCGTGTTGGCGTCGTCATCAACAACTAAGAGGTGGGCCAACTTCGAGGTTACCCTAAGAGTGTGGGGCAGTCGAAAACGACCCGCTCCGGCCGCCGAGCGCTACCATTCCCAGGGCATGGCCCCGTAGAGTGAACTTAAGGCGGCGTGGTCCGACTACGGCGTGATCCGAATCGCAACCGGAGAACTACACCAGTTTCCGGTAACGCCGTTTTTCTGCCGTTATCGTTTGGCCGCTCTGGGGCGTTTCCTTACGCCGTCGAGCTATTCGCAGACCGTCTTCGCCTCGGGATTCCCTTGTAATTCTTCGCAGGCCTCCATTCGGATACGCGGATCGCTCGTCCGCGCGAGTGAGAGGGCTGCTGGGTATCCAACCAAACGCTCGCCGTCTTGAAGCGCCCGGATTATTTGGAAGCGCGCAATATCGAAATCCTCGCCAGGTTCGAAGAGTATTCGGGCGATCGTTCGCCGCAGCTCTCCAGTCTGAGGAATTGAACGGTGTCGCCCGGTCGTGACACGGATTGCCGATGGCCAAAAATCGACGACTGCACGCAGCTGATGGCCATCCCGGCGTAAGAAGTGAACATATCGGGCACCCTCCATCAGGCTGTTCCACTCTCCAACCTTCCCTGAGAAAGGGAGCCAGTATATGTAGTCCGCTGAAGATCCCTTCAGATCACCGCGCAAGACATTCTCTACAGTCATGTGTACATTAACGCGGTACCAGTAGAGGGGGCGAGTGCCTGGGAGACCGAATTCCAAACCGTGGCGCTGCCGCTCGTTCAAGAGCCACTCCACTTTCTCGACTCGGCCAACCGCAATAATGCGAGCCTCCTCGACCAATTCGGTGTCCTTTAGGTGCCGATCAATAATGCGAGATCCACGGGAACAGCCGACGACAAAGAGGATCATCCCGAGCAAAAGGTGAAGAATTCGAAATCGCTCCATATTGTGTTTTGACACCGTCGGCTTCCGTGATGTGCCGCAAGGCACTGACAACTATGATGCCCGAACCTTGCATGGCAAACGACCAACTGTTTGTTGCCGTTATGTGGCGTTAACGTCCAAAACCGCCACCCGGAGCCGTTCAAGGTAGGTTCTGTCCGCTATCGCCGTTTAACTGCCACGACCTGAAGTCAGGTCCCATCGGCGGCATTCAATTCTTGCCCATCCCGCTTGCCGTCGCAGTTGAGGTCTGCTATCGCGAATAGATGGCTGATACATCGTTATATGATCGCTTGGAGATCTCTCTGCCGGGGCCGTGGATTGACCACACCGACCGCGATTATGCGTGGACCGTGCGCGACCTGCTGAGTTCTGCTGTGGATCAGTACAACGATGCAGTCGTGGCTTGCCAGTTCTTCGAGCCGATTACCGGCGACTTGAAGCGGGGCGCCTCCGGCGAAGTATTAGCGTGGAGCGATCCGGTGAAAGACCGACTCCGCGGCATTTTCGCAAGAGCCTACGTGTACGCGCTCGACACGACATGCAGTTTTGTGAAGACTTTGGTCGAGCAGCCACTCAACGCGCCGCCTGCAATCGCGGCGTGTGACGCTTTCCTCCAGCGCTTCCAGGATGTTCGTCTCATCCGCAACTCGCTGGCACATGTTGATGAGCGGTCTCAAGGAATAGGTTCTGGTGGAAAGAAATTGCCCGGCCCGCTCCTCATTATAGGTGGCGGTTTTGTTGGCAATCGGTTTGGCGTAACCTCCGGCGATGGTCGGTACGCGGAGGTGGAGATTTCGGGGCAGTTGCTGTCATATTTCCGCTCTGCGCTTCTTGAGATCATCTGGTCGTTTGAATGGATCGCGATTGGCAACATACACGCGAAGCGGCCCGAGCACAACGGATAGTCCATTCCGGCTTCGCCTATTACCGTGGAAGAAAGACAAGCGGATCAAAGTGGGGTTCCATTGACCCGGCCACAGCTGGGGGCGGCCAACTCTCCGGAAGCGCCGTTTTATCGCCGTTATCGGAAAAACGGCTCCACGTCAACGGTACAGCCGCATGCCTCCGCAGTGCTACTCTGCCTTACATGGACGGCGATCCCGCGAAACTCGACCCAGCGATAAAGCTGTTTCGCAGTCGAAACCGGGCAGTTCGCATCCGCGCAGCGAGAGTGCTCATGGAGCGTGGGCGTAATGTACCTTTGAGCATCATTCTTGAAATCTTGGATGATCTTCACAACCACGGCTTGGGGGCAGGCGTGCAGCGGATTCTTCTCAGCCGAGAAGACCCCGAACTTGTGGACGAGATGCTCAGTCGGCTACAGTCACCGGCACCGTTTGTTCGCGAGGTTGCCTGCAACGTGCTTGGCCACAAGGGAGGCCGCAAAGTCACCGACGCCCTGCTCGCGGCTTTAGTCGATCAGTCGATGATGGTCCGTCGCGCTGCCGGATTCGCACTGGCGAACGTAAGCGATCCATCGTCGATTCCGCAACTGCTGGAAGGCTACAGGGCGTCCGCAAATGACGACATCAACGTGCGTGGAGCACTCGAATGTGCGCTCGACCAAATGGGTGCCGACTACACGGAGCATTCCTGAGCCCAGCGGTCCCGCACAATTCACTCCCAAACAGACGATGGGGTCTCGAAGGCGGGGTGCTTCCGATAAGGGGCGAAAAGTGGCGTTTGGGGAAAGTACCGCTTCCCCTGGCCCTGCTGCCATTGGTTCCCTCATCTCTAGCCGCGTTTTCCGAGAAAGCGTTCTGCTGAAGCCTCCAGATCGATCAGGCGTGTGATCTTGCCATAGCCAACCACTCGGTTGCCCTCGCGAACAAGGAACATCTTGCCGGGCTGAAGCCGCCCGACGTGTTCGTTCGGGCTTGCAAACGCCAAGTAGGCTTTGACGGTCTCACCGGGGCGGACTTCATCAAGATCAGGGTATGACTGAATCGCATCCCAATCGTGGCCGTCGTAATAGAACTGGCCCCTGTAGTCAGAGTGAAGGTTGGAATTCCTGCCGCCATGCTCGGTCGGAAGAAAGGTGATCTCGGCCTCAGCGTCCTTCGGCAGCTCTCTCATATCGATTCGCCCCGAGACCATGGTATCCCTCAAGCGGTCGTTAAGTGGCGTTTGTGGAAAATGACCATGGGCGGGGACGGCCCGACGAATGAAATCCGCCGCCGTTTCTCATGCAGAGCCATCGTTATCGAAGCGCGACCAGTGCGATTATCGATGCGTGAACAGAACGGGTGCGATGATCGGAGTGGCTATGGCGATCTTCGTTATCGTTGTCAGTCGTATGCGGGGCAGGTTCCGCTAGGGCCGGCTCACCCACTGCTACCCTAAGTCGATGTGGAAGGCCGTGCCTTTGCCGGGCTGGCTCTCCACCCAGACACGGCCTTGGTGGTCGCTAATTACCGACTGCACGATCGCCAGGCCCAGGCCGGTGCCATGCGTCTTGGTGGTGTAATACGGTGTGAACAAGCGGTCGCACTCTTCGGGCGTGAGCCCTTGGCCGGTGTCGGAGACTTCCATGCGGATGCCGCCATTGCGCGCCGCGGTTTTCACCAGCAAGGCGCCGCCTTGCGGCATGGCATCGATCGCGTTGAGCACCAGGTTGCGCAGGACGCGCGCCATCTGTTCCGGATCGGCCGAGATCGAAGGCAGATTGGGCGCAAGGTCGCTCCTGACGGCGATATGCGCCTGCGCGAACTGGGGCTCGAAAAACTTCATGGTGTCGGCGACCAGATGGTTCATGTCCAGGTTCTGCTTGTGAGGCGCGGGCATTTTCGAGAAGTCGCTGAAGCGGCCGATGATCTGTTTCAGGTTCGCCAGCTCCGCCAGCAGCGTTTCGCTGCCTTCGCGGAAAACCTCGTCGAACTGCTCGGGCGCCTGGGCGCGCGCGCGCTGCATATTCTCCACGGTGATCTGCAGGGGGAACAGCGGGTTCTTCAATTCATGAGCCAGGCGGCGGGCCAGCTCGCGCCACGCGGCCACGCGCTCCGCCTGCACTAGTCGTTCCCGCTGCGCCACCAATTCCTGCGTCATGCGGTTGAAGGCTCGTGCCAGTTGCCCGATCTCATCCTCCGGCCCCAATTCCACGGTGGTGTCCCAATTCCCCGCCGCTACCTTCTGGGCGCTCGCGGCCAGAACCCGGACTGGCCGCGTCACGCGCGCCGTAACCCACCAACTCAGCACCACACCCACCAGGATGCCGGCTATCCCCAACACCACGCCAATGTTGCGGAGCGACGTTTCCATCTCGACCAAGTCGCGCCGCGAGCTGCCGACGAGAAGGATTCCGAGTAACTGATTGCCCTCGCCCATCAGCGGCTGTGCGTGAAAGATTTCGGCTGATGAGCCGCTGCCGACGGTTCGATTCACCTCGCGCGGATCGCGCCGCACCTCGTCAATGAGAGGCATCAACAGCGCGGGCTGAGGATCGGGTCCCGCCGGGCCGATTAACTCGGCGGGCGAGAAGGCCGGCGTGAAATTGCGGTAGATCAGCACGCGCATCCCTTCGGGCAGGACCAGCGTTCCGAGAAACCCGCGATCCAGTTTCTGCCCGCCCGCGACATAGATCTTGCGGTCGCCGGCCTGCGCCTCACCCACCGCCGCCATTGCCAGCGTGTAGCCATCCATCAGCTCTTCGCGCCGCAAGAAGGCCCCGCGGGCCTTCCACTCGCTGGTGTTGGCGAGCCATTCCTCGCGATAGCCGAAGCGCGCCGGCCATTCGGCCGAGGAAATG
>Ga0335079_10005958_pt1 | contig 13940 bp, 16 predicted proteins | sample Lox_Sample_33_FD_206719 | JGI IMG/M metagenome (GOLD analysis project Ga0335079, IMG submission 206719) | Soil microbial communities from Loxahatchee National Wildlife Refuge, Florida, United States - Lox_Sample_3.3 | ecosystem: Environmental > Terrestrial > Soil > Wetlands | place: USA...
CAGCGCCACCTGCGCCTGCGGGCCATTCTCGACCTTGGTCTCGAACTTCTTCCCGACTTTAATCTTCTTGGTCCGCAGCTTCTTCACTTGCTCATCCACCAGCTTGATTCCCATCTCGACCGATTGTGCCGCCGCCTTCTGCAAATCGGGATCAAGCGTCGTATAGATCCTGTAGGAACTATCATTCAACTCCGTCTCGCTGAACTTGCCCACCAACTGATCCCGCACCATATCCACAAAATACGGTGCGTCGCTCGCTTCGACGTTGGGAGGCGCAAGTTTCAGGGGCGTTGCCTTCGCCTTCTCTGCTTGTTCGCTCGCAATCGCATGTGTGTCGACCATCGCGTCGAGCACCAGGTTCCGCCGCTCCAGGGCGCGCTCGGGATGCCGGTATGGCGATAGCCGGCTCGGTCCCTGAATGATTCCCGCGAGTAACGCGGCCTCAGGCAGCGTGATGTCTTTCAGATCTTTGTTGAAGTACGATCGCGAGGCCTCCGCGAATCCGCTGATCGCAAATGACCCTCTTTGCCCCAGATTCACCCAGTTCGCGTAAAACTCAAAAATCTGCTGCTTTGTGAATTTCTGTTCCAGTTCTTCCGCGATCAGCATCTCAGTCAGCTTGCGCTTGATCGATTTTTCCGGAGTCAAAAAGAATCCCCGCGCCAACTGCTGGGTGATTGTGGAGCCCCCTTGCGCCCTCCGCTGCCGGACTACGTCTTCCCACACCGCTTCTATCGTGCGCCCGAAGTTAATTCCGCTATGCTCGAAAAATCTCCGGTCCTCGATCGCCAGTGTCGCCTGCACCATCACCGTAGGAATGTCGTTGTACTTCACCAGCTCGCGCTTTGACCGCTGCTCCGCGTCGAACAACGCGGTCACCAACTGTGGCTCCAGCTCATACGCCGAGAGTTCATTGCCTCGGCTAATGATCTGCGACACCTCCCCGTCTTCAATCGTGATACGAGCCGACTCCGGCGCATGATACGACTCCGCCCCAGGCGTGATCTCAATCCCGCCCTTCACCAGGTGGTATGTTCCCAAATTCGATTCGCCGTCTTTATCGGAATAGCCCGCCCGCCGCAGCTCCGCCGCAATCTGCTTGGCATCGATCTTCTCCCCGTCGCGTACCACCCGCGGCAGTGAATAAATTTTCGCGGAATTGGCGAATACCGGCGTCCGGAACCGCTTTTCGATGATCCGGTCGTACTTGATGTAGAAGTAGGAGAAAACGATGGTGAACGAGACTGCCAGGATCAGAAACGCCACCAACGCCGCCCGCAACAATGGATCGCGCGGTAGACCACGAATCCTCTTCGCCCCGCTCTCCCCGCCAGTCTTCGGAATCTTGATTTTGATAGACACAGTCTCGACTCAGGCCCGGAATCTATTCAGCCGACTCGCGCCACCAAAAGGTTTCAAGGTCAGTTCATCACGATCGCGCACACCGACCGGCGTCTCCAACCTCTCGCTGCCTTGCGAGAACTGGGATTTTTGACTACACTCCCGGCGAAAATTCGCACTCCCGCACAGCATTCCGGCGTCACATGAAGAGGCGGTTCCTTTATTGTAACCCCCCTTCCGCAAACGAAAAGAGACCCGCAGTACATGCGAGTCTCTGTCCTGACAACATCCCCGAATCTACTTGGCGTCGACTGGCGCCCAGGCTCCCGGGGCCCATCCAGTTGAGGCCAACTGGCTGCTCAGGTCAGGAAACGCCTTGGTGTCGTACACGTACAATGCAACCGCCGAGGCATTCGTGCTGGTGGAGAAGAAAAAGAATTGCCCGGTGGGATCAAATTCTCCGTGAGCGCCGAGCACAGTGGAAAAAGGCGAATTCGTCATCTCGGTGAGCGTCCCGCTCGATGCATCGAACGTGAAGCCTTCGAGCGGACCGCTGCTCGAACCTTGCGGAAAGCCGATGGCATACACAATATTCCCGCCGGAGTTCGGCTGAACCGTGACCTCGATCGGCACACCAAGGACGGTTGTGGGTGTTACCGTTAGTTCGCCGTCCGATTGGATCGCCGCCACATAGAGAGTGTGGCCGAATAAAAGTCCGCCATCCGTCCCCATCATATACTTCCCAGTAGCCTCCCCCTGCATCTGCTGGATCGGCGCCGGAAACGGACTGTTGGGCACAGGCGCCAACGTCCCCGTGCTGTCAAAGCTGTAGGCCATCACCTCGTTCGTTTGCACTCCCACAATATTGCTGACGTACAGATACTTCCCCTGCCCGTCGATGGCTAGGTTATATGGCGTGCCGAATCCGGCGGGCAACAACGTTGTGGTCGGCCCGGTTAGTAATCCGGCAGTTCCAATCTGATAGACTCGGACCGCTCCGCTTCCGGGTGTCTGATCCAATACAAATAAGAGTGTGCCCGCCGGATTCGTGATCATCCCCTGCCATCCAGCGTTGGCCCCTCCGAGGTTTGTTCCGACAACCGGGGTGTTGGTCAAGTAAGAAGCGGCAATGCTTGGCGGGTTGAGCGACGTAAGCAACCCCTTCGAACTAACCGACCAGGCCCAAATCTTTCCCGTATCGGTATATGCGGTGTACATGAATTGCTGCTGCGCGATCACCATCCAGTCGCCCGGATCATTCGTGTCCACGCTGACGGTGCCGAAATCCGGAGTGATCGTCATTTTCTTATTGGTGGTATCCGCGAATTCGCCCTGGATTCCGCCCGCATCCGCAACCAACACATAGACACCTGCGGCGGTTGTTCCGCCGGTGCTCTGCAATATGCATGAACTGGGAGGCGGTGACGATCCCCCTGCGCTCCCGCCGGATGTTCCGCCACCTTGTCCCGGAATCGCTGTTGAGCAGCCCGATGGTCCGCCGCATCCAACGGAAACCAGGATGAAAGCAGCAATAATCGCCGCCAACAATATTCTCGCTCTCATCATTCCCAAACCTCCGACTCGGCCTAACCTATCCGGCAAGTTGCCCCCGCCCAGAAAATAACCGTCCTTGCCGATAGTAGGAGCAAGGTAACCCACTGGCAACGTTACGAATGTCATGCGTCGAAAAGAGCTCCAGTCGCCGCCCCGCTGATGTAGGCATAGCCCGTGGCAATGCTCACATAGGGACAACCGCCTCAGCGTCCAGCGAAGCGCAGCGAGAGCACAACCTTGGCATTAAGGGAGAGGCTTGACGAGAAGACTTTCGTGACCGTAACGAGGATGTTGTACAGCCCACCGCTTCGGATCGATGAAATCCTAGCCGCTGCTGGCCGTGAAATGAATCACCAACCGAAATCCCGGAAGCCAAACGCGTGCCCGATAGTTCGCAGCCAGGAAGACCGTCTGCATCTCTCCCATCCCCGATCGCGTTATCGTAATCTCCTCCGGTTCAAGCACAATGTCATGCGCTGCCGCCTTCCGCATCACCGCTGCACGCAACTGCTCATCCACCTGCTGCGCCCCCAGCCCAATCCGGGCTGCTCCCAACGACGCCACATCCTTTAAATCGTCCTTGAGTTCGTAATTCGCGTACTCGCAAGCAGCCACCTGCCATCCTGTACTCACCAAGGATGCGCACAGGAGCAGCCCGACAATGATTTTGATTCTTTTCACTACGAAACAACTGGCTCTTCTGCCAGACGCTGATTTCGCCCACAAATTAGTGGGGCTTCACATCCCGCGATTGCCGCTCGAAGGAGTGAAATGAAGTGTGAACGAGTATCCGGGCAGATTCACGGGAACGCTATACTCGGCCGCTACAAACACCGCCGGCGCGCCCGGCGTCCCGATCCGTTGAATGGTGACCTGTTCCGGCGCGAGGGTAATCTGGTGCTCCTGTGCCTTCTTCATGACTGCGTCAATCAATTCTTGATCGCTCTGGTGTGGATTCGCGCCACCCACCATCGCGATGTTCCGCAAGTCATCCTGGAATGAATAGTTCGTCAGCTCCGGCGGGATCACCTGAAAAGCGCAGTAGATCACACCCACGATCACCAGAAACCCGACGATTGCTTTAACAGTTCCCATGTCCCACGATCCGCTCCGTTGGACGAGGACTTATCCCGCCCGGCGGAGCATTCCCTGAAAATATTCGACTATCGCCGAGATCGTAACATCGCGTACTTCGCGAGTCTCGCGTAAAACGACTTCCACAGTACCTTCGGTAACCTTCTTCCCCACATTGATTCTGAAGGGGATACCGACCAGGTCCGCGTCCTTGAACTTCACCCCCGGCCGCTCATCCCGGTCATCGAGCACCACGTCAAAGCCCGCCCCCTCCAACCGCTTGGCAATATCTTCTGAGGCGTTCTTCACCGCCTGATCCTTGGTGTTCACAGGCACGATGACGATTTCAAAAGGAGCAATAGGCGACGGCATCCAGAAGCCCTCGGTGTCATTTCCCTGTTCCACTGCCGCCGTCAGAATGCGCTCGATCCCGATCCCGTAGCTGCCCATGATCGGCATCACTTCCTTGCCGTTCTTATCGAGCACTCGCAATCCCATCGACTCTGAGTACCGATACCCCAGCTTGAAGATGTGACCAATCTCGACAGCCGTGTCGATGCGCAGCGGCTTCCCGCAATTCGGACAAGCCTCCCCCGCCGTCACCGACCGCAAATCGGCGTACGCCGTGGGATGAAAATCCTTCCCCGGCGTCAGATTTTTCATGTGATAGTCCTTCTTGTTCGCGCCCGCGATGAGGTTCTTGCGGCCTTCCAGCGCTTTGTCGACAAGAAGCACCGGCTTGTCGCCATTCCTGATCTCCGACGCCCACTCGATCCCTAATGGCCCGAGGTATCCGGCCGGAGAATTAAACAACGCCTCAATCTCCGGCTCTTCCATTGGCCGCGTCGCCGCTGCAATCGTGGCACTCAGCTTCGCCTCGTTGAGTTGATCGTTTCCCCTCATTAAGACAATGATGGGCCGCGACCTCTTTTTTCCTTTCTCGTCAAGCGAATCCGCCATCAGCGCCAAAGTCTTGATCTTGTTGTTGGTCGACGTACCCAGGAAATTCGCGACTTCATCGATCGTTTTGAACCCGGGAGTGTGCACCAGCAGGGGCCTCCCATCGCCCTCCGCGGCCAAATCCGGCACGGCATCCAGCTTCGATGTCGCCTTCTCCATGTTCGCCGCATACTTGCACCCGTCGCATCTGATCCTCGCCCGCCGGAGTCCGCACCATGAACTCGTGCGATTCCTTCCCGCCCATCGCCCCCGAGTCCGCCTCTACCACCATGTATTGCAACCCGCAGCGATCGAAAATCCGGCAGTACGCCTCGTAATGCTTCTTGTAGGAAACATCCAGCCCGGCCGCGTCGATGTCGAAGGAATACGAATCCTTCATCATGAACTGCCGCACCCGCAGCAATCCCGATTTCGGCCGCGGCTCATCGCGAAACTTCGGCGCAATCTGATACCAGATCTGCGGCAGTTGCTTGTAGCTCCGCAACTCCTTCAGCGCGATCGAAGTCATCACCTCTTCCTCGGTCATGCCCAGGCACAGATCGGCACCCTTGCGGTCCTTCAGCCGGAACAGATTGTCGCCCATCAAACCCCATCGCCCGGAGGCCTCCCAAACTTCCCGCGGATGCAGTGCTGGCAAATAAAACTCCTGCCCGATCCGGTCCATCTCCTCACGGACAATGGTCATGATCTTGTTGAACGACCGCGTGCCTAGAAAAAGGTAGGAATAGATCCCCGCCCCGAGCTGCCGAATATAGCCCGCGCGCACCAGAAACTTATGCGAAGCCACTTCGGCATCCGCCGGCGCCTCGCGCAGTGTAGGAACAAACAGTTCTGACCAACGATGCATAGTTTTGTGAGTACCAAGTCCCGAGTAGCGAGTACCGAGATACAGGCACAAGCCCGATGAAATGGGGAATTGGTTATTTTACTCGAGCGATGCATCTGTGTCGTAATTAATGGGTTAGAATACCGAGGTAATGGCGAAGACACGCTATCGCTACAACATTATGCTTCGCCCCGAGCCGGAGGGTGGCTTCACGGCGATTGTCCCGGCTTTGCCTGGCTGCGTCACCTACGGTCGCACTCTGAAAGAAGCTCGCGAAATGGCTAAGGATGCTATCTCCGGCTACGTCGCCAGCCTGCGTAAGCATAACGAGCCAGTTCCCACGGACGATGAAACTCTTGTCGCCTCTTTGGATCTCTAATACTCACGCTAATGATGTTGTCAGCAGTTTCTTCCCGATTTCTCCCATCTAGAGCAACTCTGGAAATGTATGAAATGACACATGTCTCCGTGAGCTTTCCACCTTTCCGCAGGGTCTACGGTTACTGCTGGTTTTGTAGGATTCGCAGTTGGTATAACAGCAGGTGATGCCGAAGCTCCCAGCGGTCAAGCCCCGCCAGATCATTCGATTTCTTGAACAGAACGGATTTGTTCTGGATCACACATCCGGCAGCCACTTCATCTATTACAATCGTGTCTCTCGACGGCGCGCGGTGGTCCCGCGGCACAATCGTGATCTGCCAAAAGGGACACTCATATCACTGCTGAGAGAAGCTGGATTCACTCGCGAAGAACTAATTGATTTTCCTCAGTTGAAGACTGAAGACTCGTGATCCGGTGCTCGTTACTGACCCGCCAGTTGCCTTAGTATCTCCCTCCCCAGCTTCTGCGCCTCCCCAAAAAGCTTCTGATACTCCACAAACATCCGGTTCAATTCCAAAGCCTGGTCCGTCGATGGATGCTTGCGCAGAATCATGTCGCGCACATGCACAGGATTCGGCAGGGTCGCATCCTCATTCAACTCTTCCAGCGCGGTATTCGGATCGTAGTGATACATGGCTACCTCAGTTCATACCAGTTCGGTCGTCCACAGATCATGCAAATGTAGGATTCCTTCTAATTTCCCAGATGCATCCACCACCATTAACGACGTGATCTTTTTCTCTTCCATCAGGGCCAGGGCGCTGGCTGCGAATTCACCGGCGCGAATGGTTTTCGGACTTCGCGTCATCGCCTCGCCCGCCGTCAAATCCATCACATCTTTTCCGCGCCTCTCCAGCAATCGCCGCAAATCCCCATCGCTAACAATCCCGACCAATTTCTCTCCTTCAACCACTGCAGTCACTCCCAACTTCTTCCGCGACATCTCATAAATCACATCGGGCATGCGAGTCGAAGGAGTAACGCAAGGCAACGCATCGCCGGTATGCATCAGCGACTCCACCCGCGCCAGCCGTTTTCCCAACTTTCCCCCAGGATGCAAATTTGCAAAATCCTCTTCCTTGAACCCCCGCCGCTCACTCAAAGCCACAGCCAACGCATCCCCAAGAGCCAACATCGTAGTAGTCGAAGCGGTAGGCGCCAGCCCCAAAGAACAAGCCTCCTGCGCCACAGAGCAGTCCAAAGCCACATCCGCCGCCGAAGCCAAAGTTGAGACTCTCCCCCCATTCTCATCCCGAGCGGAGATTCGTCGTCCGTAAGCGGACGAGGAATCGGAGTCGAGGGACTGTGTGTTCTTTGTGGCTGCCCCACCCTTCGTGCCTTTCGAAGGGTTGGAATCACGACTGCTTCGGTCTGAGCAGATCTCATCCCCAGTCATCGTAATCAACGGCACCTGCAACCTCTTGATCGTCGCCAACAGCGTCAGAATCTCCTCGGTCTCGCCGCTCGCCGACAGCGCCAGCACCACATCCCCCCGCACCACCATCCCCAGATCCCCATGCAGCGCCTCCACTGGATGCAGATACAGTGCCGGGGTCCCCGTGGAACTCAAGGTCGCAGCAATCTTGCGCGCAATGATCCCACTCTTCCCCATCCCCGTGACCACGACGCGCCCCGCACAGCAAAACATCAGATCTACAGCTTTCTGAAAAGCCACGGCCATGGAACCGGCAATCCGGTCCGCCAGCGCACTCAAAGCTGCCGCCTCAATCCGCACCACGTTCTCGCCGATATTCTTCATTTCCTGAGCTATCGAGTCCCCTCGTCTATCCACGAATGCCACGAACCGGCCGTTCTCCGCGACCTTCGCGGTCAACAGCTCTCCTGAATATCGCGATCGATCGCGGCCGCCCACCGAAAAAGGAATGGTAACAAACCCCTCCAAAGTAACCTACCCCGCCCCACTCTCATCCGCTACGCTCGACCCGTTATGCCCCATTCGTACGCCTATCTCTCGCAAGGCCAGCTCCACCTCAAGCTGGGCAACGATCCCGTCCGCCCCATTGATAGCAAGTTCGGAGAATCCGTCCGCGAGCGCGCCGCCCAGATCCACAACCGCAACTCCTGGAAGACGCAGGGCACTGGCGCCAAATTCATGTCCGGAGGCCTCCTCTGGGGACGCAACAAGGCCGACGATCCCACCGACATCCCCATCGACATTACCGGCATCAGCCGCGGATGCCGTCCCGGAGAACTCTTCTATAGTCTTTCCACTCCCGATATCGGCGGAGTCTTCCTCCTCCGCGATCGCGCCACCGACGAACTCCGCCTCCTCCACACCGCCGACTTTCGCGTCCGCCGCCTGGCTGCAGGTCCCGCGCAAGATTCCGTGGCCTGTGTTGTTCAACGCAAAGGAGGGCAATCCTGCCTCGCCGTGATGCGCGCCGATGGCACCGACATGCGCGATATCACTACGGGCGACACTATCGACGACGCCCCGCACTGGGCCCCTGGTTCCGCCCGCGAGCTCGTCTTCCAATCCTCCGCCATCGGACGCAACCGCGCCGGATTCGCCGTCACGCAAGCCCCCTTCGCCATCCACAAGCTCAACCTCGAAGCAGGCAGTATCATCACGCTGGCCGAAGATTCAAAGTTCGACTTGCTGATGCCGCAACTCAGCACCGACGGATCTCTCTTTTACATCCGCCGCCCCTATCGCGATCCCAGTCAGCCACCGAGTCCCTGGCGCGCTGCACTGGACCTTGGCCTTCTTCCCTACCGTCTTCTGTACGCCGTTTTTCAATTCCTGAATTTCTTCACCGTCCGTTACACCGGCAACACCCTGACCACGACAGGCAGCGCCCGCCAGAAACACGCCGACATCCGCAAAATGATGATCTGGGGCAACCTCCTCGACGCCGACAAAGCCGCCGACCGCGCCGAAGACGGCACGCCGGCATTAGTTCCCAAATCGTGGGAACTGGTTCGCCGCAGCGGAACGCGAGAAGAAGTCGTCGCCAAGGGTGTCCTCTGCTACGACCTCTATCAGGATGGTTCCGTTCTCTACTCGAATGGAAACGGAATCTATCGCCTGGACCAGAAGGGTTCCGCAGAACGCCTCGCCCGAGACGCCCTCATCGAACAGGTAGTTGCAGTCGAGGAGTAGCTGACCCTGTCTCGCACTTACTTAATTCCGCTCGCAACACAGCAGGTCGAACGACGCCGTGCGGTCTCTATCGGCGTCGGTTTCGTGTCAGGCATGTCCATTGTTTTTGGTCTCATCGCACTGTATTTTCATTTCGACTTCCACGGCATCACATTCCACGACGTGGTGACATTCTCGCTAACATTAATTTTGCCCTGCACCGCGTTGTGGCTCAGGGCCAATGCACTCTGCTCTTTGCGCATTGAACTCGACGACGACCACATTACCCGGACGGCGCTTCTTCCCCTCAGGCGCACGCCGCAGCAGATATCGTTTTTGCGCGAAGACGTTGCCCACATTCGAGAAGTCCCAAAACAGGGTCTGATGGTCCACGGACGCAACTTCCGAGGACGCTATATCGATCTGGAAATCCCACGTTCCCTCCAGGGCTACGACGATCTCCGCTCCCGGCTTGCTGCCTGGCATCCGATTCGAGAATCCTGGCTGTGAAATCCTGCTGATCGCTGACGGAGCCCTCCGGTATCAGAGTCCGAAAGGGAAGCTCTCATGACACACTTGAATCAACTCTCGTGGTCGGTCGCGCTACTGCTGGTCGCCTGCTCCGGCGAACTGGCAAGGGCAGCCGAACCTCCGTCTGATTTGTGCTCGCTTCTGCCCTCTGCGACGGTAAGCAAGACATTGGGATCGACTTACAGTTCTGCGAAAACGAGTGTTGCGCCTCGGCCGTTCCCAAACACTAATCAAGGAACCGATTGCACCTATGAATCCGGGGGGCACACCCTGTTGTTCCGTATCTACGTCGATCCCTCGCCATCGGCCTCGGCTGACCTCTTCGCGAAGCTGAAGACTTACTTTGGAAGTGGATCAACTACGGTCAGCGGCGTAGGAGACGAGGCTTATTTGGACAAGCTGCACGGTCTGCATGTCCGAAAGGGCAAAGTCCGTTATTTTCTGGATGGTGCGGGAACACCCAAACAGAAGAGCGACCTCGCCGTTGGGATCGCAGGGCAACTCTGAACACTCCTCTATACAGGCTGAACCTCGCGCGATCCGCTCCTGTAGGCTCTCGGGGATGAGGCGGCTCGTGTTCTCTCTCGCCTCATGGCTGCGTTCTCCGCACGGGAACTGAAAGCTGTCGTGAAAGTTATCGGGACCGGCACGTGAGTTACTCGCCGAAACATCGGAAGATGAAAGCGAGTTGGGTTTTGCGACGAACTCCGTGGGGTATGATTCGAGCGGTGCTGTCGAAGTAACGGCAGAGAGTATGCCCTCACCTTGGAAGGAACATCCAAAGCTGCAGGGACGATTCCATCCTGACTTCCCGGATGATCTGCAGGTAATTGTCCACGAGGGTGGTCCCCACACTTCTGATCGCCGTCCAGAGCTGGTGTGGGTTCGAGTAACAGAGTGTCAGGACAAAGTCTTCTCGGGGATAGTGCTCAATAAACCATCACAATTGCAGAATATCGCGCAAGGCTCACGAATCCAGTTCATTGTTCCTGAAGGCGGCCAGCATCCATTGCAGGTTACCGGCAAGTATATTCAAGAGAGGTCGTCTTGGCGTCTTCTTGCGCCCTGCCAGAAGTGTGGTTTGACGGAACTTTTTGATCCCCCCTCCCAGCTGCTGGCGTCCTCATTTCCCTCCCTTGCCGCGAATCAGTTAAGCAAGGGGTTCACCTTCACCACACGATGCGGTTGGTGCGGTGCAGGGGTGGTAGTTCGCCTGAAGCGGCCCAACTGGCCGTGGTCCAAAGCAGAAATGTGACGGGGTTTGCGGAGTTGGCGTTAACGAGCGGCGAGCGGCCCGCCACGTCTGTTGAAATAACAAGCCGGGCGGGCCCCCGTTCAGAATTTCATCTCGAGAATATGAAATCCACAACCATCGGCCTAGCTGATCTAAAATTACGGCCCGATGGTGCTGGCGGCTTTGCCCTTGACACCCACCGCGGCCCACAGAACCTGGCCACCTCCAATGCTGGCGCAGCCACGCCGCCGGTACCATCGCTGCCGCAACCGGACGCCGACACGGTTGTTCCTGCGAGCGTCGTGAAGGCGCTCCAGACCGTGCCGTTGAAAACGCTCGACGCGTAGCACATTTCCCACCATGAGCCGGGCACAGCTGGGTTCCGAGGTGAGCGTGCTGCCAACGCTGGTGAGCGCGCTCCAGCAGGTAAAATCCCATGAAAGATAGGGCCGGCTGCCGCGCAAGTCGGACGAAGTTTTCGTCCGCATCGAGACCGAAATGATGCGAAGGGCGCCGAGTCCCTTTCCAGCCCGGCTACTTCCGCTGAATTGACTCCAGATACCTCGTTACGTTTTCTAACCTGACATTACCCAAGTCCTGATCGAACTCAATCTGGTGGAAAATCGGCCCCCAGACGGGCATCGCCTTTGAGCCATGTGCAGGCGAGGGTTGGTCCCCGCCAAACATCAACTTGCTTCTCACACGGCTGGCCGGAAATGTTCCGCCATTCTGGCGAGAGAGTTTCGTCAGGTCGGGAACTGCTTGTTTCAGATCCCGCGACACGGGCCCTTTCCCTCGTCCATCCCGTCCATGACAAGAGGCGCAGAAGTCCTGAAATATATCTGATCCTTCTAACGGACGAACTGGTGATGGCGGCTGGTCCCTATTCTGCGCATATGCGAGGACAAAGCCCAGAGCCAGCCAGAACGTTACCAGCAATGTTATTCGTTCCAACATGGCACCCTCCAGTAGTGACGCATTGCGGAAAGGAAACTCCTCAAGAACTCATGTTGCTTGAGGAGCGATACTCTGCATTCCTGGAGTCCTGCAGAGATTTTGGCGCAGGCAACACCTTGAGGGCGTGATTGCAATCACAGTCCAAGGTGATATGAGGATTCCCCGTTGAGCTGGTCACGTATCTCGGCTGCTGCCACGCCAGGGACTTCTTCGCTGACACGAAGTCTTTTGAAAATCAAGCCGCGGTCAACCCGACGCCGCTGTGGATATGTTTTCTACGTGCACCGGACCAGAAGTATCGTTTGGTCATCGTCCTGCTTGCCGAAACTCAGCGAGACGCTCCGCAGGTGCTCGAAGATTTCTGGGAGCGGTCGGTCTGCAGCATTCAGAAAGGCGCTCTTGAGAGGTTCCATACCTAATTCGGCAGCGTTACCATCGAATACTTCGCTGAACCCATCAGTTAGAAGAAGGAGTATATCGCCAGGCTCACACTGCAGCCGATCGGTTGCGAATTGCTGCTCGGGGAGTATGCCCAAGGGTAGATTTTGAGATGCGTATTCCACGATGGCATGCTGCTGACTGCAGTAACGCATGAGTGGCGGATGTCCGGCGAGTGAGTATGTCACCGACTTGCTGCCCGGCCGGAGTTGCAGAACACCGGCGGTAGCAAACATGTTCGGCATCTTCAAGGGATAAAGCGTGCGATGCACTCCCTCAAGCAACCCACCCGGCAAACTGTCAGCTCCCAAACCGCTGCGAACCGATGTCTTGAACATCGCCATCAGCACACCGGAAGCGACGCCGTGCCCGGAAATATCGGCAATATAGACGATCCGTTCGTTGGAACTTTCAGCGATATCCACTAAATCGCCGCCCACTTCGCCACTCGGAATCGAAGCTCCGAAGATCTCGTATCCGTCGAGCTTACGCTCGAAGGTGGGAACCAGAGAATGATGTATCTCGTGGGCAAGCTCAATTTCTGTTTGGATCCGAAAATACCGACTTCCTTCGCGTCGAACGAAGTTGATGAAGGCGATATACGCAACGACAATGGCAACGATCGCGCATATCCCCAGAGCAACCAACTGATGCTCGAGTTCCTTGCGCCCCGCAATGATTCCCTCGTGAAATATGTTTGCGGTTAGACGGGACGCGGCCGCCTGCAGTAACCACCAAACGGGAATTAGCCAGAACTTGCGAGCGATCCATAACCCAGCATAGCCGACTGCGAAGCCGCCGTAGAATGCTACCGTCACAAGCGTGGACCCAATCGTCTGGTGCACCGGAGACATCAGCATCGAAATTAAGCCGATGGAAGCGAATAGAGAAAAAACTCCGATGATTGCGATCACTTGCGAACTGCGAGAAATGGACTTCCAGAATTCTGCTCTGGGTCGGCTGCCCGGCGAACTTTGAGTTCGTTTCAAACTCGTTTTCCTCTTAACTCAGGAACGCAAATAATCTGACTTCTACCGTTCAATTCTGGTGATCAAGTACCCCTTTAGACTGCTTCCGGCCCTTCCGGAATTTTACTTGAGGAAAGCCTGATGCTATCGTTGCCGCCAGCGACGAACAAGCAAGCAGATTGAAAGCAGTGGGGCAGCACCGTAGCCACCAAGCAAAGGAATATTTCTCGGCAGACAATAACCATCGCCCTGGATCTGGAAAGTTCTTTTCAAATGATTGGCCAACTTTCTTTCGCTGATTGACTTGCTGGTTGTCGAGCCCTACCATTTCAGCCCAATGATCGGCCGGACGATCTCCCATTACCGCATTGTCGAGAGACTAGGCGGTGGTGGCATGGGTGTCGTCTATAAAGCGCAGGACACGCGTCTGGATCGCTTCGTCGCCCTGAAATTCCTCCCCGACGAACTCGGCAAAGATCCTCAGGCTCTAAGCCGCTTTCGCCGCGAGGCCAAGGCTGCATCCGCTTTGAATCATCCGAATATCTGCACAATTTATGACATCGGCGAGGAACA
>Ga0335079_10005961_pt1 | contig 13936 bp, 8 predicted proteins | sample Lox_Sample_33_FD_206719 | JGI IMG/M metagenome (GOLD analysis project Ga0335079, IMG submission 206719) | Soil microbial communities from Loxahatchee National Wildlife Refuge, Florida, United States - Lox_Sample_3.3 | ecosystem: Environmental > Terrestrial > Soil > Wetlands | place: USA: Florida...
CGCTGATTGCATGGTGGCGGCCGCTGTGATGACCGCAAGGATCATCCCCAGAACGGTGCGCGGCGGCACGCCTGGTGGAGTTCCGAAGATGAAGACCAGAACTGCGAGGCCTACCGCCGCAACGGTTCCGAGTGCGATGCCGCCGAGGCGTGCACCCACGAAGATACATATCAGCACGATCAGCAGTTCGAGCCAGATCATGATGCTTTCGCGCGTTTCAGTCCCGTCATGGATTTCGGGTCGAGGACATTTCTGATCTCTTCCTCCGAAAGCAGTCTTCTTTTGCGAACGAGCTCGACGATGCCCTTGCCTGTTTTGAGCGCCTCCGCCGCAAGTTCGGTGGCGATCTCATAACCGAGGAGCGGGTTCAGGGCTGTGACCACGCCGATGCTGTGCTCCACGTATGCGCGGCAGACAGACTGGTTCGCGGTAATACCTTCGACGCAGTTGCGGCGCAGGCTTTCGGCGGCGTTCATGAACATTGTCTGCGATTCGAGAATGCAATAGGCAATCACCGGTTCCATGACATTGAGTTGCAGTTGGCCGGCCTCGGCGGCAAGAGTGACGGCCAAATCGTTGGCAATCGCCTTGAAGCAAACCTGATTCACGACCTCGGGGATGACCGGATTTACTTTGCCGGGCATGATGCTGGAACCCGGCTGCATGGGAGGAAGATTGATCTCACCAAGGCCGGCGCGCGGCCCTGACGAAAGGAGACGCAGGTCATTGCAGATTTTTGACAGCTTGATAGCCAGGCTCTTCAGGGCTGAGGAGAACAGAACGAACGGCTGCGTATCTTGAGTAGCCTCCACCAAGTCGGGAGCAAGCCGGATGGGTTTGCCCGTGACCTTTGCGAGATGATCGGCACAACTCTGGGCGTAGCCTGCGGGAGCGTTCAAACCTGTGCCGATTGCGGTGCCTCCCATGTTGATTTCGTACAGCACCGTCTCGATCCGTTCCAGAGCGAAGATTTCGTTGTCGAGACTCTCCGCAAAAGCGTGGAACTCCTGTCCTAATGTCATCGGGACTGCATCTTGAAGCTGGGTGCGTCCCATCTTGATGACATCGGCAAACTCGTTGCCCTTTTGGTGGAAGGCCGCCACGAGCTTGCGCAACTCCGCGAGCAGCTTGCCATTCAGCAGGAAGATCGCGACGTGCAAAGAAGTAGGATAGGCATCATTCGTCGATTGCGAGCAGTTCACATGATTGTGCGGATCGCAATGTTCATACTGGCCTTTGGAAAAGCCCATGAATTCAAGTGCTCGGTTCGCGATGACCTCATTCGCGGCCATGTTGGTGGAAGTGCCGGCACCGCCCTGGATTAGGTCGACTTTGAACTGATCGTGGAGGCGTCCGTCGATAATCTCCTGGCAGGCGCCTTCGATGGCATGCAAGATGGGTTCCGGAAATTGCTTACACTCGTAATTGGACCGCGCCGCGGCCAGCTTTACCATTGCCAGTGCGCGAATCAGGTCGGGATACTGGGAAATGGGAACACCGGAGATGTGAAAGTTCTCGAGGGCCCGTGCCGTTTGCACGCCGTAGTAAACGTCATCCGGAATTGTCTTTTCTCCAAGCAGATCGTGTTCAATACGCATATGTACGCCTCCCCAAGCAATTCGACCGCACCATAACCCTAATCACGCCAGCGGCTTCTCCCAACTGTCACAATTCTCAGTTCCACTGTTAGTACGATCCGGGTGGAATTTTGCGTGTCCACCTACAGCAACTGACAGTTCTCAAACGTGCAATACGTTGCCATCGTTCTTAATGGCGTAGAGCGCTCGTCTGCCTCTGGTCACCGCAGAGCGTCCCTCACTATTCAGATTTGCGGTGCAGATGCGAATAAAGGAGACATCATGAACCGGCCGTATCGAGTTGGCTTTTTTCTGATTATTCTTATCTGTTCTGCAGTGCCTCAGCCGTCATTTGCTCAAACCAAGAAACTCCCGAATATTGTGATTCTGGCTACTGGTGGAACCATCGCCGGCGCGGCAGCGACCGGGACGCAGTCCGCTTATACGTCTGGTGCGGTGGGGATCGACACGATGATCGCTGCTGTTCCGGGCATCAAGGATCTTGCCAATATCAAGGGAGAACAAGTTTCGAGCGTTGGCTCGCAGGACATGACATTCGCGATTCTGCTGACGGTTGCCAAACGGATCAACACTTTGTTGGCACAAAACGATGTCGATGGGATCGTTGTCACGCACGGCACGGACACGATGGAAGAGAGTGCTTACTTCCTCAACCTGGTTGTGAAGAGCGATAAGCCGGTGGTGCTGGTCGGGTCAATGCGGCCTTCGACCGCCGTGAGCGCGGATGGACCTCTGAATCTTTACAACGCAGTGGGTGTTGCTGCCGATCCGCAAGCTGCAGGCCGTGGTGTGCTCGTGGTGATGAATGACTGGATACACGCGGCGCACTCTCTGACCAAAACCAGCACAACCGCGGTCCAGACGTTTATGTCCCCGCTGCGCGGGCTCGTCGGAGTCGCCAGCTATGGCAAGAACGACTACTACAACAATCCCGTCTGGAAACACACTTCGGCCAGCGAGTTCGACGTGGCGAATGTCAGCCAGTTGCCGCGCGTCGACATCATTTATGGATATACAGACATGCCAGCAGATTCGATCAACGCGTCTGTGGAGAATGGCGCTAAGGGCATCGTGATCGCCGGAGTGGGCAATGGCAACATGAACAAAAGCGCAATCGAAGCGGCAGCAAGAGCCGCCCAAAAGGGCATTGTGGTGGTCCGAAGCACTCGCGTGGCTACCGGGGCGGTCGGCCGCAACGTCGAAGTGAACGATGATGAGATGAATTTCGTTGCGTCGGATGAGCTGAATCCGCAGAAAGCTAGGGTTCTACTCATGCTGGCATTGTTAAAGCCACGCACAAATAAGGAAATCCAAAATTTGTTTTACACATATTGAACTCGCCAGGGTCACACATTGATGTACCTGGCGATTCACGCCTCGTGAAGTGGGGGTAGCGAAAAGCCCCTGCCGAGGCAGGGGCTTCGATTTGCCGCTTCAAAGCTGATTAGAACTTGAAGACAGCAGAGAGCTGAATACCACGCGGGCCGCCGCCACCGATGAACGGATTGCCGATGCCTACGTCGCCAGTGGCCGTGATTGGCAGCGGACCGTTGGTGATTTCATGAGCATGGTCCCCGGTGAGACCAAAGACGCCGCCGTAGCCAGCATCCGCGATGAAGGCCGGGAGAAGCGGGTTGGCGAAGTTCGGGTGGTTGAGGATATTAAAGAAGTCGACTCCGAGCTTCATGTCGACGCGCTCGGTGATGTTGGTCTTCTTGTAGATGGAGAAGTTCCACTCTTTGAACGTCGGGCCACTGAGGGAGTTGCGTCCCATGTTGCCAAAGTGACGAGTGCCAATGACGCAATCGCTGGCAAGGCCGTTGGCGACCCCGCCATCGGTCGCATCGCTTACCGTGCAAGGAATCGCGAACGACGTCAGATCAAGATAGTGATACGGATCGCGCTTGTTATAGACGATTGGACCAACGACGTCCGGACGATCAAAGGCGTTTCCGCTTCCGCTGTAGTCATCCCAGAAGTTGTAGTTGAGGTGGAAAGGCTGCCCACTCTGGAGGGTGAGCACGCTGTTGAGTCCCCATCCATTCTTCAGCTTCTGCATGCTGCCGCCCATGTGGGGAAAATCGTAGGAGAAATTCCACGTGAGCCGGTGAGGAATGTTGAAGCTCGAAGGACCATATTCGAGATAGGGCCGTGTGCTGTCGTTGGGCTGGGCCTCGTTCGGTTCGAAGTCCTCGCCGTCGCTGGAATCGTCGAGCGACCTGGAGTAGACGTAGTTGACAATTGATGTGACGCCGTGCCACCCCATGACGCGGAAGCTGGTCTGAAGAGCGTTGTAGTTCGACCTGCCCCGGGAGTTCTCCTGCAAGACGTAATATGCGCCGTAAGGATTGGCCGCCAGCGGACGGGCGTCGACCCCGAAATCCTCGATACATCCGCAAGCCTCGTCAGCCGCATTGATCTGCGCGGTGCTGGGCTGGCTGAGATCCGACATCTTCCAGAGCCGATGACCTTGGGATCCAACGTAGCCGACCTGTAAGACCGCCTTGCTGGAGATTTGCTGCTGGATGTTGAGGTTGTAGTTCTCCATATACGGCATTTTGATGTTGCGGTCGAAAACGAAAGCATCGCACTCGTATCCGCAACCTGAGCCGGCGGCGTACACCGGTTGTCCAGCGATGATGGTGCCGCCGATTGCTCCCGTGGAAGAGATCGCAGCCGGACCGATGTTGTTGTACGCCGGACCCGGGTCAAAGTATGGAGCGTAAGGCAGGTGGCCGAGAACCATGTCTTGTGAGAAGGCGTCGAAGAACACACCGAATCCGGCGCGAACCACCGTTCTGCCTTTGCCATTGACGTCCCAAGCGGCGCTGACGCGAGGAGCGAAGTCCTTTTTGTCGGGGTTATAGAGACTGCCGAGGCCGGGCTGTCCGACTTGCGTGAGAGTGAATGTGCCCGTGCCCGGTGAAGGGGAGATGCTGGTGAGATTGCTGAGCAGGTTGTTTTTCTCGCCGACCACACCGAAGTAGTCGTAGCGGAGACCGTAGTTGAAGGTCAGACGCGAGGTTGCGCGGAAGCTGTCCTGCACATAGAAGCCGAAGTTGTTTTCGAAGGTGTGACGGGTTGAATCGCCGAAGTACTGGAAGCCGCTGTCGACGGTTCCCGCCAGGAAGTCTTGCAGCGCTGTTCCGGTTGTGTCGCCGTTGAATTTCAGGCGGCCACGGAAGTACTTATCGAAATACTGCTGGACGGTGGTGCGATGGAAGTCGACGCCGAACTTCACGTCGTGCTTACCCATCTTCCAGGAGAAGTCATCGATGACCTGGTTGTTGCTGTCGAAGCGATGACGCGGCGTGCTGCTGGTAGCACCCAACTGGGCGAATCCGCCGACCAGGGTGATCGGCATGCCGGAGTCGAATGGCGGCTGGCCATTGCATTGTGCTGTGCTTGAGGCCGCGCAGAGACCGATGCCACTGGGATGGAAATCGCGATCCGCGGGGAAGAAACCTTCCGCAAAGCGGTTCCATCCGTAGCGAAGTTCGTTGACCTTGTTCGATCCGAAGGTGTGGGTATAGGAGATCGAGACCAACTGCACGCGAGTTGGAGTGTAGGTGTTATATCCGGGCAGCTGACCGCCGCTTGCGGTCAGAGCAAGCGGGAAGGATTGGACGCTGTCGCCGTAGAAATAACGGCCGGTGAGGATATTCGCGGTATTGAAGTTGTGATCGATCTTACCGATCAAGCTGCTGAGGCGATTGAACGAAGGTGAAACCACGGAGCTGTTCGGGCCGTTTGGGCAGCCGTTGTTCTCTGAACCAACCAGCGATCCACCATAGGTGCCCGGAATATTTGGAGCGGGCCAGGGATTGGTGAACAGAAGTCCCTGGATGACGGAGTTGCTCGCGCCGCCATCGGCCGCGATCTGAGCTGGATCGGGAACGCACGCGAGAGTCACGACACCAACGGGCTCCTGCTGCCCTTCGTAGTCGAAATAGAAGAACGTCTTGTCCTTCACGATGGGACCACCGATGGATCCGCCGTACTGGTTGTTGTGGAATGGCGCCTTCGGCTGATCGGACGTATTGAAATAGTTGCGGGCGTCGAGTGCGCTGTTGCGGAAGTATTCTGCCGCGCTGCCGTGGAAAGCGTTGGTGCCGCTCTTGGTAACGATGTTGACGACTGCGCCGGCATTACGGCCGTACTCCGGTTCGAAGTTGGAGATGACGTTGACTTCCGCGACCGCATCGATGGGGAGAATCGTGGAAGGGGTTCCGAACACGCCAGCCTGGTTGATGGCGGGGTCGTTACGATAGCCATCATTCATGTCGGTGCCGTCGAGCAGATAGTTGTTCGAGCGGCCGCGGGCGCCGTTCATCGAGAACTCGCCGAAGGAACCCGGCGAATCGGATATCTGGTCAGGAGAACCGGAGACGCCAGGGTTCAGGTAAATCAGCTTGGTATAGTCGCGTCCGTTGACGGGCATGTCTTCGACGGTTTGGGCGGTCAGGACTCCGCCGAGAGTGTTGGTGGTGGTTTCGACGAGCGGCAGTTGATCGGCAGAGACTTCGACTTTGGTGGCGACCTCGCCGGTTTTTAATGCGGCGTCGACGCGGCGCTCGGTGGCGACGTCTACCGTCACGCCGGTGGCGACGAACGTCTGGAATCCGGATTGGGTAACGGTGACGTTGTAGGTTCCGATGGGCAATTCGGGGAGTGAATAACTGCCGTCGGCGCTGGTTTCGGTGGAGCGCTCAAGGCCCGTGCCGGTGTTCTTCACCGTGACTTTGGCTCCGGCGACGACCGCTCCCGAAGGATCGGTGACGGTTCCGAGAATCGTTCCGCGGAAGGTCTGCGCCGACAGGCTAACAGCAGCCAAAAGCACAAACACCAAGAAGATGCGCGCTCTCATGTGTTCTCCTCACAAACGGATCAGGTTTTAGGGGGATGATGGTTGCTTGCGGGTTAATGGCGGCTTGGCCCTGGGAAGCTTGCAATTCCTTGCATACGAAAGAGATGCGTAGCCCCTACCCGCAAATAGCTGGCAACAACACTAACTAAAGATTGTCACTACAGTCAACCAAGAGTTGCTGATGGTTACCATAGATTTTACGTATAGGAGGAGCACAGCGGGACGACGCGGGCAGGTCTAGCAATCTGCCGCGCGCACGCCTGGCAAGAGAACTACCAGGCGACCAAGTCGAAAAGCCAAACCCGGCATCATTTCACGAATTCACCCTGCTGGCCTTTAGCCCAGGGATCGTACGTCAAGCAGAACTGAATGCGGTCCCGAATGCTAGGGTGGTCATAAAACAGGAACACTTGCGCAGGATTGGGATCAGGGTCTGCCAAGTCTACCTCTCCGAGAATCTGAAACGCCTGCGCTGCTACCTGGCCGGAGTCAGGGGTAAGTCCGTGTGTGACTTCCAGCCCGTATTGGTCGGCCTGATGCTCGTCGTGGCGGCTGAAGGCGCTGGAGATCGGATTGGCGAGGAAGAAGAAGACGGACAGAAGAAAAAACAGGGCCGGCAGCGAAGCCCAGTCATCCAAGCCGCGAACTCCCCAAGCCGCGCCCCAACGGGCGAGCATCCACCCAATGCAGCGATATCCGAGGTAGAAAAACAGCAACAAAAGCGCTGCAAAGAAAGCCAACCCCTTGGGAATATGGAGAAGTACATAGTGTCCCATTTCATGCCCGGCGACGAACACGATTTGCTGATTGTTCATCTTGGCGATCGTGGTATCCCATACGACGATGCGCTTGGACGCGCCGATTCCAGTTACGTAGGCGTTCAGGCCAGTCGTCTTCTCTCCTGCGCCCATCCAGAACATGCGTTCCGGCGGAATATTTTCTCCGGCGCGCTGTACCATCTTTTCCAGGCTCGCTGTGAGCTCTGGGTTCTTTTGTTCCAGCGGCTCGAACTTGTGAAACATTGGGTCGATGACCCAAGGCCCGACAAAAAACAGAAATACGCCAATCGGCAGCGCAACCAGCCAGAAATAAAACCACCAACGCTTTGGACTGCGGCGGATCACGAGGTAGAGCAACCAAATGAGGATGATTCCCAGCACGAGGAAAATCAGTTCCGCTTTGATCCAATCCCAGCTCCAAGAACCCCATCCCTGCACGGAAATACCGTATTGTTTCTCGACCCACTCGCCGTAGATATCGAGCGGTAAAGTGAGTACGGCTGTGGTAAGCAGGAATAGCGGTGAAAAAACGATGCTTTGGAGAAAGCGCTTGGCCGAAAATGCTTCGGCCCAATTGCGATAGCTTGCCGCGAGCTTCGAACTCAGGATCGCCCACAAAACAGCCAGCCCATAGACGAAGCCAAGCAACTCCAGGCGGAAATGAATTCGACTGCGATCGTGAGCCTTTTTATAGAGATCAGGAGGCAGGGTATAAGCGACTACCTTTTTCTCTGTCGAAGGTTGAGCGGCAGCCGTCGGCGAGGAACCCGTGGATGTCTGTAGCTGCGCGGCCGCGGTTTTCGGCTGATCCTGCGCACAGGAGAGCACCGATGCAACAAAAACGAGAAGCAATGATGCGAAGAAATAAGATCTCTTCATGTTCAACTCCGCCAATCTAACGTCGGAACGACGAGGAATAGAAATTGACGCGGTCCTGTTGACAATGCTTCTCTAACGCGCAACAGCTCGACGATTGAACAGAGAATGGCCTGGCGGACCTTGCGCGATGCCATGGTATGCGCGGGGTTGGGGCAAGTCAATGAGAGTAAGGGTTGAGGCTCTCTCGCGCTTTCACTCATTGATGGCGAGCTCGAGCCACTTGAATGCCTCGTTGCGATCATAGAAGATGCGAAATTGCTCTTGTCCTCCAGCAATTTCACGGTAAGTTGCGATCAAACGTCCCATTCCGAAAAGGAAAGCGTTGGGCGCAACCCAAGCTCGCCGTGATGAGGCAGAGAAGAACGGACTGCTGCGACCGAGACTTTTCGCCTCATCGTTCGATATGTCAATGCTGGTTATCGAATTCGGGTTGGAAATCGGGATGGCTCTTCAACTGCTCCTGATGAGCTTTCGCTTCGGCAAACGTCACGCGCCCCGATGCGGTGGTAATGACGAGTCGCCGTTGCTTGTCCAGAAGGTAGCCGACGGGCACGAACCAGACTCCTCGTACTGGTGATTACGGTCCACTGTTCTGCGACCGCTAAGTAGCCACAGCAGATTAGCATGGCGAATCAATGCTGTTGCAACGGGGTTGGCGTCTATCGCGATTACACTCACCAAAGTCAGGCAGAGTGACGAGTGTCCTTGCGAGCCCGGTTGTGCGCGACCGCATTCCCTATCAGAGCCTTAAGGATCTTCTTGTCCACATCCGCAAGCTTCTTGATGTAGAGACATCCCTTTCCTGTCTTGTGCTTTCCGAGTTCAGGCAAGAGCGATTTCGCGTGGCTGTGGTCCAGCATGCTATACAGAACAAGGGCGGCCTTACGTGGCGAGAAGCTAATCAGCGGCATGTCTCCTTCACGGCCACTATCGTATCGATAGTGATAGCTGCCGAAACCAACGATGGACGGTCCCCAAAGTTTCGGCTTTTCACCGGAAGCCCTCTGCATTAGTTGCGCCAGTTCCCTCGCGTCCGACCGTTGCGCAGGATCCGTGAGGGCATTGATGTATGCCGGGACGCTCAAGGTCGTAGCCTTGGTTTTGTTCTCCGCCATTTTCGGCCTCCGTTTCCAGGCTGGAAGGCTAGCACAGGAATGTGAGGGAGCAAGAATGGCAATTCGCGTTGAGTCACTGGGGAGGAATCCCGGATGGTTATTTGACCAGGGAGCTGCGACGAGAGTTGTGGCGGTATTCCCTGCTTTTAGAAGGTGAAAGCTACGCCGCCGCGGACGGAGCGAGCGGAGTCGACCAGGTAGACGGTCTGGCCGTCGGAAGCGACGACGGGAACATATCCTTGAGCCAACAGATTCCGGATGTCGATCAGGGCTTCAACATGTCCGCCAATGGGCTGGCGGACGAAAACGTTCAAGAAGGGATCACTCTGGCCCGGCGAGGCGTTGAACATATCGACCGGTGTCAGGGTCGTGCCGTTCACCCAGCGATAGGACGCGATCATATGGGTGTGAGTAAAAGGCGTCGTGCAGCTTAGTTTGGCACCAATGGCGTGATGGCGTTGATTCGACATCAGCTGCCCGGCCTGCCGAAGCGTAACATCGGGCTCGGCCAATGCGAGGGCCCCGCCGTATGAATAATCCAAGGTGGCCGTCAGATCGGAAGCGATCTTCCGTTGCAGGACGAGGCGAACCCCGTCGGTATCGAAAGAACGGCCAGCAAAGCTGAAGGTGCCGGAAGTGATATCGGGCAGGAGGAATCCACTCGCAGATGTGACATCGCCGACACCCGTCAGGGCCGGGTCGTCAACGCGATCGGAGAAGTACGCGACCTGCATATTCGTTCTTCCTTCGCGATGAGAAACGCTGATCTCCTGATGATGAGCGCTTTCAATTTGAGGCGAGAAGGCAAGCATGCTGACGCGGGGATTAGCCTCGCTCAGGTCGGCGGGAGTCGAGTCGAATCCTTTCTCCGTGCGCAAGTTTGGACGCGACGTCGTGTAGCCGTACTCCACCACCGTATCGGGCGACAGGTGAAAGTCAGCCGAAGCGTAGGGCCGGAACGCGTTGAGGCGTCCGAGGAACTGGATGGTCTGAAGCTCGCTCCCGAATTTAAATTCGAGCACGTCGCCAAGGGCAAAATCATCCGCGGCTGAAAGGGCGATTGCCTGCAGCGTCGCGTTGTGCAGATTCGGATCGGATGGCGCAAAGCGGGTAAGGGTCAGCGCCATACTCGGCTCGGAACCGTTCGGCAGACGGTGCGAGATGCGAGTTCGTACAACTGCGGCGGGAAGGCTATCGCCGTAACCCACGTTGCCGGTAAAGGCCAGACGGCCGGTGGAGAAGATCGAGCGCTCCAGCTTGAAGCCGGTGCTCATGTCGGAACCGGTACCGTATCCGGCAGCGGCAGAACCGGCGAGAAACGACAGAGTGCCGCTGAATTCGTGCTCCTGCTTCTCGGATGCCGGGTCGTCGAAAATGCGCAGGATAGGACGGTTCGCAACCGAGCGAAGAGTCCACTTCCAGTCGTCATCGTCTGAGGCGTTTCGCACCGGGCCAAGCTGCATCACGTTGAGCAGAGTGCTCAAAGTGATGTTAATGCTGAGATTGGCGCCCGGCTTGAGTCCGACTTTTTCACGCAGCGTAGGAAGGAAAGATGGAGCCGTGACTTTGAGCGAATACAAGCCCGGCAACAAACCGGTGGCGGTGTAGTAGCCGGCGCCATCGGTAAAGACAGTGAGGGTGTGATTGGCCGCGCCAAGAATCTGCACCACGGCGCCCATCTGGGGATCGCCAGACGCGTCGCGCACGTAGCCTGAGATCGCTCCGGGCCGATCATTACTACTGGCCCATGCAGGAAGCGAAAGCCCAAACAGAATTGCCCAAGTTGCGAACCGATGCAGCTTCAACTTTGCCCCACCCCCTGGGGGGAAAAGCAGGGAGTTACTCTACTGCAAAAACCGCCGAAGGATCAACGGTCTGCTTCGAGATATTGTCGTTCACTTTGATCTGAATCTTGTAAATGCCGGGCTGCAGATTTGCGGCTTGGATCGATTTCTGCAGCGTCACCTGGTCTCCGACATTTCCCATCGTATCGGTCGATTCGGTCTTCTGAATAATCTGCTTGTTCGTCTGAACGTTCGTGATGTCGTACTCAATGGTGGCGGAAGGCTTGTGCGTCTTCTCATCCACTCCAAGATTATAGACCTGCATCCAGAAATTAAGCTTCTGATCTTTATCGCGCTTGAAGAGCGCCGGCTTGCCGTCGGCTGGGGCAACGCGAGGGCGAACCTTCATGGTACCGATGACAAAACTGCCGCTGCCGATGGCCTTGGTTGGGACAGGCTCCATCTGATCGGCGACGATCAGCGATGAGGTGGCCAGTTTGTCCTCGGAGTACTCCGGCACCATAATGCTGCGGCTGTAGATGCCTTTGCGGTCGCCATTCACGTCCTTCACCGCGATATACAGTTTATAGCGGCCGGGACGCAACGGAAGTGCCTTCCAGTAGACGGACGCGTTCTCCGCGGTGCGAGGCAGAAGTTCGGCGGGTACATCGACCTGAACTGTGTCTTCGAAGGTCTGGACGATTTTGCCGGTCAGGGTCGACAGCTTCGCGTAGATGTTTACTGTGCCGCGCTGCACGCCGTCTTTGTTGGCGAAGGTGATGTCGCGGTTCCTCATCTGAATCGTGATCGGAACCAGCACGGTATCGCTGGTGACCTTCACGAAATCAGAGCGGACATCGAACGGCATGGGATTGAGGATGACCTTGGAGTTAACCTCTTCGGTGAGGTCAGTGAATTTGATCTTGGGCGCCTGCTGTAGCTTGAAGAACTGCTCCAGGCGGTCAAACTGCTTGGACTCCTCCATTGAGCTCTGGGGGCCGAGGCCAAGGCGCTCAATTCCGCCGCCGGTGAAGCGCTGCGCCTTGTTGGCCATGCCCATCTGCTCCCACATGGTAAGGCCGGCGTTGGGAGTCATGAGCAGGGCGTCTTTTTCGGAGCGATCCATCGTCATGTGATATTCGCCGCACATACAGGTGTCGACGAATTCAATAATGACTTCCTGACCGATTCCTTCGATGTAGCGATAGCGCCATTGCTCGAAGGGATAGGTTGAGGTCTCGCCACCGCCTTCATCCATCGGGCGCTCATACGTTCCGCCGGAAGGATGCGACTCCACTTCATCGGCCTTGCCGAAAACGATGTAGATGCGGCCGCGATCGGTTTTCCATCCCGGGACGCCAGCCGCGAAATGCTCGTTGGCGTAGGCGATGCGCTGGTAGTGCTCCTCTTTGAATTCGTTTTCTTCGGTATCGGGCGTGGGATCGCGGCGCTGCCAGAAGGCTTCAATGAAGTTGTCGCGCTCTTCGTCGTTCGAGAGCTGCTTAAACGCGGCGCGTTCTTCGTCGGTGATGATGTACACGACGTCTTCGTCGAGCCACTTCTTATATGGCTTGCTCAATTCCTGCTTGAGGGCCTTGGAATTCTTCTTCTTTTCTTTTTCGGTAACGGGCCGTTTTAGAGGATCGACGGCATCGGGGGCCTGGTTCTGGGCCGGAGCGCTCTGGGCTTTCTGATCCTGCTGGGCCTGGATGACATCTTTGGGATCTTTGCCGGAGTCGTTCGCCTGGTCTTGCGCAACGGCGACGGCGCCGGAGGTTAGCAGACCCAAAGATGCAACGAGCAGAAAGCGAGAGAACATTCGATAAGAAGCTACCGGGAACATGAGAGGGACTCCTGCCAGACGGCCGTCTTCATGCATTTTAGGCCCTTAGTACCCTGAAAGCAAGGTTAAGTCGTGCCCCGAGAACCAATTATCACCGCAATTGTTAGGAAGCGGTGGGTTGGTTGTGGAGTTGCCCGAAGCGGTCCCCAGAAAAAAATTTGACGAGCGAACGTGTCGAGTTTGGTTCCCCCAACTCAGGCGGCCAAATACGAAAGGCGATCTGGCGAGGCAGCCTGAAGGCGCGCCCTTCCAAGCTTTCACGTCTGCAATCCCTTGATTGACCGGGATATAATTGGGAGGTTCCGGGGGCGGTACCAACCAGTTCCCACCGTAACGGGTCTCGGGTCACTCCTCAGAAGATGTTCGGAACTTTCTCGAAGGAAAGCTCGTAACAGAGGATGTGTGCCCGTTATTCGGAGCGACGGAGGGATATTTTTCTTCCAGCAGATAAACGATTTGGCAGGGTCCGCTCCCTAAAATCAGGTCTCTTCGGATGCGACGGGAATTATGAAAGCTTGGAAAAAGATTGCAATTGGTGTCGGGATCCTGGTTCTGGTTGTAGGGATTATCGGCTTCACCGTTCACCAAAGCCAGAAGAACGTGGTTACGGTGCAGACCGGCAAAGTACAACGTCAGGATCTGGCAACTGTGGTGAGCGCATCCGGCGAAATCAAGCCGAAGACCTACGTGAACATTGGCGCGAATGCCTATGGAAAGATCACCCACCTGTATGTGAAGGAGGGGGATCATGTAAAGAAGGGTCAATTGCTGGCGCAGATCGATAACGTGCAGTCGGCGGCAGATTTGAGCGCGAACCAAGCTGCGCTGCAGGCCGCGGAGACCGATGCACTAGCGGCCGATGCGGGACTGAAGACCTCACAAGCCGACTTGCTCCGCGCACAGGCAGACTATGATCGGAACAAACTCGATTGGGATCGGGCACAGAGTCTTTACAAAGATGGACTGATTTCGAAGTCGGATTTCGACAGCCGGAAAAACGCATGGGCCACAGCGGGCGCCGGACTGACGCAGGCGCAAGCACGCGTGACGCAGGCGAATGCGCAGAAAGAT
>Ga0335079_10005965_pt1 | contig 13930 bp, 13 predicted proteins | sample Lox_Sample_33_FD_206719 | JGI IMG/M metagenome (GOLD analysis project Ga0335079, IMG submission 206719) | Soil microbial communities from Loxahatchee National Wildlife Refuge, Florida, United States - Lox_Sample_3.3 | ecosystem: Environmental > Terrestrial > Soil > Wetlands | place: USA...
TATGCCTTCGCCCGGACGGGCAGAAATCGTCACGCGCAGCATGGGGCGGCGGCATGTCCGGTGGGGGTACCGCGATGTTCAGGGCAGTGAAATATCGTTTTGCGATAACTATGTCATTGCTGGTCACGGTGTCGATGGCCGCCAGGGCCGCACGCATGACGCCCGAGGACGTGCTGCAGAAGCATCTGGCGTCGATCGGCACTCCGGACGCCCGCGCGGCTACGAAATCGCGAGTCGTCGAGGCCAGCCTTGCTTACAAGATACTGCAAGGAGGTTCGGGGCAACTGGATGGCACGGGCGTCATCGTCTCGGACGGCAACAAATTGCAATTGATGTTGAAAATCAACGCTCTCAAATATCATGGCGAAAAATTTGTTCGCGATGGCAGGCGGACTTTTGTTGCTGGAACCTATGATGATGGAAGCCGGTCGGAATTTGGCGAGTTCTTGTGGGCCGAAGACGCAGCCTTGCGCGAGGGCCTGCTGGGCGGAACCTGGTCAACCGGCTGGGCGCTGCTCTCCAGCGATGCCCAGAAAAAACTTCATCCCGAAGGAATCAAGAAGGTGGATGGGGTGGATTATTACGCCGTATCCTACCGCCCCAAGAAGGCGGGGGACCTGGATATCATGTTGTATTTTGAACCGGACACCTTCCGCCATGTGATGACCATCTACAAGGCGACCATGCATGCCGGCATACAGGGCAGGAGCGCGGATGGGATGCGAGCCACAGTTTCGCCCGCAGCTACGGCCGACGGCGTGGATATGGCGGCCAGCGCTTCGTCGAACGTGGCGGCCGGCGCAGACACTGGCAGCGCCCGCCAGCAGGAGACGCGATACCGCATCATCGAACGCTTCAGCGATTTCAAAACCGCCGACGGGCTGACTCTGCCTGCGCACTACGAATTGCGCTTTGAGGAAGAGCTGACCTCGTTTACCAAAATCATGGATTGGAACCTCAGCACCACCCGGCTTCTGAGCAACGTGCCGGTGAACGCCAAGAATTTTGAAATCCACTAGGGCGATGGTCTTAACAGATCCTGCTCTCCGGGCCTTGGTGCCTGGACGCAGTGGTTTGCTGATTCTGCGCCGTAGGTTATGCTAACCGGCAGTGGCGCGGCCCTCTCCAACTCTTGCGGGATTCCGCCTGGCTTTCACCCGGCCCGCACTCGGGCTCGCTGAAATTGTCTGGCGCTGGAGCATCGGCGCAGCGGCTTGCGCGTTGCTAAGCGTCACACTGTTTGAGTATTTGAACACGCTTGCGGTCAGCTCACTCGACTTGCTGCTTTTCCGTAGCCGCCAGCCTGTGCTTGTGGGCCGTGCTTTGGCGCACATTTTTGCGGGCAGCGGGCAGCGCATCATATCTGCCGTTGTGGTGCTGCTCCTGGCGCTGCCTGCGGGCTGGATTCTGAGCGCCTCCGCTGGGCGCGCCGCCACCCTGAAGGCGATGCTATCCAGTTGGCCGCGGAGCGCACAAAAGTGGCGGCTTCGCTCCCTGGTCGGCCTTAACTCGCTGCGGTTTAGCTCCGCCCTGGCCGCGCTGCTCGGCCTTTTCGGCGCAACAATGCTCGCCGGCCTTTTCTCTGGAGACGACAATTCTCGGGCAGCCCTGGTGTGGTTGATCTTCCTGACGGTTGCTCTTCTGGTGGGAAGCGCCTGGTCAGCCCTCAATTGGTTTCTTTCGCTGGCCTCGATTTTTGTGGTGCGCGACGGGCGGGACACCTTTGCCGCTCTGGGGGATGCCGTGCTCCTGTGTCACGACCACTTTGGCGCAGTTTCCGCCGTAGGATTCTGGTTTGGTCTGCTGCATTTCGTTCTGTTTGCCACGGCCACGGTGGCGTCATGTTTTCCTCTGGCGCTGGCCACCCAGTTTCCCAAAGCGGTCACCTGGATCGCGATTCTGACGATCACGCTGGCATATTTTGCCGTTGTGGATTACCTGTACGTCGCCAGACTCGCTGCCTACCTCGCCATCCTGGAAAACAGTGACGAGCCGGTGGCGCCCGCCCGTTCCACGTCTGTTCCTTCCACCCCTGTCAGCCCGGCACGGCCAATGTACGATCCGGATGACCTGATCCTGAGCGACATCGAGACGGCAAAGGGAACATGATGGGTTGCTAAGAGCTAAGGGCTTCCAGTCATCCCCTTTACACGGTTCCCGCTATCTGAGAAACTCATTCGTGGAAACTCAATCCATCGTCGTCCTCGACTTTGGCGCGCAATATTCCCAGCTTATCGCGCGCCGCATCCGCGAACAAAATGTGTTTTCCGTGGTGCTTCCCTGCAACGCGAAGCTGAGCGAAATCCGCAGCTACTCGCCGGTCGGCATCATTTTGTCTGGGGGACCCTCGTCGGTCTATGACAAAGGCGCGCCGGTCGCCGATCCGGAAGTCTTCAAGCTGGGAGTCCCGGTGCTTGGGATTTGCTACGGTTTGCAGTTCATGGTGCATGCGCTCGGAGGCAAAGTGCGCGCGGCCGAAAAAAGGGAATATGGGCATGCCCAGGCCGAGATCAAGCAGTCATCCGCCCTGTTCGATGGCTTGCCCCGAAAGCTGAATGTCTGGATGTCGCACGGCGACGAGGCAGTCACTCTGCCTGCGGGTTTCTGTCTGACCGCCAGCTCTCCCAATGCCGTGGCTGCGATCGAAAACGCGGAGAGGAAGATGTGGGCAGTTCAGTTTCATCCCGAGGTTCATCACACTCAGCTGGGCACGAACATTCTCCGCAACTTCGCATTGACGATCTGTGGCGCGAAACCCAACTGGACGCCGCAGCACTTTATCGATGCAACGATTGCCACCGTCCGGCAGGCCGTGGGCGAAGGACGCGCCCTGTGTGCTTTATCCGGAGGGGTTGACTCTGCGGTCGCAGCCACCCTGGTCGATCGCGCGTTGCGTAATAAGAAGAGCTTCTCGCGCCTCACCTGCGTTTTCGTGAACAATGGCGTGCTGCGCAAGAACGAATTCGAAAAAGTTCAGCGTAACCTGCGCGACAAACTTGGCCTGCATCTGATAGCCGTGGATGCCTCCAAGCGCTTCCTGGGCAAACTGAAGGGAGTCACCGATCCGGAGAAGAAGCGCAAGATCATCGGCCGGGAATTCATCAAGGTCTTCGAACAGGAGGCGCGACGCATCGACAAGAAGGAAGGCAAGGTCAAATGGCTGGTACAGGGAACGCTGTACCCCGATGTCATTGAATCACGCTCGGTGCGCGGCCCGTCGCAGACCATCAAGACGCACCACAACGTCGGCGGCCTTCCCGCCAAGATGAAGCTCAAGCTCATCGAGCCGCTTAGAGATCTGTTCAAGGACGAAGTCCGCAAGATCGGCCGCGATCTTGGCATGCCCGAAGAGATTCTGCAGCGTCAGCCATTCCCGGGGCCGGGCCTGGCAGTGCGGGTTCTGGGGGAGGTAACGCCCGAGCGCCTGGCCATTCTGCGCGAGTGCGACGAGGTGGTGGTGAGCGAAATCAAGAACGCCGGCTTGTACACGAAAATCTGGCAGGCTTTTGCGGTGCTCTTGCCGGTGATGTCGGTGGGCGTCATGGGAGATATGCGGACCTACGCCTACACTTGCGCGGTTCGCGCCGTGCACTCCGAAGACGGCATGACCGCCGATTGGGTTCCGCTGCCGCCGGACGTGTTAAAAACCATCTCCAGCCGGATCGTGAACGAGGTGAAGGGTGTCAACCGCGTGGTGTACGACATCACTTCGAAGCCGCCGGGAACGATTGAATGGGAGTGAAGCAGCTTTCAGTTGTCAGCTCTTAGCATTTAGCCGGCCGCGCGGCGTCGAGCGATTCGAAAGTTTGCCTTTGCGACCTTTACTTTGCCGCGTCGAGTATTTTTCGCGAAGTTACGGTGACCCATCCGCAGGCAGCAAAGAAAACGGCGGGTCCGAAGACCCGCCCTGAAATCGGCAATCGAAATCGCAAATCGTCAGGCGCCGGCCATTGCCGGTTGAGCGTCGTAGATCGAGTGCCACGAGGTCGCGGCCTTCAGCCGTTCGTTGACGTTGTTAATGTTCTTTACGCCCTCGCTTTGCAGCCACTTGCGGAAGGCATCGGCACCCTGCTTCGCGTACACCGGAATTCCTTCCTTCCAGGTAGCGCGGCCGCAGAGCACGCCGTTGAACTTCACACCAGCCTCGGCTGCCAGCTCGAGTGCCTCGGTAAACTCAGCGTTGCTCACGCCGGCAGAGAGATAAATGAACGGCTTGGTTGCCACGGCTGCCGCTTTGCGGAACAGGTCCATCGCCTCTTTCTTGCTGTACGCTTTCTGGCCGGCATAACACTTCGCACCTTCCACAAACTTCATGTTGACCGGAACTTCCACCTTGAGCACATCCACGCCGTAGCGCTCTTTGCTGAACTCCTGCATGCTGGCCATGACGACTTCCGGCTTCTTCTTGGCGTAGTCGAGCCCTTTTTCGTCGGCGCCTTCCTCGTATCCAACAAACTCCAGGAAGTAAGGAATGTCATTTGCCCGGCACTCGTCGCCGATGCGCTCCACCCAGGCATGTTTCTGGTTGTTGATGTCTTTCGGATCAAACGGGGTGTAGTAGAGCAGGATCTTGACGCAGTCTGCCCCGGCTTCTTTGAGGCGTCGCGCTGACCAGTGGTTCAGCAAATCGGGCAACCGGCCGGGCCCGGTCTTGTCGTAACCGGTCTTTTCATATGCCAGCAGCAAGCCGGCGTTCTTGGCGCGGCGCTTGGAGGCGGGCAACCCCCACTCGGGATCGAGCAGGATGGCACTGGCGTGCGGGGTGAGCACCTCGGTGACCAGCGACTTGAATTCTTCCATCATCTTGTCGTCGACCGCGGAACCCTTCTCCTTGGCCAGCGATTTCTGCAGCGAGCCGCGTTGATCCATGGCTGCGGCTGCAATGACGCCACGATCGTTCGAAACTGCCTTTAGTCCTTTGAGTTTTCCGGGAGTGAGCTTCATGAATTGCCTCCGATGAATGCAAGATTGCGAATTTGGAAGTAAACCCTTGATTCGACTTTCGAGTGCGAGGACAGCCTCTAATTGTAAATGTTTCTGCCCCGCAATCAAGAATTCCCGTAGAAGCGCGGCTTGTGTGCAGATTAGGAGGTGGGCACGGACACCGTCTGCTGGCCCAACCGGCGGATTCGCTGGACGACACCGCGGAGACGCGGCGGCCGCGTCTTTTCAAAAGCGTCATTGACGCAGGGTCAGCGTGCTCAGTATCCCCTGCTGCTTGGCAATCAGCGACTCCACGCCCGCCCGCGCTAGGGCAATCATCCGGCCCAGTTGCTGATCGTCAAACACGCGATGCTCCGCCGTAGCCTGCACCTCGACCATCTTTCGCCCCGCAGTCATCACGAAGTTCATGTCCACGTCGGCGCGGGAGTCTTCTTCGTAATTCAGGTCGAGCAATATTTCGCCGTCGACCATTCCCACGCTAACCGCGCCTACAAAATCCCGCAGGGGAACCGATGTCAGGGTGCCAGCCTCCACCAGTTTCTCCAGCGCCAGGCCGAGTGCCACAAAGGCTCCGGTGATCGACGCGGTGCGCGTGCCGCCATCCGCCTGGATCACGTCGCAATCGATCCATACCGTACGCTCGCCCAAGCGCGCCAGATCGGTCACCGCGCGCAAGGAGCGCCCGATGAGCCGCTGAATCTCGTGCGTACGTCCGCTGGCCCGGCCCTTGGTGACGTCACGGGGACTCCTGGTCAGGGTGGAGCGCGGCAGCATGCCGTACTCGCTGGAGATCCATCCCTTGCCGCTATTGCGGAGGAACGAAGGCACGGTTTCCTCGACCGATGCCGTGCAGATCACGCGGGTATTCCCTACTTCGATGAGGGCGGATCCTTCCGCGGTGGATATGAATTCCGGCACAATGTTTACCGGCCGCATCTGGTCCGGAGCGCGATTATCAGATCGATAAACCATACGCTGCGATTGTAAACGAAGACGGCATCCCGGCACGGTCCGAGCTGCATCCGAGGGCCCTCCCGGTTCATTGTGAGTTCTGCAGCTGGCTTACCATCTGGCTCACTGCCGGAACGTCGAAGGAGGCTGTCAGGTCTATGTGTCCGGCGAGGGTTTCCCGCTGGGTTCCTTCCACCAGAATCTTCACTTGGGTAATTCCGGGGATGTTGGCCGACAAAGTCTGCACCAGCGATGCCACTGTGAGGTCTTCCACAAGCACGCCGGAGCGATGTCCGTCGGCGAAAGCCGCATTGGCGTCGATTACTGCCAGACCGGGGTCGACCAGGTACACCTCGCGAATTTCTGAGCCGGCGGGCAGAATGTGAGGAGAATTCGGGTCGAGATAAATCCCCAACAGAGCCCGCAACACCTCCTCAGCCCGTTGTTGGCGGCCGGCCGGAAGTGGAATTCGCGCGGATTGGGCGCGAATTGTGCCGAGGTTATCGTCGGCAACGTAGAGCGTAACTTGCTCGGTGGGACCGGAAATGGGGGGCGCGACAGGGCGGGTATCGGAACTGGCCGGCTGGATGGCAAACTCCCGCCCGCGCACGTGCCACAGGTAGAGGCCGATCCCGAGCACTGCCGCGAGCATGATGCTGACGCCGATCACGAGGTGGCGCGGGATCAATGTGCATCCTCCAGATGGCCACGAGCCGTCGCCAAGCCTGACGCGACCGCGCTGGCGACCGCGTTCTGATAGTCCGAACTGGTAAGGTCGGCAATGCTGCTGCCGGGTGGAGCGATCTCAATCGCGAGTGCCGCCGTGGCGATGTTATTGAGGGGGCGCAGTGGCGCCGGCAAGAGGCGGGCGGTTATCTGTTTGGCTTGAAGCTCGCTCGCTACGCTCGCCGCTGCTGCTTGGCTGCGCGCCAAAAATCCAGACTGGGCCGTGTTCCAGTCGAGAAAAGGGCCTTGGCTGTTATTCGTCGAAGGCAACAACGCCGTATAAATGCGGGTGCCACGTCCCTGGGAAGCGGCATGAATGCAGAGGTAGACCGCCGGATGTGCGGCATTGACCGTTGCCACTCGCTGATCCAGGGTGAGGGTGGTGTCGCCGTCTCGCAAAAGCATAGCCGAGAGGCCGCGGTTCAGAAGTTCCTGCCGGACACGGCGTGCGATCGCGAGGGTAACGTCTTTCTCGGCAAGTTGGTCGCTCAGGGCCGCGCCACGTTCCTCGCCTCCGTGGCTGGCATCGATCACCGCGAATACGGCGGCGGCGAGCTGGGGAAGAACAGTGGGCGAGCCCGCCATGCCCGGCCCTGACGTCCCCGACGACTGATTCCCCGCAGCCGGATTGGTGATCGGTGCCGCGGTCGGTGCGGTAGAAACGGTGATTGTGCGCCCGTCATGGCTAAAGCTGGCGAAGAGGGCCGCCGAACTGTTGATGGCGATCTCAGCGCTGCCATTGGATTCGGAGTAGCTGGCAGCTGGAATCGTTTTGTCATCGAAGGTGAGGGTAGTCGTTCCGGGCGGAACCAGCGGCTCGCGGGTGAATGTCATGCGGAGCTTGCCGGGTTCGGTTGCGATCGTGGGGTTCACGGGCGCCGAGAAGTCCATCACCAACGACGGCGGCTCCGTCTTCTTTATCTGCGCCGTGAAGTGCACGGCGACGTCGCCGATAAAGAGCCGGCGAGAGTTGTCGTGGAGGGTCACTGGCCCACCGAGGAATCGTGGTAATAGAACGATCAGGGAAGGGAGCGGCACCAGTCCGCGTCCATTTTCCAGCAGGAACCTGGCGCCGAGATCCACATCTCGACCCTGTAGCTTGCAACCCTTCTTTGCGAACGTGAACTCCGCGTTTACGTTGTTGAAGCGCAGGTTCCAGTGATCGCGTTCCGGACGCGCGCTCACCGTACCCAGGGGCTCCAGTATCTCCAGCAAGCCGACATATTCATGGCCCTCGCGGTCCAAGACCGGCAGATTGTAATTCGCCACCGTGGAATAGATGGAGATCCGTTTCTCCTCGACCGAGGGAGACGCAGCAGCCAGCAGGATGGCGGCCAGCAGTACGCTACTCCAGCGCATAGATCGTCAATCCGCTGAGTAGCTTGGGGTAAAAGTCGGTCGACTTCTGTGGCAGCACTTCTCCGGCAAAGGCGATGTCGCGCACTTGCTCCATGCGCACCGGATTCATGAGGAAGGCAACATTGGCGCCGCCGCTGCGCACCTGCACCAGGGCTTCGGCGGCATCCCGCTTGTAGGTGAGGTTCTGCTGGTTGCGGATGGTTTCTTCGGAGAGGCCGAGCGCGCCCTCCAGGACGCATTTGTGCAATTGGACGACGTCGAGCAACATCTGCCGCGCCGAGATGCCGGAAAGAATCTGCAGATCGCCACCTTTCGGGGAGTGCAGCAGCAGCGCCGCATCGGCGCTGACCGCCAGCAGCGCCGTGCCGGCGTGCCCGGCTTCCCGCAGGATCGCGGTGGCGCGCGCCGGGTCGACGGTGGCGTCAATCTCATCCACAGAAAAATAGGCGTGCAGATCGGCGCGCAATCTGGCGCTGCTGAAGGATGCCAATCCATGCACGACGCGGTGGGTGGCAAGCACCACTAGCCCCGGACCATCCATGTTCACGAAGGTCATCATCACCATCTCGTAGGGAGCGTCTTCAGACGTTTCATTGAGCAGGAAAGATTCTTCTGGCACGCGTTCGCGCGGAACAAGGGCCCGGGAATTCGTCGCGGCCGCGCGTCGTTCGTCACGATAAGCCAGCGCTGTCTCATAGCGATGGTGGCCGTCGGCGATGATCAGATTCCGGTCTCGCATCTTGCTGCGGACCAAGCCGATGAGATTTGGATCAGAAATCTTCCACACCCGGTGGAGCACGCCGTACTCGTCTCGCACTTCAAGGTCAGGAATCGCTGGCGGGGCCAGCAGGCCGTCGACCTCGCCCGCAGGATCGCTGTATAGCATGAACAGTTGCCCGAAGTGAGCCCGAGTGGCACGCAGCAACTCCAGGCGGTCGGCTTTGGGCTTGGCCAGCGTCTGCTCATGTCGAAAGACAACTCGCGACGAATAATCCTCCAGCCGTCCCAGCCCGATCAAGCCCCGGCGTTCATACTGGGTTGCGCTTCCCGGAGCCACAAAGCGTTGCGTATAGAGGTAGAGCGAGGGCTTCGGCTCCTGGACAAACACTCCCCGCCGGCGCCAGTCCTGGAAATAGGCGGCGGACCGGCTGTACACGTTGGTCTCGGCGCTATCCCCCTCTTCCCGCCTGCCCAGGATGATCCGCACCAGGTTGTGTGGGTTGGCAGCGTAGTAACGGGCTTGCATCTCAGGGGTAATCTTGTCGTAGGGCTGGGTGACAACCTGCGCCAGCGGAACGCGGTTGGGGTCGTAGCGCAGGGCGCGGAAGGGGGTTATGTGGGCCATTTTGGGAGAACTCGAGATTGTAGCAAGCGGGAGGCAGTGTCGCGGTATTGAGGTTGGAAAAGATTTGCTAACTTTTTCCCTTATGGGCAACCACGCCTGAACTACCGCATCCCATAGCCGAAAAAAGCATGACAGCGTTGTTGGAAAGCTATGGTACCATCAGCGCAAACGAGGTACTTATGGCCCGCCATTGTGGGCGTGGGCCATCCCGCCCAAATAGCTTAGACCGCAACCTCCACTCGGGCCCTTTCAGGAACCGTTTCCGATTACTGTTGCTCGTGTGCGTGTCGGCTGCGCTGCTGGGGAACTTGCCTGTAGTTTGTGGCCAGGTAGGAACCGTGGATCAGGTGCACATTGCACCGTCGGTGCAGCCGCCGCCCAAAGCCGATACGCTCATTGATCCGTCGCTTAAGACGCACACCAAGCCCTTTAAAGTCGACGTCGATCTGGTGCTGGTTCCCGTCACCATCACCGACCCGATGAATCGCCTGGTCACCGGCCTCGATAAAGACAATTTCACCGTCTTCGAAGGCAAGGATCAGCAGCAGATCCAGCACTTTTCCAGCGAAGATGCCCCGGTGTCGCTGGGCGTGATTTTCGACATGAGCGGCAGCATGGGGAGCAAGATCGAACGCGCCCGTGAAGCGGTCATGGAATTCTTCAAGACCGCCAATCCGCAGGACGAGTTTTTCATGATCACCTTCGCCGACAAGCCGGAAGAGGTTTCCGACTTCACCCAAACGGTGGAAGACATTCAGAGCAAACTGGTCTACACGGTTCCGAAAGGGCGCACGGCTTTGCTCGATGCCATTTACCTGGGCATCAGCAAAATGCGGCAGGCCAAATATCCCAAGAAGGCAATGCTGATCATCTCCGACGGCGGCGACAACCATAGCCGCTATACCGAAGGCGAGATCAAATCCCTGGTAAAAGAGGCCGATGTGCTGATCTACGCCATCGGTATTTATGACCACTATTTTCCCACCGAGGAAGAGCGCCTAGGCCCGGAATTGCTGAGCGAGGTCACCGAGCTGACTGGGGGGCGTGCATTTACCATCGATAATCCCAACGATTTGGCGGACGTAGCTACAAAAATTGGTATCGAACTACGCAACCAATATGTGCTCGGCTACCGTCCAAAGAACCCGGCACATGACGGCAAATGGCGTAAAATAAAGGTAAAGTTATTACCACCCAAGGGACTGCCGCCGCTACGTGTCTATGCCAAGACGGGATACTATGCGCCTTCGGAATGACGTGGTCCAGCACCTGCTTTGGATGGTTGTCGTTTTCCTGGTCACCAGCACCGCCGCCCAGAATCCAGCCCCGCAGAGTCCGGCCTCGGCCGGCGGCCAAGCCCAACCGACTGCGCCCGCTCCCGCCGAGGCGACGCCACCGGCGCCCGCCTCTCCCCAGAATCAACCTGACTTGGCCTTGCCGCCTCCCACGGGACAGGATTCGGTCGACAGCAGCGACAACGGGGTTTTCGTATTCAAGAAGGAAGTCGAAGAGGTGGTGCTGCACGCCACCGTGGTTGACGACAAGCAGCACATGATTACTACCCTCGACCGGGGCGCCTTCACCGTGTTCGAAGACGGGAAGCCTCAGACCATCACCTCGTTCCGCCACGAGGACATCCCCGTCGCCATGGGAATCGTGATCGACAATTCCGGATCCATGCGGGAAAAGCGCGACAAGGTGAACAAGGCGGCTCTCAACCTGGTGCGGGCCAGCAATCCGCAGGACGAAGTTTGCGTTGTCAACTTCAACGATGAGTATTACCTCGATCAGGATTTCACTGCCAACATCAACAAGCTCAAGGAAGCGCTGGAGAAGGTGGAATCCCGGGGCGGAACCGCCCTATACGATGCGGTGGTGGCTACGGCCGACCATCTGAAGAGGAATGCCAAGCTGCAAAAGAAAATCATCCTGGTGGTGACCGACGGAGAAGACAATTCCAGCCGCGAATCCCTGGAGCAGGCCGTCCGCAGACTGTCCGAAGAAAATGGACCCACAGTTTACAGCATCGGAATCCTTGGCGAAGAAAGGCAGCGGCGGGCGCGCCGCGCGCTGGAGACCATGGCCGAACGCACGGGTGGAATCTCCTTCTTTCCCAAAACGCTCGACGACGTAGACGCCATCAGCCGCACCGTCGCCCACGACATCCGCAACCAATACACCATCGGCTATAAGCCCACCACGCCCAAGACCGTGGGAGGCTATCGCACTATCAAGGTTGACGCGCGCGCGCACGGCTACGGAAAGCTGGTGGTGCGCACCCGCAGCGGATACTATGCCGGCCAAGAGCAAAGCTCGGGCGGCTTGAACTGATTTGCTGGACCATCCCCAAAGTAATCCCCGTCGCAGTCCGCGGTTATTGACGCCTCGCGCCATGCTTCCGTAGTCTGTAGGGTGCGAATCAAGGCCAGCGAAGGCTCCCGGTTGCGGGTAACGGACGACATTACCCAACTTGTCGGCGAAACTCCCATCCTCCGATTGACCCGGCTGGTTCCCCCGGAATCCGCCGATGTGTATACAAAGCTCGAATATCTGAACCCCGGGGGCAGTGTGAAGGACCGAGCTGCCATCGGCATCATTCGCAAAGCGGAAGAAGAGGGGAAGTTGCGGCCCGGCGGCACGATTGTGGAAGCCACGGCGGGAAACACCGGGATCGGGCTGGCGCTGATCGGAGTCAATCGCGGATACAAGGTGGCTCTGTTCGTACCCGAGCAATTCTCTGAGGAAAAAGTGATGATCATGCGCGCCCTCGGCGCCGAGGTCACTCGTACCCCGGACGCTGAGGGCATGCAGGGCGCGATCGACCGCGCGCAGAAACTGGTCGCCGGCAATCCCAATGCTTTCATGGCCGGCCAGTTTGAAAACCCCGCCAACCCTGATTACCACTACGAAACCACGGCCCGTGAAATCTTCGATCAGATGGAAGGCCGGCTCGACGCCGTCGTGATTGGCGCGGGAACCGCCGGCACCTTCACAGGCATCGCCCGTTATGTGAAGGAGCACTCGCCGCACAGCCTGGCCATCGCCGTCGAAACCCAGGGCTCGGTGCTGGGTGGCGGACCTCCCGGAAAGCACAAAGTGGAGGGCATCGGCGCTAGCTTTATCCCCAAGAATTTTGACCGCTCGGTCTGCGACGAAGTGTTGATGGTGAACGATGTTGACGCTTTCGGTATGGTGAAGCAGCTGGCCGCGCGGGAAGGTGTGCTGGCCGGCTCCAGCGGCGGCGCCAACGTCTTTGCCGCTCTGCAAATCGCCAAGCGGCTCGGAGCAGGGAAGCGAGTGGTGACCATGATTCCCGATTCCGCCGAGCGCTATCTTTCCAAGAAGATCTTCGAGGGTGGGATCTAGAGTTCTGCGTAATTGCAGGCGGCCCCGCCCGCCAACTGCTGGCATGTACCAGCTTGTTTTGAAATGTCCTTTTATGTGGAGTATACTGTGGAGTCGATTCCACATATGGAAATCGTTCAAATCGTGCTGGATAAGAAGCTGTTGCAGGCCGCCGACCAAGCCGCGAAGCGCACCCGGCGAAACCGGTCCGCGTTGGTGCGCGATGCCCTGCGGGAACATCTCCGCCGGTTAGAACTGCGAGCCCGCGAAGAACGAGACCGCCAGGGCTACTCGCGACCGTCGCCAGCCGACGCGGAAGCGCGGGCTTGGGAATCGGAGGCCACGTGGCCGGAAGAATAGCCCGAGGCCAGATAGCCCGGGGCGAAATTCGGCTCTACCAGTTTGCCGCGCCCGACAAGAAACGACCGGCCCTCGTGCTCACCCGCGACAGCGCCCTCGCCTATTTATCGACGGTCACGGTTGCGCCTGTCACCTCTACCATTCGCGGTGTGCCATCGGAAGTGGTTCTGAATGAGGAGGACGGCATGAAGTCCCCTTGCGCAGTCAACCTGCACAACGCGGTGACCGTATCTCAACAGCGATTAGGAAGACGCGTGGCCCAGCTTGGTGCCGCACGGATGAATGAAGTGTGTGCTGCCCTGCGGTTCTCTTTGGGCTGTGATTCAAACTAGTTACTGGCAACGTTTCGTCTGTCCTCATATTTGTCCGATTCTGCATGGTTCTTCTGCTAGTTGGCCATCACATTCTCCCACTACAATGCGATCATGGATTGGGGTGGAGCGCATTCTGTCTCATCCTCTTCTTATCAAGCTATTCCTCCTGCAAATACTTACGCAGGAAGAGGGTTTTTGGTCGCTTTGCGCTTTTCTTGACTGTCACAGTAAAGGACGCCACCAAGCAGGAGCACTAAGGCGCCTTCCGGGCACCAGGCCTTGATCGAAGTAGAATATCCAAAGTGGCGAGACCTGAGCTACGGCTCGTATCAGAGGCATCAGTACGCCCCGGACCAAAAAGCATCGTAAACGAGGCATCATGTATTCTTCTTAAATTGCATCAGGATGACAATCAACCAATAAACTATGAACAACAAAAAGCACCCCGGGTTTGCTACTCGCGCCATTCACGTTGGACAGGAAGCCGATCCGCTCACGGGCGCGGTCTCGGTTCCTATCTATGCGACCTCCACCTACCTTCAGGAAGAACTGGGCAAGAACAAGGGATACGAATATGCCCGCGTCT
>Ga0335079_10005966_pt1 | contig 13929 bp, 12 predicted proteins | sample Lox_Sample_33_FD_206719 | JGI IMG/M metagenome (GOLD analysis project Ga0335079, IMG submission 206719) | Soil microbial communities from Loxahatchee National Wildlife Refuge, Florida, United States - Lox_Sample_3.3 | ecosystem: Environmental > Terrestrial > Soil > Wetlands | place: USA...
GTGGGCCTGGGGCTTCGAACGCTTTGGAAGGAACGGAGTCCAGACCAACGGATCGCTCATCCGGGACGAGCACATCGAGTTGTTCAAGCGATATCGCGTCAACGTGGGGATCTCGATTGACGGTCCCGACGAGCTCAACGACGTCCGCTGGAACGGCACGCTCGAGCGCACCCGGGAGGCGACGCGGCGCACCGAACAAGCGATTGAGCGGCTTTGCACGGAAGGAATCGTGCCGAGCCTGATTATCACGCTGCATCGCGGCAACGCGCTTCCGCCCCGGCTGGCGCGATTGTGCGCGTGGGTCCAATACCTGGAAGCGCGCGGGGTGCGGTCCGTCCGTCTCCACTTACTCGAAAGCGAGAGCGCCGCGATTCGGGAGCGTTACGGCCTCACGGCGGCGGAAAATATCGAAGCTTTGGCGGCCTTCCGCAGGCTCGAGAAGGGCCTCCGACATCTGCGCATCGATCTGTTCCGCGATATGCGAAACATGCTGCTCGGCCGAGACCAGGAGGTCACTTGCATTTGGACGGGGTGCGACCCCTATACGACTGCCGCCGTGCGCGGCATTGAAGGGCACGGCCAGCGCAGCAACTGCGGACGCACGAACAAGGACGGCATCGATTACGGCAAGGCCGACATGGTCGGCCGTGAACGCTACCTGGCTCTCTACCAAACGCCGCAGGAAGAGAACGGCTGCCGGGGCTGCCGCTTTTTTCTGATGTGCAAAGGAAACTGCCCGGGAACCGCGGTAGATGGCGATTGGCGGAACCGGACCGAGCATTGCGAAGTCTGGAAATCGGTCTATGAAACGATCGAGGCCGAATTGATCGGGCAGGGCCAGACGCCGCTGTCCGTTCATCCGATCCGGGCGGAGTTGGAGCGGACACACCTGGAAGCCTGGGCCGGCGGTTCGCGCACCACCATGGCGGCCGAGCTGAAAAAACGCCAGCCGGCATCCAAACCGGCCGTCCCGATTGCCGAGCTGTTCAGCGCCATCCGGAGCGATTTGGAGAAGCTGAAGCGATGTGCGCCGAAGCGGTGAAATCCCTCCTGCCCGATTTCACGCGCGTAAGCTGGGTGAGCGAACTCGCGCGCCAGACCTGGAAGCCCCGCTTTGAGCGCATTGCGAAGGCGTGGAATGAGATCGGGTGGCGTTCAGTTTCGGCCGGACTGCGCGCGGTTTTCCTGACCGCCGTGAAGCTGGAAGATCTTCCGCGCCAGACCGCGGACTGGTGCGATCATGGGCTCGCGTCGCTGCCATTAGCGTTCGAAGGCGGCCATGAGAAGGGCTATTCGGCGGGCACTCCAGCGCTGCGGCATGGTGAGCCCATCTGGGTGCGCGTGGTGGTCGGCTCACTGGCGGACGTGGCGGAAGCCCGGCGCGCTTGCGAGGAGCGCAACGAAGACGCCCTGGGCGCGCTGTTAGGCTACCCTACCTGCTGCCGGGCGTTTTTCCGGCGCGTCTGGATCGAATCGCACTGCATGGACACCACCTGGGCGATGGCCGTCAATACGGTTGCCTCACATAACCCCGCCGAGCCTCTCGATGTCGCCGGACCGCCTGCGGCAAATGTTTTGTGGCGCTGGGTGGGGATTCGCGCCGTTCCGCACCTGCCCTGCCGGTGCGATTGCCGGGAGAGCGCCGCGTTTGGCCAGGCGCTTCTGAAGCTCGGGCGCGAGATCGGTTTTACTGAGGAGATTTCCTGGATGGAGGAGATTCTGAGCTGGCCTGTCGAATGGTCGGCTCTCCACGGAATCGCGGAAATCAAGACGCCGATTCTCAAGGTCTCCACCAGGACCGATCTGGCGCCCGGAAAGCGCGTCGTCCGCCGGCAAGGTTCCGGCTATCCCGCCGAGGGCGCGCGCGGACTGGTCTTCCCGTTCAAAACGCCGCCGGCACCCGCGGTTACGGGTTCGGCAAGTTTCCGTCGCGGGATGACGCAGTCGCTGGAGGGGCTCGTCCAACTTCCGCAGCCCGATTGGTATCACCGGGACAACGGATTCTCGCAACGCGAAGCCATGGATCGCGCCCACACGCCGCTGGTCTCGCTGGCGCGGACAGTGATCTCTTCCAACGCCGTGCTTGACCTCGGCTGTGGCAATGGCGCCCTGCTCGCCAAGATCTGTTCCGGCTTGCCCGGCTGCGTGGCGTACGGCGTTGACCGCAACGAGGCGGCCCTCGCCCACGCCAAACTGCTTCTGCCCGAGTTCGCCGGCAATTTTTATACTGGCAATCTGTTCGACGTTGGTTTGTGGTCGGAAGGCCGCCGCTATGGTTTGGTGATTCTGATGATCGGCCGGCTTTTCGAAGTTTCCGATGAACTCCGCACCCGGGCCATTGACGCACTGCGCCGTTCAGCCGATACGGTCCTGCTGTACAAATATCCCGGCTGGAGCCCGGAAAGTCTCACACGCCTGATCGAAAGAGCGGGTCTCGGACCGGTCCGCGCTCTAGCGGGAGATTGCGCGCTGGTGAAGCCGCGAACGCCAGCGGATTGAGGCTCCGTGCGGGGCGCCGTTGCTTTTCTCACCAAATCGGTCTACTATGAAGGTGAGAGGGTATTCAGATGAGAAACTCCTCATTGGCGATTGCTGTCCTCATTGCGCTGGCCGCCTCCGTTTTTCTGCTGGCCCAAGCGACCTTGCCGCAGATGCAGAGTGTCGATCCGGCCTCCGCGAAAGCCGGCGATGTGGTGACGGTCACGGGGGAGAACCTGGATCAGAGTATTGTGGCGGCACTGTTTCTAACCAACGGTAAGGACGATTTCAAGGCCGAGATCACCGAGCAGACCGCGACCTCGATCAAGTTCAAGATTCCGTCAGCCGTGAAAACGGGCCGCCTGGCGCTGATGGTTTTGACCAAGGGCAAGGAACCCAAACTGATTGAGGAGCCCGTGAAAGTGCTGGTGGAATCGCCGATGGCTCCTCCAACCGGCTACTAGCACGGAAAGGAGATTGTCATGTCGGGCAGGTTGAATCCGCGGCTGCATCATCCGCTCGGCTTGATTCACACGACGGTTGAAAGCGCGTTCCTCACGGCGGGGACGGTACTCGCGACGCTGGCTTTGCTGGTGGTCGTGTACGTTACTTTGTACTTCCTTGGGCGTTAGGCGGCGCTAGGACAGCCCGATCACTTTTCCCGTCTGCGGGTCGAGGTCGATCTCGTAATACCCCGGGCGGGTGGAGAGGCCGGGCATGGTCGACATCGTGCCGAGGAGGGGGTAGAGGAAACCAGCGCCGACACTGGCGCGAATATCGCGGACCGGCACGATAAAGCCGGTCGGCGCTCCTTTCAGATTCGGATCGTGGCTCAGACTGAGGTGGGTCTTGGCCATGCAGATCGGCAACTTGTCGAATCCCACGCGCGTGTAGTGCGCGATCTTTTTTTCCGCTTCTTCCGAATATTCGACTCCCGCGCCACCGTACATCTCTTTGACGATGGTTTCGATTTTTTCCTTGATCGTGCGCTCGAGCGGATAGAGGAATTTGAACTGGCTGGGTTTTTCGCAGGCCGCGACGACCGCCTTGCCGAGCTCGACGGCGCCGACGCCGCCCTGCGCCCAATGGTTGGACGTCACCGCATCCTCGGCTCCGGCCGCTTTAGCCAGTTTCCGCACCAGCTCGATTTCGCGATCGGTGTCGGTATGGAAGCGGTTCACGGCCACCACTACCGGAATTCCGAACTCGCGCGCATTGCCGATCATGCGGACGAGGTTGCTGCAGCCCTTTTCGAGCAGATCGAGGTTTTCTTCGGAGTAGACTGGCGCGAGCGGAGAGCCGGCTACGACCTTGGGGCCGCCGCCATGCATCTTGAGGGCGCGAATCGTCGCGACGAGAACCGCGCAATTCGGAGTCAGACCGCTATAGCGGCATTTGATGTTGCAGAATTTTTCGAAGCCCATATCGGCGCCGAATCCGGCTTCGGTGAGCACGTAGCCATTCGGCCCAACGAGCTTCAAGGCGATCTGATCGGCGACGATGGACGAATTGCCGTGCGCGATATTGGCGAACGGGCCCGCATGGACAAACGCCGGGGTGCCTTCGAGCGTCTGCATGAGGTTGGGCATGATGGCGTCTTTCATGAGCACGGTCAGCGCGCCACCGACGCCCAGGTCATCGGCAGTCACCGGGACTCCCGCGCGGCTGGCGCCCACCACCATCCGGCCGAGCCTTTCGCGCATGTCGTCGAGGCTGGTGGTGAGCGCGAGGATGGCCATGATTTCGCTCGCCACCGCGATATCGAAACCCGTGACGCGCGTCTTGCCTTTCTCTTCCGGGCCCTGCCCGATGGTGATCTGGCGCAGCATGCGGTCGCTGGTATCGATGACACGCCGCCAGGTGATGGTGTCGGGGTCGATGTCGAGCCGCGCCCACCGGCTGCGCTCTTCGGAGGTCAGCTCGTTCGGATCGGTCTTGTGGATGCCGAGTTTGCGAAGGCGCCGCAGCATGATGGCGGCGAACCGGCGGCTACCGTCTTTCTTGGCGGGACAGAGGCGGTCGAACAGTTGCTCGTCGGTCGCCGTGCTCTCATGGAACATGCGCGTATCGAGCGCCGCGGCGAGCAGGTTGTTGGCAGCGGTAATGGCGTGGATGTCGCCGGTGAGATGGAGGTTGAACTCCTCCATCGGGATGATCTGGCTGTAGCCGCCGCCGGCCGCGCCGCCCTTGATTCCGAACGTCGGTCCCTGGCTCGGCTGGCGCACGCAAGTGAAGACATTCTTGCCGAGATGCGCTCCGATGGCCTGGCTGAGCCCCACGGTAGTGGTTGTTTTGCCCTCGCCGAGCGGCGTCGGGGTGATCGCGGTAACCACCACGTACTTGCCGTTCGGGACGTCCTTCAGGCGATCGCGAAGGGAAAGGTGCACCTTCGCTTTGTTCTTGCCGTAGAGCTCCAGTTCCTCGGGCTGGATGCCGATGTCAGCCGCAATGCGATCGATGGGAATGGGAGTGGCGGCCTGGGCAATCTCGATGTCGGAAGGAACCGGCACAAGTGTCTTCAGTAGCGGTTTAGGCATGGACATGTCGGATAATCTCTCCTACTGTAGCGGGGAGCGGCGGGCGCGCGCAAATTGACGGCCGGCAACGGGCTTGATAGCGGCCATAAGCAAAATTGAGGTGCGAATCGTGAACCGGGATTGCTCAAGGCACGCGGCGGAAGCCGAGGTGGGCGTGGGCAAAATGAGCGTGGGCGGTCAGCACGTCGCGGATTCCCAGTTCCTTCATGACGACAAAACTCGTCAGGTCTGTAAAGGAGATGGTTGGCTTGTCGCGGTAGCGCGCGCGCCAACCGTAGGCCGCCGCGAAACGTTCCGGCGTAATCCGTTCGATTTTCAGGAGCGAGACTGTTTCAGCGGCCAGCACAGCGTCGCCGAACTGGCGCGGGACGGCAAAGCTACAACGCGAGTAGAGTCGAGTGAAGGTCTCATCGAGCACATAGTCAGTTGTGACCAGCAGGCCGGGCGCGGAACGGCGGCGCCTCTCCGAGACTGCGTCCGCGTGCGCCGGATCCTTGGCATCCGCCAACACCAGCCAACCCCAGGTATCCAGGAAGAGGCATTCAGGCGGAGTAGATCTCGTCATCCAATCCTTCGCTCAACCGGCCATCCCTGACAATCCCTTCGACGGCGGCCAGCGGATCGGTTCGGGCGGCAGAGGGCCGCTGCGGCCTCCGCCTCTCCAAGCGATTACGGATCAGCTCCGCCATGCTGACCCGGGCAGAGAAAGCTTCGCGTCGAAGGCGTTCGCACCCGCGGAAGCCAGCGGCATGCGCCACGGTACGGGTTTGATACCTGCCATAATTGAATCGAGGTGCACATCTGAACCGTTCGGACGATCCGGCTGGCGGCTTTGCCCGGCTGAGCGAGACGTTGGCTGAGCTGGTGGCGCGCGCCGAGCAGCTCTCGGTTTCGCGTTGTCCGTACTGCAACCGGTTCGATGAATGCACCGCCCAATTCGGCTGTGTCAACCAGCGGCAGGAGTTCCCACCCGGCCGTCTTCCGGCGTGCGCAATCGGGGGCACGCTGAATCACCACCGCGCCTGAGAGGCCCACTATGTCGATGACCATCACGCAGAGCAAAGGCGGCGCATTCCTGATCGAGGATCGGGCGCCGGAGGAGATCTTCACCGTCGAGGATCTCAGCGAGCAGCACCACGCCATCGCCCGCACCACCGACGAGTTTTGGGCGCAGGATGTCGCGCCGAACCTCGAGGGCATTCGCCGTCATGAGCCTGGCCTGGCGCGGAAGGTGATGGAAAAGGCCGCGCAGCTCGGGCTGCTCGGCATTCCGATTCCCGAGAAGTTCGGCGGCATGGAACTGGATCTGGCGTCGGCGATGGTGGTGGCCGAGCATCTGGCTCGCGATGGTTCCTATGCGGGATGGGAAGGCGCGCATGCCGGCATCGGCACTCTACCTTTGCTTTATTTCGGCAACGAGCAGCAGAAACAGAAATACCTCCCGAAACTGGCGCAGCTGGAAATGCTGGCGGCGTACGCGTTGACGGAGCCGCAGGCGGGCTCAGACGCCCTGGCCTGCCGGACGCGCGCGGATCTCAGCCCCGATGGCCGGAACTATATTCTGAACGGCCAAAAGATGTGGATCACCAACGGCGGCGCGGCCGACTTATTCACCGTTTTCGCCAAGGTAGGCGGCGAGAAGTTCACGGCATTCCTGGTGGAGCGAGCGTTCGGCGTGAAGAGCGGCGCCGAAGAGCAGAAGATGGGGATCAAGGGCAGCTCGACCACCGCGCTGTATTTCGACAACGTGCCGGTGCCGGTGGAAAACCTGCTCGGCGAAATCGGACGCGGCCACATCATCGCGTTGAACGTGCTGAATGTCGGGCGTTTGAAACTAGGGCCGGCGTGCGTGGGCGGGGCCAAAGAGGTGCTGGCGCTCTCGCTCAAGTACGCCAAGGAGCGCAAGGCGTTTGGGGCTTCGATCGCCGACTTCGGCGCGATCCAGCACAAGCTGGCCGAGATGGCGATTCGCATTTACGCGGCCGAGACCATCACGTGGCGGGTGGTGGGGCTGATCGAAGGCCAGCTTGCGGATTTTTCCTGGGACAAGCCGGACGCCTCGCAGACGATGCTGCGCGCGGTCGAGGAGTATGCCGCGGAATGCTCGATGGTCAAAGTGTTCGCGTCGGAGATGCTGGACTACGTCGTAGACCAAGGCGTGCAGATCCACGGCGGCTACGGCTACCACCAGGATTACGAGGTGGAGCGCGCGTACCTGGATTCGCGCATCAACCGCATTTTCGAAGGCACGAACGAGATTAACCGCCTGGTGACGACGGGGATGCTGTTGAAGCGCGCGGCTCGCGGGCAGTTGCCGCTGGTTGCGGCCGTACAGAAGGTGCTCGGCGAAATCCTCAGCGGACCGGGCTCGTCGAATGGCGCGGATGAAGAGATGCGGCTGGTGAGCAACGCCAAGAAAATCACACTGATGGCGATCGGGCTGGCGTATCAGAAGTACCTGGACGCGCTGGAGAAGCAGCAGGAAATCGTGATGAGCATCGCCGATCTGATGATGGAGACGTTGGCGATGGAATCGGTGCTGCTGCGGTCGCGCAAACTGGCGTCGGCGGGAAAAGGCGCGAATGCGGCCGACATCTGCGCGGTGTTCCTGCGGGATGCCATGGGGCGAATCGAGACGTCCGCGCGCCACGTGCTGGGCGGCTGCTCGGAAGGCGACGCGCTGCGCACCAACATGGCGGTGCTCCGGCGGCTGGCGAAATACGAGCCGGTGAACGCGGTGGCGCTGCGGCGGCAGATCGCCGGGCGGCTGTTGGCGCGCGAGCGGTACGGGGTTTAGATTCGCTTGGCAGGCTCGAGGCCCCCCACTCGCTATTCTTCGCGAAGGACCTGCATGGGGTCGAGGCGGGCGGCTCGCATTGCCGGCCAAAGAGCCGAGAGCACGCCGGTCGCGAGCACAAGCATGACGACGGCGACAAACGTTGTCACGTCCAAGGCAGTGACACCATAAAGCATTCCCGCGAGCACACGCGTGGAAACGACGGCCAGCGCTATCCCCCCCGCGCAGCCGAAAAGGGATGAGCGGAACGCCTCGTTGAGAAATTGGCCAGCGATCTGTGTCCGCTCCGCACCAATCGCCAGCCGCAGGCCTACCTCGCGGCGGCGAAGGTTCACAACATAGGTCAGAGTTCCATATAGGCCGAGACAGGCCAGCAATATCGCAGTCACCGCGAAGAAAGTAAGCAGGGTGGTCCGCATGCGGTTTTCCGCGAAGGAATCGCGGAGATCATCTTCAAGAGGCGAGATTTGATAGACGGTCCGGCTCGGCTCCACCTGATGAATCTTCCGGCGAACGGCTTGCGCCATGGCGGTGGGCTCGCCGTACGTTCGAACGAGAAAGGCGGGGCTCGGGACGGGCGCGCTTTGGCAAAGATAAACCGTGGGCGCCGGCTCGTTCTGGAGGCCCTCCTCCCGGGCATCCGCGACGATGCCCCGGATTTCGGCGGAGGGCATGTACGGATTGGGGGGCACGAATGTAAGGTGATTGCCGAGAGCCAGCCTCGTCCCGAGATAGGTTTCCGCAAACCGCCGGTTCACGACCGCTACGCCGATCAGCGATTCCCGGCAAGGTTCCCCATCGAGAAGCGGAATATGCATCGTCTCAAAGTAGCCGGCGGACACAACTCGGCTGGTGGCGATGATTTTCTGATCGGGGTCGGACGGCTGCCCGGTTACTTTGAACTCACTCCGGTTTCCGAAGGGGACACCGGGCAAAGCGAGCGCCGTCGCCGCGCCGGCGATGCCCGGGAGGCTCCGCAGCGCGTCGAGGTCGCGGTTCATTCGCTGGCGCAGACGCTCCAGATTCACGGTTTCGGCCCAATTGCCGCTGATGCGGAACGTGAGGACGTGGTCTGGATCAAAACCTGGCGACACCCGGCCGAGCGCCTGAAAGCTGCGCAGCAGGAGCCCGGCGCCTACGAGCAAGGTCACAGCGAGCGCGACCTGGGCGCTCACCAGAATCCATTGCAACGGGTGGCGACCGGACACCTGCGTGCGGCCGTGCTCGGCCAGTGATCCGGCGAGGCTGCGGCGCGTGGCGCGAATGGCGGGGAAGAGGCCGCACAGCAGGGTTGTGAAAATCGCACAGCCCGCTGAATAGAGCACGAGCGTTCCATTGAGGCGGATCTCTTCGACCCGCGGCAGATTCCTGGAGAGCGCATGGAATACTTGCGAGGCGGCGCCGGCCAATAAAAGTGCCACCAACGAGCCCGCCACCGCCAGCACGGAGACTTCAGTCAACAACTGAGCAATGATGGAGGCGCGCGAGGCGCCGAGCGAGTACCGGATGGAGATCTCGCGTTGGCGTTGGGCGGTGCGGGCTAGCAGCAGCGCCGCAATGTTCGTGCACGCAATCAACAGCAGAAGCGAAACCGAGCCGAACAGAATCCACAACGAGCGCTGTGTGTCGCCTACAATCAACCGCTTGAGTGAATCGATTTTGACCGCGAGCCGGGAATCGGTCTGGGGATATTCGTTTCCGAGCTGCGCCTGGACGCGCGCCAAATCATCTCGCGCCTGGGCCTCGGTAACGCCGGGCTTGAGGCGGCCGATGACGGTATACCAGGTGGCACGGCGGGCGTCCGGCGACGACGAGCGCATGACCGGGGAGTCGACGGGGACCGGCGTCCAAAAATCGACGGTCCGTTCCGGGAAGCGAAAGCTCGGCGGCGTGATGCCGACGATTGAAAAGGTCACCCCCTCAATCCGCAGCTGTTTCCCGACAGCGTTCGGATCACGGCCGAACCGCTGGCGCCACAAGCGATCGCTGATGACGGCGGCCCTCGGGCCGTTGGCCAACTCTTCTTGCTCCGAGAACGCGCGGCCGCGGGCTGGCCGAATTCCCCAGACATCGAAAAATCGCGGTGCCACCAGAGCTTGCGTAATCCTTTCCGGAAGCGGCCCGGACGTCTCCGATCCATCGTTCAGGTAGTAGCCGGTCATGGCCTGAAACGTGGAATTCATCCGGTTCCAATCCTCCAGCCGCGCCGGAGCGACGTGCATGCCGGGATTGCTGGTTTTGGCGGCGTACTGGTCGAGTTGTACGAGCTGGTCACCATTCGGAAACGGCAAGGGACGCAGGATGATCGCGTCGATCGCGGAAAACACCGCGGTGTTGGCGCCGATGCCGAGCGCGAGTGTGGCGATGATGGTGGCGGAGAACGAGGGCGACTTGCGGATGAAGCGCAGCGCGGAGCGAAGATTTCTCATGCTGCTTTCGACGACGCGAACCCGGTAAACGTCGCGCAATTCTTCTTTGAGTTGTTCACTACCGCCGAATTCGAGGGCAGCCTGGCGGCGCGCCTCGTGTGGAGGCAGGCCGGCGGCGATTTTTTCTTCGATGAGTTTCTCGATGTGGAAGCGCAGCTCACGATCGAACTGAGCATCGCGGCCGGGATTCGGGCGGCGTGTCATGACTCGGCCTCCGTGGGGCGCGTGCGAAGTATGTCGGAGACCGCGCCGGCGAGGCGCTGCCAATTGGACTCTTCTTCCGCCAGTTGCTTACGGCCCTTGGGAGACAAGCTGTAGAATTTGGCCTCGCGGCCGTTATCGGACTGGCCCCACTCCGCCTTCAGCCAGCCGCGCTTCTCGAGGCGGTGCAAAGCGGGATAGAGGGAGCCCTGCTGAACTTGCAGGACATCTTTGGAAATCTGGCGGATGCGCAGCGAGATGCCGTATCCATGGACCGGGCCCAAGGCCACGATCTTCAGGATCAACATGTCCAGCGTGCCTTGCAGGAGGTCGGATTTTTCGGGCGGCATGTACGCCTCCTAGATGTTCTACATATATACGCCCGGATATGTAGAATGTCAAGGAGGGACTGCGCCGGCGACGAGATCCGAAACGGACGCAAGCGCCACCGGCGCCTCCGCGCTGGGTCTGGCTGTTAGAGCAGCTTCAGGCTTTCGACCTTGATGGTGTCGCCCTTGATTTCGCCGGTGACCTCGACTTCGAGGTCGTCCAACTTCTTCGATGCCTTGATGGCTTCCAGGGCCTTGCGGCTGCCCGCTGGGTCGAACGCAAGGAACTTCTGATCGTAGGTGAAGACGCCATAGCCGCTCTTCTGGCAGGCGGGCATCAGCGCGCATTCGCGCGTGTGGGCTTCGGCGACGATCATACCGCCTTCAATCCCGGTGGACAGGACGCGCACTTCGGCTTTGCCGGAGCACGCTTTGTCCATCAAAACTCCCTTCACCTCCGTAGCCGAGGCGACCCCGGCCAAACCGGCCACCAGACCGGTCAACTGCAGACTCCGCCACAGAGTCATCGTCGTCGTATTCCTCCTTTGCAGATGATCGCCTGGCGGAAATACGCAAACGGGAGCCGGCGTGAACCGGCGCCCGCATTTTCACCAAGCGTCTATTCGAATACTATTTTAGACTTACTGCCGCCCAGGCCGATCCACTCGATGTGGGGCATGCCATTGGATTGATTGGTTGAGACTTCAGTCGCGTGAAAAGGCTTATCGGATTTCTCGATTTTGGTCTTCGCCGCGACGTCGCGTCCTTCCGCGTCCTTGATGACGACGTTGGAGCCGTCCACTTTGACGTGATAATCGCCGGCCTTCAAGGTAGTGGATCCGGCCTGTGAAGTATCGGACAGCGAAAAATCGTAGGTCTTCGCGCAGGCAAGCCCAACACCCAGCAACGCGACCAAGAATAAGCGCGTGAGCATTTCATCCTCCTCTCGAGAAATGTGCACTCTATAGATAGATACGATTCCGTGTTGGCGCTGGTTACCAAACGCAAACCTGCGCTGGTGGCGCAGAGTACGGGTGTGAGGGAATGGCGCTATGGCGCCGCGGGTTTACAGCGGAGCATCCGGCCGGGCGATGGAACGCCACATGTGAGCAACGGGGCTATTGTCATGGCCCAGGCCTTCCTCAGGCTGCCTGAAGTGACGGCCGATGATGTCGGTAAACTGCTCGAGCTGCGGCTTCACGTGGGGATCGAACGCATAGAGATCGTTCACTGTCACCTGGCGCGGATAGATGTACCACTTGTGCTTGCGGACCATCTGATAGGCGGCTTCGATGTAGGGTTCGGGCTTGTAGTCGGAGCCGAACATGCGGTTGTACAGAACCGGGTACTCGTAGCCGTTTTCCTTGTCTTCGTAAAACCGCAGCGCCTGATGATAACGGATGGCGAAGGCGGTCTTCTCGGAAACATACGGCTCGTACAACTGCGCGCCCCACCAACCGTGATCGACTTTAATGATCTCCTGAACGGTGTCGTGCAGCAGGCAGGCGAGGACCACCTCCTCCGACATTCCGTTTTTCATGGCGAGGTTGGCGCTTTGCAGCACGTGGTTGGAAGTTCCCATGAATCGCAGTTGGAAGAAGTCGATCAGGGTCGGCTTGTCGGGCATGCGCGGGAGCTTTTTGACGTTGCCGTGCGCGTTGGTGAACAGGTTGCCAACGCCGCGGCGGGTGGGGCGGGTTTCGATCTGGGCCTCGACTTCGGCCACGGTCGGAAATTTCTCGCCAGGCTGGGCAGGAGCGGCCATGGCGGCCGCCTGGTTCAACTGGGACATCATATGTTCTTCGAGCGCGTCGGCCTTGGCTTCGTCGGTCATGCCGTTGAGAGCGGCCGCGCCTCCGAGGCTTGCCAAGAACGCTTTGCGATCGATTTCCATATATCCCCTCTCTGCTTTTAGGATGGCAGAAATTCCCGGAGCGTGTCCGGCGGCAGGTCTTGTTTGTTGAAGGGAGCGCGTGACGTCCGGCGCGGCGTTCAGGAGGGCGCGCCGATGGATGCGGCCTCGAAACGGAGGCCGGTCGGGCCAGTATAGACGGACTGCGGACGGATGAGGCGGCCGTCGCGGAGCTGCTCGAGACAGTGGGCGGCCCAGCCGAGGACGCGGCCGACCGCGAAGGTCGGCGTGAAGAGATCGGCAGGCAAGCCGAGGCCGTGCAGCAGCAAGGCCGTATAGAATTCCACATTCGTATCGAGCCGCCGGTCCGGCTTGCGCTCACGAAGCAGACGCAGTGCGGTGGATTCGACGGTTCGGGCGAGGTCGTAGAGGTGGCGGTCGCCAGCGCCGGAAAAGAACTGCGCAGCGGCCTGGCCGAGGATATCGGCGCGAGGGTCGCGGACACGATAGACGCGGTGCCCGAAGCCCATGAGGCGCTCGCCGCGGTCGAGCCTGGCGCGAATCACGGATTCAGCGCGCTCCAGCGCGCCGATTTCGAGGACCATGTCGAGTGCGGGGCCGGGGGCACCGCCATGCAGCGGCCCCTTGAGTGCGCCCAGGGCACCGGCGATCGCGGAGATGACGTCAGAGTGCGTGGAAACGATGACGCGGGCGGTGAAGGTGGATGCGTTCAGGCCGTGATCACAAACCGTGTTCAGGTAGGTTTCGAGGGCTCGCGTGCGCGCGGCGGATGGCTCGGCGCCGAATAGCTGATGCAGGTAGAACGCGGCGTGGGAAAGACCGGAACGGATGGGGACGGGCGGCTCGTGATGACGGAGGCGCCAATACGCACCGACGATCGCCGGGCAAGAGGCGATGGCAGTGAGAGCATCTTCGCCTGGGTTTTCGAGGCGTCCAAGGCGGAGAAGCGGCACGGCCATGAGCAGTGCGTCCATGGGGCTGGCATTGAGCGCCGCAGCCTCTCGCAGGACATCGAGGACTTTGGGTGATAGGGCGCGGCGAGCGGCCAGGTTGCGTGAAAATTCGAGGCGTTCGGACGGCGTGGGCAAGCGGCCTTCGAGGAAGAGAAACGCGACATCCTCGAATGCCGCGTTAGGCGCCAAATCCTCGGCGGCATAGCCGCAAAGCGTCAGGCGGCCGGCCTCGCCATCGACATGGCTGAGCCGGGTAGTCGCGGCGACAACGCCTTCCAATCCGTGGGTCACGCTTCTATCGTGGCGACCGTCGATTTATATTGTCAATATTG